>ONZR01000868.1_pt1 | contig 10278 bp, 7 predicted proteins | sample 1671691 | NCBI WGS metagenome assembly ONZR01 (sample SAMN06348182, study PRJEB24527) | human gut metagenome | biome: human gut; feature: ankylosing spondylitis patient; material: feces | host: Homo sapiens | place: China | collected 2015-10 | reverse complement strand
ATGTGGCCGCCGATGTCGTGGCTCCACCAGCCATACCCGATGTTGGAAGCGGTGGCGGTGAACTGCGGCTGGAAGGCGAGCGATTCCCAGGTCACGATCGTGTCTCCGGAGAAGCCGACCGGGTAGCGGTGGGAGCCGGGGCCGGCGTACCGGGAGAAGGTGAGCGGCCAGTTGCCACCGCGCCCTGAGTCGAGGTAGTGCATGTGGTTGAGCATCCACAGCGGGTCCAGGCCGGGCTGGCGGGTCACGCCGCCCTGCTGCCAGTCCAGCCACCAGAAGTCGACACCTTCGGCCTCCATGCGGTGGTGCATGTCGAAATAGGCGTCCACGAAGTCCGGGTTGGTGAGGTCGAATTCCACGTTCTCCTCGGTGGCCGGGTCGATGCCGACGCGCTTGGCGACTTCGGGGTAGGCGTCCTCGAACGCGCGCACGCCGTCGCGCGGGTGGACGTTCAGTGTGGTGCGCAGGCCGCGCCGGTGCAGGTCGGCGAGGAAGGCCGGCGGGTCGGGGAACAGTTCGCGATTCCACGAGTAGCCGGTCCAGCCGGAACCGTACTTCGGGTCCACGTCGTCCACACGATGCCAGTCCATGTCGATCACGGAGGTGGTGAACGGGATGCCCTCGCGCTTGAAGCGGTCCATCAGGGCCAGATAGCCGTCCTGCGTGTACCGGTAGTAGCGGCTCCACCAGTTGCCCATGGCGAAGCGCGGCAGGAGCGGCGTGGGGCCGGTCAGGCGATAGAAGTCGCGTACGGCCTCGATGTAGCGGTGGCCATAGCCGAAGAAGTACAAGTCCGTTTCGGCGGTGGCGCGCGGGGATACCCAGGTGCCGAACGGGTTCGCCTTGCCGTTCACCGTGTCGGTTTCGATGATGATGTTGGCGGCGGAATCGTCGATGACGGCCCAGCCATCGCGCGAGATCACGCCGTTGTCAAGCTCGATGGCGCCGTCCGCCTCGTCCAGCGTGCGGGCGGTGCCTTTGAGGTTGCCGCGCTGGGCGTCGCCGTAATGCCAGGTGTTGAACTGGGTGTCGGCCACGCCTTTGACGACCACGCTCAGGCCTTCCTTGCTGAACGGCTGCTGGTCGTAGACGATGGTCAGGGCCGCGGTGTCGATGATGACGCGGCCGTCACGCTCGGTGACGCGGCGTTCGACTGGGCTACCGAAATCGCGGTTCAGGACGGTCTGGGTCGGGCGGTTCTCGAATACGCCGGAATCGGACCATTCGAATCGCACGAGCGAATCGGTGATGAGTCCGATGCGCCAGTGCTCGCCGGACACCACATTGTCGGCGCGCATGGCCGGCGTGGCGTCGAGGCGGAAGTCCTGCGGATCGGGCGAGGTCGGAGACGACTGCTTGAGTTGTGGTGACTGTGCCATGGTTACCCCTTCTGTACGGTTATCCACGATGATACGAGTGATGCGGCCGCGGCTCCCCGAGACTGGTGGGAGACTGCGGCGCGGTTCGGATTCAGCCGAAACCGGCCGGGTTTACTTGCCAGAGCCGGTGGCGATGCCGGCGATGAACTGCTTCTGGAACACCAGGTAGGCGATGACCACCGGGATGATGGTCACGGAGGTGGCGGCGAACAGTCCGCCGTAATCGGTGCCGTACTGGCCGGAGAACATCTTGATGCCCACCGACAACAGCTGCTTGTCGTCATCGGCGATCATGAGGAACGGCCAGAGGTAGTCCTCCCAGTTCCACAGGAAGGTGAAGATGGCGAGCGCGGCGATGGAATTGCGGCTCATCGGCAGCACCACCTGGTGGAAGATGCGCCAGTCGCTGGCGCCGTCGAGGCGGGCGGCGTGCGGGCGGAGCAGGGCATCCTCGGAGTTGTGGACGTTGAACAGCACGGGGGCGTTCTTGTTGCCCTTGAGCGAGAGCGGGGTCTTGACCCAGTAGTCGCTCCAAGCCACCTGCGAGATCTTGAAGGTGACGTTCGGGTGGATCTTCTCGTACTCGCGGAGCATGGAGATCACCGGGTCAGTGCTTTCGTCGCCCCAGGACCAGTAGCCCAGTTCGATGGGCTGGCCGTCGTTGACCAAGTGGTTGGGGTCGTAGGTGATGGTGTCGCCCATGACGGCCAGGCCCTTGTCGGCCTGGGTGTCGACGACGCCTGACGAACCGCTCGAACTGCAACCGGTTGCAAGTGCCATAATGCTCACGGTTGCAGTCAGCGCGGCGAGGGATTTCTTGATCTTCATTATCTCCCTTACTTCCTCGCAAGCTCTAAGTGAAAACGGTTCAGTATACGGGTGTCGAACTAGTTCGGCAACCCGGCTTTCTCAGCCATGCAAACCGTTACATTTGCAACCTGTTACATTCCAAAGCTATTGAGACCATATTGGTCTATATTTTCGGCGTGTCGCAATATCGCAACCCATTGCACTATGACTGTCGTAAAACGTACTGCAATGATTTACAATGAAGAGAAGTTTGTCACACCGTCAACTTTGAAAAACCGGGAGGGGCCATGAAAGCCAGCATCGAGGACGTCGCCAGGCAAGCAGGCGTCTCCACCGCCACGGTCTCCCGCGCGTTCTCCCGCCCTGACATGGTCTCCGCCAAAACGCGCGCCAAGGTGATGGAGGCCGCCCAACAACTCGACTTCTCGGTATCCCGCATGGCCGGCATCCTCAAATCGGGCCGCTCCCACCGCGTGGCGCTGCTGGTGGGCAGCAGCAAGCTCGACTGGTTCACCTCGCGCATCATCGAAGGCCTCAACGAAGTGCTGCGATCGGCCGGCTACGATCTGGTCATCCAACCGATCGGCGACGCGGGCGCGCGCGAGGAGTTCTTCGACGAACTGCCGGTGCGCGGCAACGCGGACGCGGTCATCGTCTCGTCGTTCGCCATCACCCCGGCCGAAATCAGGCGACTCAACACCACGCGGATCCCGCTCATCGGCATCAACACGGCCTCGCAGGGGTTCACCGCCTCCGTGGGCATCGACGACAAGGCCGGCATCCGGCTGATCGTGCGCCATCTGACCACGCTCGGCCACCGCAACCTGTTGTATTTGTACGAGACGTTCGATGCCACGATGGGCTTCAGCTCGCACAACCGCGTCACCGGATTCCTGGAGGCGTGCAGCGAACTGGACGGCGTGACCGGCCAGACGATGGACATGCAGGCCGGCGACGATCCGGTCGACGCCGCCCTCACCGCGCTGCTCGCGCGCGACGACGCCCCGACTGCCCTGTGCTTCCATCAGGATTCGCTGGCGATTCCGCTGTTCTTCCGCCTGCGCCAATGCGGCATGGCGATTCCGACCGACCTGTCCGTCACCGGATTCGACAACAGCACGTTCTCGGGCGAGGTGGGGCTGACCACCGTGCGCCAGAAGCCGTACGACATGGCCGTCGCCGCCGCGCGCAAGGCCCTGGACCTTATCGAGGGGCGCACCCTGGACCAGCCGCACGAGATCTTCCCCGTGCAACTGCTGGTACGCGACTCCACCGCCGCGCCGCGGGTGCGCGGCTGAGCGGGGCCGAATCAGTCGTTATTCGGGCCGCTGTTGTCGGACTGGGCTTTGCCGTTCCTGCGAGCTATCGCCATGAACGTGACGCCGACGATGACGGGCAGGAGGATGGCGGCGAGCGTTGCGGCGCGGCGGATGGCATCGGACGTTGCCTTTCCGGACTTGGCGTCGCCTGACTTGGCGGACGCTGCGGAATCGGCGGACTTGGCGGCGGTGTCATCGCCCTTATGCGGTGTTTCGCCGGTGAACCAGGCGGGATCGGACGGATCGTATTTCCGGGTGCCGGCCCAGTTTGCGGGCGTCGCGCCGGCGTATAGGGCGACGGCCGAGCCCTTGGCCACGGTGGCGGTGAAGGTGCCGGCCACGGCGTTGCGGAAGCCGATCATGCCGCGGATGGCGGTCCAGCGTTGCGCGCAGTGCCAGGTGCCGGCGGTTTCGATGCCGTCGGTCGGACAGGTCATGTCCGGCACGGAGGTGCGGGTGGCGCCGGGAGCGCCGTCGTCGACGCCGGCGTAGTAGTAGCCGGAGAAGATGTGCGGCTGGCCGTAATCGTAGGCGAGCATGAAGGCGTTGGCGAGCAGGTAGCTGGTGCCGTCACGGGTGGTGAGCGAGGAGCCGTTGCGCTCGGTGTCCCAGTTGGTCACCCATACGGCCGCCTTATCGGAATCCACCCAGGTCGGTCCGCCGATGGCGTCCAGGCCATCCGAACGAATCGATGCAGGCCGGCTTCGACATGGACCTCTACCTCGACTGGCGCCGGGACGGCCACCCGAACGGCTACAACCTGTTGCTGCGCAATACCGACACGCCTATGGAGCACGAAGGCGATTCCAGTTATTTCAACGCCGATTCAGGTGCCTCAATCGCCTCATTCCTCACGGAATACCTGCCGGACGAGCTCTCTTCCGACGCCGACGTGCTGCTCAGTCTTAGTGAACCGGCCGTGAGCGGCGGGCAGCTGACGCTCTCCCCGCAATCGTTCGTCGTGTTTGGTTAAACCCGTTCGACCTCACCTCCGCCGGCGAGGCTGTCGGCAAAGTCGACTGGGGATAGTCAACGGGCCATCACGACAAACACCAACACCTCTAGCCTCGTCCAACTCACCGAATGTATTGCAATCGTTGTCAATATGAGTTACGGTAGAGGCAGAACAGCTCGAACATTGGTCTGTCAGGTTGCCGGAACCTCAACGCAGAGCGGCCCTCGAACAGCAATGCAAACGACTAGCAGTACCCGATTTGCAAGCAAGGAGTCATCATGACCGACGCATACGGCAACGACGCAGCAACCAGCACCGGCACCATCGCAGACACCACCAACAACGCCGCTTCCGGTGCCCCGCAGCGCGCGGAAAGCACGGAACGACTCGCCCGCCCGCTCATCAAGCTCGCCAAAGCCTGCGGACTTGCCACCTCATTCATCGACCAGCTCGGCACCTACACCGAAATCAGCGACGCGGCCTTGGTCGCCGTACTCAAGGCCCTCGACGTGGACGCATCCAGCGACGAGGCCATCGTACGCTCCATGACCCAACTTGAGGTGGAAAACAGCAAACGTTTGCTCCCCTCCACCATCGTCGCCACCACCGGCAAACCGACCGGCATCACCCTGAACTGCTCGTCGGACGCGGACATCACCGCCTCCATCGAACTGGAGGACGGCACCGCGTTTGGCCACTTTGCCCTGCTGCCGAACCTCAATTCCGGCAAGCCGGACTTGACCATCGCACCCGACCTGCCGATGGGTTACCACACGCTGACCGTCACGGTTGACGGGCGCGAGGGCAAGGCGGCCATCATCGCCGCCCCCGCGCGCATTCCCGTGCCGGAGGCGGTCGCCGAGCACCAGCGGTGGGGCTGGATGACGCAGATGTATTCCGTGCGGTCCCGCGAATCGTGGGGCATCGGCGATTACGGCGATCTGAAGCGTCTTTTGGCAGATGCCGCCGAGAAGTCCAAGGCCGACTTCATGCTCATCAATCCGATTCACGCCGGCGCGCCGATTCCGCCGCTTGAGCCATCGCCGTATCTACCGGAATCGCGCCGATTCCTCAACGTGACGTACATCCGGCCGCAGGATATCCCCGAATATGCCACACTGCCGGCCGACGTGCGCGCGCAGGTGGATGCGCTGCATGATTCGGTGGCCGCGCGCAACGACGAATCGACCCCGATGGACATCAACGCGGCGTGGGAGGCCAAGCGCCCGGCGCTGCGCCTGATCTTCGAAGCGGGCCGCAACAACAAGCGCGAGCTCGAATTCGAGCATTTCAAGACCACCGCCGGCCCGGACCTCGATTCCTTCGCCACATGGTGCCTGTGCTTCGAGGTATGGGGCGCGCCGTGGGGCGAGAACCGTTGGTTCTTCGAGAAGACCATCGACGACCCGGCCGTGCGCCAGCTCGTCGAGGAGCACCACGACCTGTTCGAGTTCAACCGCTGGCTGCAGTGGATCGCTGCCGAGCAGGTGAACGCCGCGCAGCAGGAGGCGCTGGACCACGGCATGACGCTGGGGCTGATGCAGGACATGGCCGTGGGCGTGCACGGGCTCGGCGCGGATGCCTGGGCCAATCCGGAACGCTTCGCCTCAGGTGGCGTCACGGTCGGCTGCCCGCCGGACTTCTATAACCAGCAGGGCCAGGATTGGGGCCAGCCACCGTTCAACCCGCGCTACCTGGAGGCCACCGGCTACCAGGTGTACCGCGAGATGGTGCATTCGATGTACGAGCACGCGGGCGCGGTGCGCATCGACCATGTGCTGGGCTTGTTCCGCCTGTGGTGGATTCCGCAGGGGCTCGGTGCCCGCAACGGCGCATACGTGACGTACAACCACGAGGCGATGTTGGGAGTACTGGCCATCGAGGCCACGCGCGCCGGAGGCATGGTGGTTGGCGAGGATCTGGGCACCGTACCGGATTACGTGCGCCGCATTCTGGCCGATCACGGCGTGCTCGGCACTGACGTGGAATGGTTCAACCGCGTGGACGATTCGCCGAACGCCGGCGACCCGTACCGCGCACCCAAGGACTATCGCAAACAGGCATTGGCCTCGGTGACCACGCACGATCTGCCACCCACCGCCGGCTACCTGAACTTCGCACACGTCAAGCTGCGCGAGGAGCTGCATCTCCTGAGCGAGCCGGTGGAGGCATTCGCCGCCTCGGCGATGGCCGAGCGCACGGCCATGATGAACCGTCTGGTGGAGAACGGCTATATCTCGCAGACCGTGGCGGATGATGTGGAAGGCCATGTGCAGGAAATCGTGGAAGCGATGCACGCCATGCTCACCGATACGCCGTCGCTGCTGCTGCAGGCAGCGCTGGTGGACGGCGTGGGCGAATGCCGCTCCCAGAATCAGCCGGGCACTTCCAGAGAGTATTCGAACTGGCGCGTGCCGCTGGCAGATGGCGAAGGGCACGTAGTGCACACCGACGAGGTCTTCGACCTGCCGCGCGTGCAGTCCCTGTCCGCCGTGATGCGCCGAGAGAAGCGGTGATCGATTCCGGCAATGGGAAATTGGTCTAAATCAGCCCCTCGTAATCGAGATAGCCGAAGACGACGACTTGTTATGGGCATGTTATCGTTGTCATGACAATGATTGTTCGCGACGGCGAAGGAGCGACGGCTATGACCAAGGCAAGCATTCAAGCGGTGGCCCGCGAGGCCGGCGTTTCCGTATCCACGGTGTCCCGAACCTTCGCCAAGCCGGATCTAGTGCTTCCAGAGACTCGAGACCGAGTGATGACCGCGGCCGAAAAGCTCGACTACTCCGTCTCTCGCTCGGCCGCCGCACTGAAGTCCGGCCAGTCGTTCCGCATTGCGCTGCTGGCCAGCGAGACCATCACCACCTGGTTCAATGCAAACATCTTCGCCGGCCTTGACTCGGCGCTGCGCCCCTCCGGCTACGACACTGTGCCCTACCCCATGCGCAACGCCGCCGAGCGCCATGACTTCTTTGCGGATTTGCCCGTGCGACGCAATGCGGATGCGGTGATTGTCAGCTCCTTCGACATTGAGCCGGCTGAAGTGGAGCGACTGAAGCATATGCACGTGCCGATTGTCGGCATCAACATTCCCTCCACCGATGGGTTCGACGCAGGCGTGAGCATTGACGATTACGCCGCCACACGTTCGGCCATCGAGCACCTGATTGCACTCGGCCACCGGCATATCGCGTTCGTCGGCAGCGCCCCGACCGAAACCAACATGCGCTACAGTGCCGAGGCTCGTTTGCAGGGCGTCATTGATGCCGCTGCCGCCCATCCGGGGATCGAGCTAACGCCCCTGAGCATTCAACGCGGTCTTGGCGAAAGCAACGCGGCATTGAACGCCGTACTGAACGCCTCCCCCAGCATCACCGCCTTCTGTTTTGAGGATGATGAAATGGCCGCACCCGTGCTGTATCGCCTGCGTCAATACGGGCGGCGGGTACCTCAGGACATCTCCATCATCGGCTTCGACGATTCCACCCTGTCCGCCGCCGTGGGACTGACCACACTGCATCAGGACCCGTTCGCAATGGGCGTGGCCGCCGGGCACATGGTATTGGATGCCATTGCGGGCAAGTCAATCGAACCGGCATTCGTACGGCCGGACACTCCGCTAATACTGCGCGAAACCACCGCGCCGCCTGCCGCAACAGCAGCGTCCGCGCAGGCGTGACTACGTTACCACCGCAAAACGCCGATAAATCGACTTTTGCATGCGTAATTCACATGATATCGTTGTCATCATCAATACAACGGTTGGGCCTTCACACAGCAGTTCGAGCACAACCGGAACAACCCAACCACAACGCACCCGGAACAGGAAGGAATCGGCATGACCGCCAACAACCTCAATGACGACTGGTGGAAGCAGGCCGTCGTCTACCAGATCTACCCGCGCAGCTTCAAGGACGTCAACGGCGACGGACTCGGCGACATCGCCGGCGTCACCGAGAAGATGGATTACCTGAAGAACCTCGGCGTCGACGCGATCTGGCTCTCCCCGTTCTACCCCTCGGATCTGGCGGACGGCGGCTACGACGTGATCGACTACCGCAACGTCGACCCGCGCCTAGGCACCATGGACGACTTCGACGCGATGGCCGAGGCCGCGCACGAGGCCGGCATCAAAGTGATCGTGGACATCGTGCCCAACCACACCGCCGACAAGCACGTGTTCTTCCAAGAGGCCCTCGCCGCCGAGCCCGGCTCCCCGGCGCGCGACCGCTACATCTTCCGCGACGGCCGCGGCGAGCACGGCGAACTGCCGCCCAACGACTGGCAATCCTTCTTCGGCGGCCCGGCCTGGGCGCGCGTGGCCGACGGCCAGTGGTATCTGCACCTGTTCGACAAGGCGCAGCCGGACGTCAACTGGAAGAATCCGGACATCCACGAGGAGTTCAAGAAGACCCTACGTTTCTGGTCCGACCACGGCACCGACGGCTTCCGCATCGACGTGGCGCACGGCCTGGCCAAGGATCTCGAATCCAAGCCGTTGGAAGAGCTCGGCCGCGAATACAGCGTGGTCGGCGTGCTGAATCATGACTTCAGCCACCCGCTGTTCGACCGTCGTGAGGTGCACGACATCTACCGCGAGTGGCGCAAGGTGTTCAACGAATACAATCCGCCGCGCTTTGCCGTGGCCGAGGCGTGGGTGGTGCCTGAGCACCAGCACCTGTACGCTTCGATGGACGAGCTGGGCCAGTCCTTCAACTTCGACTTCGCGCAGGCCAACTGGTATGCCGACGAGTTCCGCAAGGCCATCGCCGCGGGTCTTAAGGCGGCGGCCGAAACCGGCGGCTCCACCACCACGTGGGTCATGAACAATCACGACGTGCCGCGCAGCCCCTCCCGCTACGGTCTGCCGCAGGTCAAGGGCGCGCCCTACCACCAGCTGCCGCACGACTGGCTGCTGCGCAACGGCACCACATATCCCGAAGACCGCGAGCTCGGCACCCGCCGTGCCCGTGCCGCCGCGCTGATGGAGCTCGGCCTGCCCGGTGCCGCATACATCTATCAGGGCGAGGAACTGGGCCTGTTTGAGGTGGCCGATATTCCGTGGGATCACTTGGAGGATCCGACCGCCTTCCACACCACCCGCAACACGATGGACAAGGGCCGCGACGGCTGCCGCGTGCCGCTGCCGTGGACCGCCGCCGATGAGCCGGCCGTGGCCGATTTCAGCCGTCCGGCTCCGGCCGATGACGGTACCGGCGAAAACCATGTGCCGCTGTGCGCAGCCGGCCAGTTCGGCACGGGCGTTTCCTTCGGCTTCTCGCCGGCTACGCGCGCTGGGGGCGTGACGCCGGCCGCCGACCCGCACCTGCCGCAACCGCTGTGGTTCAAGGATTACGCGGTGGACGTGGAGCAAGCCGACCCGGACTCGATGCTCGCGCTGTATCGCGCCGCACTGGCGATTCGCCAGGAGTCGCTGACCGCCACGCGCGACACCACGGCCGAGCAGGTGGACATGGGCGACGATGTGGTGGCGTACACCCGCGCGGCGGTTGGCGGGCGGGTGATCACCTCAATCACCAACTTCGGCATGGCTCCGTGGTGCTGGCGTCCGGCCCGCTGACCCCCGAAGGCCAGCTCCCCACCGACACTTCTGCGTGGGTTATCAAGTAGATCCCTTGGAATAAGCGAAAGGCCGCCGTTCCGAATGAATCGGAGCGGCGGCCTTTTAGTATGCGCTAATCAGCGAAAATCACTGAACCTGGGCGCGGGCGATCTTGCCGGTGAAGGAGTTGGCCTCGTCGGCATCCTTGACGCCATCCTTGTTCCAGGAGAACATGGCGCGCAGCTTCGG
>ONZR01000867.1_pt1 | contig 10279 bp, 8 predicted proteins | sample 1671691 | NCBI WGS metagenome assembly ONZR01 (sample SAMN06348182, study PRJEB24527) | human gut metagenome | biome: human gut; feature: ankylosing spondylitis patient; material: feces | host: Homo sapiens | place: China | collected 2015-10 | reverse complement strand
TCGCGGGGGACGTTGCGCATGAACTGCACCAGCTGGTAGACGAAGTAGGTCTCAGTTGCGAATGCGCAGTGGACCCAGATGGCCAGATAGAACGGGCTGTTGACCCAGCCGAACTTGGTGTACAGCAGGAACTGAGGAACGTTCAGAACGACCTGGGGCAGGAACAGGGTGGCCAGCATGATGCTGAACAGGATCTTCCGACCCGGGAAGTCGAAACGGCCAAAGCCGTAGGCTGCAATGCAGGAGGAGACCACCGTGCAGATGACCTTGGGCAGAACATAAGAATAAGTGTTCAGCATGGCCTGCAGGATGTTGATGGAACCGCCGAAGTTGTTCAGCGCGTTCCTGTAGCCCTCCAGGGTGGGGTTCTTGATCCACAGGCCGATGCCTGCAAAGATCTCGCTGTTGTCCTTAAAGGTAGCGCTGACCATCCACAGCAGGGGATAGATCATGATCAGGCCAACCAAGATCAGGACAAAGTACTTAAAAAACGTCGCAATGGCGTTGGATGCTTTCATTCCCATACTGTCACACCTTACCTTTCATCCGAGTAGTAGACCCACTTCTTCTGGCTGGTGAAGGCGATGATCGTGAGGATGCAGACGATCACGAACATGATCCAGGCCAGAGCGGAAGCCATGCCCATCTGGTTGGACTTGAAGGCGTAGTTGTAAACCAGAATGGAGATCAGGGTGGTGGAGTTGCGCGGGCCGCCGTTGGTGATGATGAAGGGGCCGTTGAACTCCTGGAAAGCCTGGCAGATCTGAGTGACCAGGTTGTAGAAGATGATGGGAGTGATCATCGGAACGGTGATGGAGAAGAACTGACGCCACTTGCCGGCACCATCAATGGTAGCGGCTTCGTACAGGTCTGCAGGCACGCCCTTCAGAGCGGCCAGGAACAGCACCATGGCAGAACCGAACTGCCAGATACGCAGGAAGCAGATGATCCACAGCGCGTAGCTGGGGTCAGACAGCCACTCGGGGCCCTGCACCAGACCAAAGGTGACAGCGCGCAGAACGGTGTTGAGCAGGCCGTCCACACTGAATACAGCCTTCCACAGAACGGCGATCGCAACAGAGCCGCCCAGAATGGAGGGGATGTAGTACACAGTACGGAACAGGTTGACGCATGCGATCTTGAAGTTCAGGATGTATGCGATGAACAGCGCAAAGACCAGCTTCAGAGGCACGGTGATGAAAGCGTACTTGAAGGTGATGAGCAGTGCCTTGGTGATCTTGGTGGTGGTAAAGGCCGTGATGTAGTTGGCCAGACCAACGAACTGGGTACCGCTCTTGAAGAAGTTCATATCGGTGAAGCTGTAGTACAGCGACTGACCGAAGGGAACTGCCTTAAAGACGACGAAGCCGATGATCCAGGGGATCAGATAAAACAGACCCTGATATTTGTCCAGCCATTTCTGGAACGGGGTGCGCCCGATGGCGGGAGCATTGCTTTCTTTCATCTGGGAAATCCTCCTTTTTAAGGAATTTCGGAGCATGAGACGGACGAAGGGGTAACAGACTGGATACAGCTTTGTCAAGATTTTGTAATATATCTCTGACAAAAAAGGGGCATCTGCCGGTCGGGCGGCAGGTGCCCCTCAGGTTCAGTCAAAGGGTGCCCTTTTCTGTGCGTGACCGCACACGGCGGCACTCAAAAATGGAACTTAGCCGATGGTGTAGCCAACAGACTCCATGCCGTCCAGCAGGGTGTCAACAACGTCTGCGCCGGCAACGCCGTCGTAGTCAACGGTATCGAACACTTCCTGATAGATGCCGGTGCCGGAAGCCTTCAGGTCGTTGTTCTCGAACAGGGGATCCAGCTTGTTGGTGGTGAAAGCCATGACCTTGGCATTTGCCTCAGCCACCAGATCCTTGACAGCGCCGGCAGCCTGAGCAGCAGCCAGACCAGCCTTGGAAGCGGGGATGCCGCACTCGGAACCCATGATGGAAGCGCCCTTCTCCTCGTTCAGCAGGAAGTTGATCAGGGTAGCAGCCTCGGCAACGCACTTGCTGGTCTTGGTGATGGCCAGACCCATGGAGACCTTGGAGAAGCCGCCGTTGTTGTCGCCGAACTTGATCTCTTCGCCAACGGTGAAGCCGTCCTTGTTGGCGTCATCCAGAGCGGAGGAGTACTTGGAAGCAGCGGAATCCCACTCGAAGATGCCTGCGATCTTACCGGTGATCCACTCGTTGGACTGGTGGGTAGCGGTATCGGAGTTAGCGGAGTAGTAGGTCTTCAGGTTCATCATGACGTGGCCATCCACCAGGCTCTTGATGAAGTCGATGCCCTCAGCGATCTCGTCCTCGGTGTAGTTCAGGGTAGAGGTGACGGGATCAGCCCAGTCCTTGCCGTACTTGGACTCGAGGTAGAACACCATCAGGATCATACGGTCGTATGCACCCAGGTGCAGGGGATAGTAATCATCGCCCAGCTTCTCCTGGAAAGCCTTGCCGGCTGCAAACAGATCGTCCTCAGTGGAGGGGACTTCGGTGATGCCGGCCTTGTTAAAGGTGGTCATGTTCCAGTAGAAGATACGGCCGGTCATGGAGATGGGCACGCACTGCTGTGCATTTGCAACATTGCAGGCACCCAGCTTTGCGTCGTCCCACTGGGACATATCCAGGTAATCGGTGACGCTGTTCAGATCCAGGAAGGTCTGGCCGTTGCCGGAGTAGTTGTACAGCCAGTTCCAGTTGATCTGGCAGACATCCTCAGCCACGCCGCCTGCAAACTTGGTGGACATGGTGTCCTCCCAGCCGGACCATGCAGCGAAGGTGGGGTTGACGGTGATGGTGGTGTGCTCAGCAGAGAAAGCCTTCAGGGCCTCCTGGTAAGCGTTGTGGCGGGACTCGCCGCCCCACCAGCTCATGGTCAGGGTAACGGGATCGCTGCTCAGGCCAGCCACGGAAGCAGCCTCGGCTGCAGAAGAAGCGGTGCTGGAAGCAGCGCCGCCATTGCCGCCGCAGGCAGCCAGCAGACCAGCTGCACCGACAGCACCGGTGACCTTCAGGAAATCACGACGGGAAATTGCCTTGCTCATTGTTGTTCTCCTCCTAATAAATCAAAAAACATCGAGCGGGCCTTACTGCACAAGGCTCGTTGTATACAAATATGATAACAAAAGGAATGGGAAAAAGAAAGATGTAAATTGAAGTGATACGGACAAAAAACGAACAAATATTGCTCTTGTGATTTGCGACGATTTGACGGCATTGCCGAAATGAATAAACTTGGAGCGAAAAACTATGCAATCTGCATAGTTGGATAGATTGCATAGAAACGGGCCGAGAAAGTGTGGCGGAACCTCTAAAATTGCAATGTTTTTGTAACTTATTGCGAAATTGACGGTATGTTGTTGTATACAACATGTGAAAAAAGTGACGATATCACTGTTTTATAAACTGATATATCAATTGCGCAAAAAACGTTCGCCGTTGGATACAACTAATATATCACTTTGATAGGGGACGCACAAAAAAAGCGCCGCCCGGCTGGGCAGCGCTCTGAAAACTGTAAAAATCTTTTGGGAGATCGGGGATCTCACGCAGGAGAAGGCTCCTGTGCCTGCCGGAGATCGACACTTACTGTGCGTTCCGTTTGGCGTAAAACGCCCGCCGTGCCTTGAAATAGCACTGGGGGCACATGCTGACGTACTGCACATCGTTTTCCAGATCGATGGCGACCTGCTCGCCCTCAAAGACGAACTCCCCATTGACCCTGCGGCAGTTGCAGGTGGCCTTGCGCCCGCAGGTGCAGATGGTCTTCATCTCCTCAATGGTGTGGGCCAGCTCCAGCAGACGGGTGGAGCCGGGGAAGCCCTTGAGGGAGAAGTCTGACCGCAGGCCGTAGCAGATGACCGGGATGTTCAGGTCCACCGTGACCATGAACAGCTGCTCGGCCTGTGCCGGGGTAAAGAACTGGCTCTCGTCGCAGAGAACACAGGCCAGCGGCTGCTCCCCGGCAGAAGCGGCGCGCACGGCCTCGAACACATCCACCTCGGGCGGGATGAGCAGGTCGGCCCTGCGGCGCACGCCCAGGCGGCTGACCAGCTCGCCGCCGCCCTTGGTATCCACCTGGGGCTTCAGGATCAGCACTCGCATCCCCTGCTCTTCGTAGTTGTGGGCCACCTGCATCAGCGCGGTGCTTTTGCCGCTGTTCATGGCACCGTATCGGAAGTATAGCTTCGCCATAGTTGCTCTCCTCATAAAAAGGCAACCCTCTCTGCTCGTTCGGGGGGAGAGGGCTGCCTGTTTTCTGTGATATGCTATAAGAATAGATCAGTCCTGATTGCGCAGGCGGTAACCCAAGCTCATCAGGCTGTCGCCCAGGTGGACGTTCTCCACCACCACTTCGGGGTAGGGCACCGACAGGTCGTAGTGGGAGAAGTTCCAGAAGCCTTTGATGCCCAGTTCGACCAGCCGGCCGCTGAGCTCCTCCGCACCGCTGCGGGGCACACAGAACACAGCTACCTCAGGCTTATGCTCTGCGCAGAAGGCCTCCAGCTCGTCAACGTGTAAGATCTGGATGCCGTTAATCTCTTTGCCCACCTCGCTGGGGGAATTGTCAAAGGCGGCGATCAGCTTGTAGCCGTTGGTGTCGGTGGTGATGAAGCGGCTGACTGCCTTGCCCAACCGGCCGCAGCCGATGAGGATGGTGGGCAGCAGGTCACCGTTGCCGAACAGCAGATGCTCCAGGATGGAAAGCAGGTTCTCCACCGAGTAGCCGATGCCCTGGCGGCCGTTCACGTCGCCGATGCAGTTGAAATCCTGCCGCACCTGAGAGGCCGTGGTGCCCATCTGGGCGGCCAGCTCGCGGGAGGAGATGCTGGTGATACCGTCGTTCTTCAGCGTCCGCAGGTAGCGGTAGTACTTGGGCAGGCGCTTGATCACCGGAAGGGAAGCTTTGCCGGGATTGTTCATGGAAATGGTTCTCCTTTCATCCAAAGGGAATGCCGGTCTCTTTGCGCCCTGCAAGGTGCACCGGCGATTAAGACAGTTTCTGAACAATAATGATATATACTTGTCAATCTTATTCTTAGTATAAAGTATACTGCAATGAGACAGAATGTCAAATCCTCTGGGCCAATTTTTTTCAAAGTAAAGAAATCTTAACCGCCGCATATTGCTTCGGAATCCGGGAACACTGAAAAAAACACCCTGAGGAGGCGCCAACATGCCGGAAGATGAAAAGGAAACCACCGAACAGCAGCGGCTGGAAAAGGAACAGCTGGAGGATCTGGGCACGGTGTGGCGCACCCGCGGCCCCCATGCCATCCACTGCCTGACCGTGATCGGCCAGATCGAGGGCCATGTGGAGGCCCCGCAGGGCCAGAAGACCACCAAGTATGAGCATGTGATCCCGCAGCTGGTGGCAGTGCAGGAGGACCCCGCTGTGGAGGGCCTGCTGGTGCTCATCAATACCGTGGGCGGGGACGTGGAGGCCGGGCTGGCTCTGGCAGAGCTCATTGCCAGCATCTCAAAGCCCAGTGCCACGGTCGTGCTGGGCGGGGGCCACTCCATCGGCATCCCGCTGGCAGTCAGCGCCCGGCGCAGCTTTATCGTGCCCACGGCGACCATGACGGTGCATCCGGTCCGCCACTCCGGCATGATTCTGGGCGTGCCCCAGACCATGCGGTGGTTTGAGCAGATGCAGGAGCGCATCACTGGCTTTGTGGCGGGCCACAGCGGCATTACAGCAGCGCGCTACTCGGAGCTGATGCTCCGCACCGGTGAGCTGGTGATGGACGTGGGCACCATGCTGGACGGCAAAAAGGCCGTGAAGGAGAAGCTCATCGACCAGCTGGGCGGCATCTCTGATGCACTGGAATGGCTGTACCGTGAAATCGAGCGGACTGAGTGAGAGAAAAGACCTGCCCGGGGCGGTGCCGGGCTTACAGCTCGCCCTTCCGCAGATACTTCACCATCATGGGGGCTTCATAGACCAGCATGAGGATCCAGCCCACAACATAGCTGTACGGCAGGGCCTCGATATCCATCTTCATCAGCAATACAAAGAGGGCAGCGGCCGCCACACGGCCTGCCATGTTGAGCGTGCTGCTGTTCAGGGTGATCTTGAGGTCGCCCAGGCCGCGGAAACCGCCCTGGATGCCATTGGTCAGCGAGGGCATCAGGTAGAACAGAGAGACCAGCTTCAAAAAGCGCACCCCCAGATGCACCACGGCGGCATCGGTGACGAAGAGCCGGATGATGGGCTCGGCAAAGAAGAAGCAGACAGCGGTGATAAAAATGGCGTAGAGGAACTCCAGCTTCAAGCCGCAGAAGAAGCTGGCGCGGACACGCTCTTTTTTGCCCGCGCCGCGGTTCTGGGCCATCAGGGTGGTGGTGGCATGGCCGATGTTCTGCTGGGGCACATAGGCAAAGTCATCGATGCGGCCTGCAGCGGCAAAGGCTGCCATGGCGTTGACACCCATAGTGTTCACGATGGCCTGAATGGCGATCTTGCCCAGCTGAACGGTGGCCTGCTGCATGGCACTGGTCCAGCCGTAGCTGATGGTCTTTTTCAGCAGCGAGGAGTCAAAAATGAACCAGCGTCTGCCCAGCTGCAACACAGGGACCTTCCAGCGGATATAGATCAGGCAGAACACGCAGCAGAGCGCTTCGCTCAGCACGGTGGAAAGGGCACAGCCCTCGGAGCCCCAATCCAGCACCTCAACAAAGAACAGGTCGCCGCCGATGTTCAGTACCGAACTGATCATCAGGAAGTACAGCGCGCTTTTGCTGTCGCCCAGCGCACGCATGGTGGCGGCGAGGAAATTATAGAAGAAGGTGAACAGCAGCCCGCCGAACACGATGCGCAGGTAGTTCACAGCGATGGGAAGAATCTCTTCCGGCACCTGCAGCAGACGGAGCAGCGGATTTGCCAGGATCACACAGGCCAGCGAGAACACCAGGGAAAAGACGGAGCCTGCAATGGCGGTGGTGGAGACCTGACGCTCCACCAGCCGGGTGTCGCCTGCCCCGAACGCCGTGCTGACAAGGATGCCTGCACCCAGGCAGACACCGTTGATGAACAAAATCGCCAGCGTCATCAGCGGGTTGGAGGTGCCCACGGCGGCAAGGGCATCCTCGCCCACGAATTTGCCGACAATGATGCTGTCCACGGCGTTATAGGTCAACTGGAACAGGTTGCCCAGCACGAGGGGAATGGTGAAATTGACCAGCAGCGGTGTGATCGGGCCGGTCGTCATATCTTTGGTCATTTGGAATTCTCTTTCCTTAAAAGTATAGTGTGCAGTCCAACGGTGAGCTTTCCCACGCAAGTGAATACGGGTTGCGGCTCCCAGCATCTGCTTCGTGCACTTGCACTCGCATCTTGCTGGCCGCGGCCCCAACAACAGCTTCCTGTTTCCGCCACTGGCGGCGGGCGCTGTTGTTGCAGGCCATTCCATTACCCCAGCGGACACTTGCTTTGGGAAACTCCCCGCCGTCCTGCGAAAAACAACATCAAAAACTTAAATTTTGCCGTCCGCTGAAGATGGCCAGCGCCGAGCGGCTGGTGCCGGTGGCAATCAGCTGTGCAGCGGCGTGGAGGGCTGCACCGGCGGCAGGGGAGGCGGGAATGGCATCGGTGGCAAGGACCCGCTGTGCAGCGCGGTTGGCATCTGTGCTGGTAACGGCGGCTACATTATCCACAACATAGGCGTTGTAATTGCCCGGCACGATGCCGTAGCCGATATCCGGGATGCCGTGCCCGCCGGTGAAGCCGCCGCCCAGAGCCTGATTTTCAAAGGGTTCCACGGCCACGATGCGGACATCGTTGGTCCAGGCCTTGATGGTCTCGCCTACGCCGGTGATGGTGCCCGCGCTGCCCACGCCGACGGTGATGGTGTCCACGAGACTGCGGCCCTCCCGGGAGATGGCCTGCACGATGGCGGGGCCGGTCACCCGGCGGTGGTACTCGGGGTTATCGTCGTTGGCAAGCCAGTTCATATAGTACCAGCCCTTTTCGGCTGCGGTGGTCTCTGCCAGCGCCCGGGCCCCCGCAAGGCCCCGCTGGGCGGGGGAATGCAGGATCTGCGCCCCCAGCCGGAGCAGGTATTCCTGCCGCAGGGCCGGGGCATCCTCCGGCATGGTCAGCACCACGGGGTGGCCCGCCGTCCGCCCGGCAAGGGCCAGCGCCATGGCAAAGGAGCCGGAGGCCGCTTCAATGATGGGCTGGCCCGGGAGCAGCTTGTGCTTTTCCGCCGCAAGGGCCAGCATCCCCTCGGCCACCGAATCGCGGGACGTGCCGGTGGGCCCATTATAATCAAGGTAAGCATACAGCCGCCCTTTGAGCCCGCAGGCGGCAAGATAGCCCCGCAACTCCACGATCGGACAGGGAACCAGGGTCTGATAGATGTTTGGATAGATTGCCACGAAATTCCTCCCTTACAAAAACCTGAGCAGTCAGCACAGAACTGTCTGCCATGCCAAGGGCTCCCCTGTTAGGGGAGCTGGCAAAGCATCGGGCTTTGACTGAGAGGTTTCATACCTATAAGGTAGCGCATCCTGTGCCCAGCGTCAAGCCGCAATTGGACAAAACGGAGAAAACTCTGCTGAAAAATCAGCAGAGTGATGGAAAAAAGCCTTGACAAGGAAAAGAATGTCTGCTATACTCCGTATGTAAAGCAAATGAACTTTACAACAAACGGAGGTCAGGGCAGAACGCATCATGGCAAAAGACTTTGAAATGGGCTATCTGCTCGATTTTTATGGCGAGGTGCTCACGCCCAAGCAGCGCGAGATGCTGAACCAGTATTATAACGATGACCTCTCCCTCAGTGAGATCGGGGAAAACTTCGGGATCACCCGTCAGGGTGCACGGGATGCCATCAAACATGGCGAGACCACCCTGAAAGAGCTGGAAGCCAAGGTGGGCTTTGCAGGCCGCTACCGCCGGGTGCAGGAAAAGCTGGAGGAGCTGGAACAGCTGGTCATTGACGCGCGGTTCGAGTGCACCGGCCCCTATGCCAGGCTCACCACCACTGAGTATGCAGCAACGCTGAACAAGATGCTGGGGCTGATCCGCTCCATCGACGAAGTCAACGAGAGCTGACACCATTACTAATTTGAGAGGAGCACCGAACATGGCATTTGAATCTTTGACCGACCGCCTTGCCGGTGTGTTCAAAAAGCTGCGCGGCCACGGCAAGCTGACCGAGGCCGATATCAAAGCCGCCATGCGCGAGGTGCGGATGGCCCTGCTGGAAGCCGATGTCAACTACAAGGTTGCCAAGGATTTCTGTGCCAAGGTCTCCGAGCGCGCCATGGGTCAGGAAGTCATGGAGAGCCTGACCCCCGCCCAGCAGGTGGTCAAGATCGTCAACGAGGAGCTCGTTGCCCTGATGGGCGGCGAGGAAGCCCCCCGCCTGATCGTCAAGAACAAGGGTCAGACCATCATCATGCTCTGCGGCCTGCAGGGCAACGGCAAAACGACCCACGCAGCCAAGCTTGCCAAATACTTTATCAAGCAGGGCCGTCGCCCCATGCTGGTGGCCTGCGATATCTACCGCCCTGCCGCCATCGACCAGCTGCAGGTGGTGGGCGGGCAGGCAGGTGCACCGGTGTTCACACTGCCGGGTGCCAAGCCCCCGGAGATCGCCCGCAAGGCGCTGGCCCACGCCAGGGATTACGGCAACGACATCGTGATCCTGGATACCGCCGGCCGTCTGCAGATCGACGAGGTCCTGATGCAGGAGCTCGTGCAGATCAAGGAAGCTGTCCCCGTGGACGAAACGCTGCTGGTGGTGGATGCCATGGCAGGCCAGGATGCTGTGAACGTTGCCAAGACCTTCAACGAGACGGTGGGCATCGACGGCATCATCCTGACCAAGACCGATGGCGATACCCGCGGCGGTGCGGCACTTTCGGTGCTGAGCGTCACCGGCAAGCCCATCAAGTTCCAGGGCACCGGCGAAAAGCTGGACGATCTGGAAGTGTTCCATCCCTCCCGCATGGCCAGCCGCATCCTGGGCATGGGCGATGTGCTGAGCCTTATTGAGAAGGCGCAGGATGCCGCCGATGAAAAGGCCGCAGAAGAGACCGCCCGGCGGATGATGGAAAACAAGTTCGATATGAACGACATGCTGGCCCAGTTTGCGCAGATCCGCAAGATGGGCGGTGCAGGTGCCATGCTGAGCATGATGCCCGGCATGTCCGGCATTGATGCCAGCCAGGTCGACGAGAAAGCCTTTGACCGCATCGAGGCCATGATCTATTCCATGACCAAGGAAGAGCGTGAAAAGCCTTCCATCATCAACCCCAAGCGCAAGCGC
>ONZR01000866.1_pt1 | contig 10281 bp, 7 predicted proteins | sample 1671691 | NCBI WGS metagenome assembly ONZR01 (sample SAMN06348182, study PRJEB24527) | human gut metagenome | biome: human gut; feature: ankylosing spondylitis patient; material: feces | host: Homo sapiens | place: China | collected 2015-10 | reverse complement strand
CATCGGGCATTTCTGCCGTGATGACGCTGCCATGCAGCACCCCGCAGGCCCTGCGGGATGCCCTTTACTCCCTTTTATCGATTCTAATTAAATCAGAATGCAGTCCCCTCTGTCAAGGGGTTCCTGCATTTCTTTGCCAAACTTTGCTTCAGCGCTCAAACGTTGTGCTGAGGGTGGTCTCCCAGGTCTGGCCGGGGGCAAGGCAGGCGGCAGCGGCGCGCTGGCTCCACTCCTGGGTATCGGTCTGGGCACCGGGCAGGGAGTGCCACGGCTCAATGCAGACAAAACGCACTGGCTTTGCCGGAGCCGACCAGATGAGGGTATAGGGGTAGCCCTCCACATTGCAGACGATCCCCTTGCCGGTGTCTTTCTCGTAGATGCCCAGCGTGCGGCTGCGCAGACCGGCCATGCAGAAGCTGTCGTTTTCAAACAGTTCGTCTGTCAGGGGGATGCTCTGCTCGTTCTTCCACCGGTAACCGCACTTGCCGGTCAGCAAACCGTTGGGGTAAGCGTCCAGGATCATCGGGCTTTCCGGCTGGTCAAAGCGGAACTCGTAATCGGTGGTGGTGTGCTTGTCATCAAAGGGGATGCGGAACGCCGGGTGGTAGCCGATGCCGAACCGCAGCTCTTCGGCGGCATCGGCGGGGTTGGTGACGGCCAGGGTGTGGTGCACCGTCCTGCCCTCCAGCCGGAAGGTGCTGGTCAGAACAAAATCAAACGGGAAGCGCTCTGCCTTGCTCTTTTCATCCGAGCGCAGCTCCAGCCGGATGGTGTCGCCCTCGGCGCAGAGCAGGGTGTGCTCCACGTCCCGGGCAAAGCCGTGCTGACCGCCGGGGTAGGTCTTGCCCCTATGGGTAAAGGCCCCGCCGGTCAGCTTGCCCGTCCAGGGGAAAAGGATGGGAGCGTGGCGCTTCCAGACAGCCGGGTCGGCCTGCCAGAGCATCTCCTGCCCGGCGGTATTTTTCAGGCTGACTGCTTCGGCACCATGGGTATCCACGGTCAGGGTCAGAAATTCGTTGTGAATGGTTGCCTGCATGATTCATCTCTCCTTTTTATCTGTTGACGATGTGCTCGCCGTTTCCTTCCAGCCAGGTGCGCAGGTTCCGGGTGGTAATGTCCATCAGGTTCTGCAAAGCCTCCCGGGTCGTCCATGCAATGTGCGGTGTGAGGATAGCGTGGGGTTCTGCCCGCAGGGGACTTTCCTGAGGCAGAGGCTCGATGACAAAGGCATCGGCCCCGTAAAAGCCCAGCTGACCGCTGTGGAGAGCCGCTGCCACGGCCTCCTCATCCACCAGCGCGCCCCGGGCCGTGTTGAGCAGAATGGCCCCGGGCTTCATCTTCGCCAGCGCCTCCGCGTTGACAAGGCCCCGGGTCTGGGGCGTGGCCGGGCAGTGCAGGCTGAGGATATCGCACCGTCTCAGCAGGGTATCATAATCCACAAACTCCACACCGTCGGCGGCGTATTCGGGCCGGACGGTGCGGGTGCAGACCAGCACCTCCATGCCAAAGGCTCTGGCAATGCGGGCCGACTGCCGCCCGATGCTGCCATAGCCGTAAACGCCATAGGTCTTGCCGTAGAGCTCCATCTGGGGCAGCAGGCCGATGCTCTCCGGGATATCCAGCTGCCAGCATCCATGCTTGACGGCACGGTTGTAGCGCTCCGCGCACTGGCAGATGGCCAGCAGCAGGCTGAAGGTCATCTGGGCCACGCTGTAGGTAGAATAGCCCGGCACATTGGCCACTGCAACGCCGTGGCGGCGGCAGGCTTCCAGATCCAAGTTGTCGGTGCCCGTGGCGATGATGCCCACCCATTTCAGGTTCGGGCACTGTTGTAAGATCTCCTCATCCATGCGGCACTTGTTCAGCAGAACGATGTCCGCATCTCCAATGCGGGGGGCGATCTCCTCGTAGGCCGTGCGGACATAGCTGGTGGTATCGGGCACCAGCGCCTTTACCCCCGACCAGTCGAGGTCGCCTTCCTCCATGACATAGCTTTCCAGAATGACAGCTTTCATCTCAGTCCTCCAACAAAACGTCCTCGCTCAGCACCTGACCGATGGGCTTTGCAATGCACAGGTCGGCCTGTGCATCGGCCCCGGTGGGCTGCATGTTGATGACCACCAGATGGCGGCCCCGGAAGTACCGGATGAGCCCCGCCGCCGGGTAGACCACCAGACTGGTGCCGCCGATGATGAGAGTATCCGCCTTGCGGATGGCAGACACAGCCCCGGAGAGCACTTCCTCGTCCAGCCCTTCCTCATACAGAACGACATCCGGCTTGACGATGCCGCCGCACTTGGGGCAGCGGGGCACGCCGGTACTGTTGGCAATGAAGTCCACATCGTAGAACGTGCCGCACTTCACGCAGTAGTTGCGCAGGGTGCTGCCGTGGAGCTCGTAAACGGTCTTGGAACCTGCCGCCTGATGCAGGCCGTCGATGTTCTGGGTGACGATGGCTTTCAGCCTGCCCTCCCGCTCCAGCTTTGCCAGCCGCAGGTGGGCAGCGTTGGGCTTTGCCCCCTTCACAATGAGCTTATCCCGGTAGAACCGGTAGAACTCCTCGGGGTTCTCCTCCCAGAAGGTATGGCTCAGGATGGTCTCGGGCGGGTAATCGTACTTCTGGTGGTACAGGCCGTCCACGCTGCGGAAATCAGGGATGCCGCTTTCGGTGGAGACTCCCGCGCCGCCAAAAAAGACGATGCGGTCGCTCTCGGCAATGATTTTTTCCAGTGCAGGAACCATAAAAAGAAACGCTTCCTTTCCGGCAGATCGTTGTGTTTTGGATAGCTCCAGTATAACACAAATCCAGAGGAAAGGAAGCGTTTCTTTTTTTGATGGGATCGTCCCCTTGCTCAGCGCCCGTTTTCGGCAAACAGGGTCCCCAGCGCATCCAGCAGATCATGCGGGAGCATCCCGGTTTCCCCGTGCAGGGCAGCAGAACGGTCGGCAGCCGCACCATGGAGATAAACGGCACAGGCAGCGGCCTCAAAGGCAGGCAGACCGCAGGCCAGCAGGGCGCTGGTCATGCCCGCCAGCACATCCCCGCTGCCGCCCCGGGAAAGCCCCGGGTTGCCGGTGGGATTGACCGCGCAGCGGCCATCCGGTCCTGCAATGACGGTGTGTGCCCCCTTCAGCACCACCACAGCATTCCATGCTTTCGCATAGCGCAGCGCCGTGCCTTCCCGGTCCGCGTTGATCTCTGCCGCAGAGTGTCCGGTCAGCCGGGCCATCTCGCCGGGGTGGGGCGTTAAAATCAGTTCTCCTTGAGGATGAAGTATTTTTTCCGTTTGGAGCAGGTCAGCGGCCGCGTTCAGGCCGTCCGCATCCAGCACTGCACTGCCGGAAAAACCGGGCAGGAGCGTTTTTACCAGCGCCCGGGTCTCGGCGGCACGGGCCGCGCTCTGGGCCGTATAACCCAGCCCGGGGCCCGCCAGCAGAACAGAGGCCTTCTGCCGCCGGATGCGGTCGATATTCTGGGGCGAGATGCCGCCCTCTGCCCCCGCTTCGCAGGGGCAGAGACAGCACTCGGGCAGGCGTGCGGCCACAGCCGCCAGCACCGGCTCCACACTTGCCAGCGTAACGATACCGGCTCCGGTGCGCAGGGCACCTTCCACGGCCAGCGCCGCCGCGCCCCGGTAGGACGCACTGCCCGCCACCGCCAGCACGGAACCAAAGGTTCCTTTATGCGCATCCCGGGGGCGGGGCTGGATGGCCTGCCAGACAAAATCGGAAGTTGTTTCGAACATAGGCGGCTCCTTTCAGGTGAGATTTCGCCCTCTCAGTCAAAGCCGTAAGGCTTTGCCAGCTCCCCCAAAGGGGGAGCCTATTGCGGGTCTTGGATAAAGGCAGCAATTGCCTCTCCCTTTGGGAGAGGTGGCAGCGCGTAAGCGCTGACGGAGAGGGCGAGGATGTTACCCTTCCCCCTGCAAATACCTCCGGATCTCCTTCTCCGCCTCCTGCACTTCTTCATGGAACATGCGGGCAGAGACACGGAGGGCACCATGGCCCAGGATGATGACCTGTTCCATACCATCGGAGGTGGCCACGCGGACGCGGCGGCCCTTGCCGATCTCATGGGTGACACGCTCGATGAACATATCGGCGGTCTCGGCTTCTCGGGTGTAGACCACATGGATATTGTGGTACTGCTCTATGCTGCCGGGGCTGCCCGGCACACGGTAGGCATCAAACACAAGGATGAGCACGCACTTTTTGAAGCCCTGATAGTTGCAGAGGATGTCCATCAGCCTGTGGCGTGCCGCTTCCAGGCTCTCTTTGGAGAGTGCGTTCAGCTCGTCCCATGCAAAGATGATATTATAGCCGTCCACCAGCAGGTATTCGGGCTGGATCTCCCACTGCTCGGCGTTGAAATCAGGGCGTTCCCGCTTCTGGGTGGGGCGGAACGCCGCCAGCGGGTCCCGCTTGATGGGCCCATAGGTCTGTTCAAAGATCTTCAGCAGCTCAGCATCCTCTTCCAAAGTAGCACGATAGGCGGCCATCCGGCGGGGACGGGCCTGCACCGCTTCCTCGGTCTTTGCAGTCTTGCCCCAGCCGCTGTCCACATGCATGTGGCTGCGCACCTGCTCCCAGGGCACCACAAATCCGGCCCCGTGGGCGCAGAACACCGAATCCGCCGGGTTGTCGAGGTCGTGTTCCGGCTCATAGCCCGCGGCCTCGATGACCTCTGCTGCATTGTGGCAGGGACGGTAGCCGTCCAGCGTCAGGGTCAGGTGTCCCCTGCCCCGGGTGTAGCCCACCACCTCCATGGGGTAGCTGCGCATAGTGGTGGCCGGTGCCGTGCCGGTGAGCAGGGTGGTATCCCCGTCGGCTCCGGTCTCGGGCGGGTCAAAGCTGCCGCCCATGTTCTGGATATCGTTCATGGCGCGGCCCACGTTGTCAGAGGGCAGCTCCAGCCGGAAGGCATACCACGGCTCCAGCAGCTGGGTCTTGTGGATCTGGTCTGCCATCATCAGGCCCTGCCGGACGGCGCGGTAGGTCGCCTGCCGGAAGTCGCCGCCCTCGGTGTGCTTGAGGTGAGCGCGGCCCGCAATGAGGGTGATCTTCACATCGGTCAAAGGTGCCCCGATGAGCACGCCCAGATGCTGCTTTTCCTCAAGATGCGTCAGCACCAGCCGCTGCCAGTTCTTGTCCAGCACCTCTTCCCGGCAGTCGGCGGCAAACTGCATTCCACTGCCCCGGGGCAGCGGCTCCAGCTTAAGGTGGACTTCCGCATAGTGGCGCAGGGGCTCGTAGTGGCCCACGCCCTCCATGGCTTCGGTGATGGTCTCCTTATACAGGATGCCGCCGGGGCCGAAGCTGACCTCCAGCCCGTACCGCTCGGCCAGCAGGCTTTTCAGCACCTCCAGCTGGATCTCGCCCATCAGCTGGACATGGATCTCGCCCAGGGTCTCGTTCCAGACCACATGGAGCTGGGGCTCCTCCTCTTCCAGCCGATGGAGCTTTCCCAGCGCGGCGTGCACGTCTGCGCCCTCGGGCAGCAGCACCTGATAGCTCAGCACCGGCTCCAGCACCGGCAGGTCGCTGTCCCGTTCCGCCCCCAGACCCTCGCCCGGGCGGGCTTTGGTCAGGCCGGTAACGGCGCACACCTGGCCGGGGCCGATGCACTCTGCCAGCGTAAACTTTGCGCCGGAGTAGAGCCGCAGCTGGTTGGCCTTTTCGGCCCATGGCTCCCCGTCGGCTTCTCCGGTGAGCTGGGCTTTCACCTTGAGCGCGCCGCCGGTCACCCGCAGCCAGGTCAGGCGGTTTCCCTGCTCATCCTGGCTCACCTTGAACACCTTGGCCCCGAAGGCTTCCAGCGCGGGGGCCGGGCGGGTATAGCGGTCAAGGCCCTCCACCAGCGCATCCACACCCTGCAGCTTCAGGGCTGAGCCAAACCAGCAGGGAAACACATGCCGCCGGGCAATGGCGGGGATGAGATCGGTATCGGTCAGGCTTCCCCGGTCCAGCATCGTCTCCATCAGCCGCTCATCGCAGAGAGCCAGCGCCTCGTCCCGGTCGGCCTGCTCTGCCCCAAAATCCACAAAGCCATCCCCCAGCCGACGGTTCAGCTGGGTCAGAAGCGCTTCCCTGCCCGGGCCGGGCAGGTCCATCTTGTTCACGAACACAAAGGTGGGGATGCGGTACCGCCGCAGCAGCCGCCAGAGCGTCTCGGTATGGCTCTGCACGCCGTCGGTGCCGCTGATGACCAGCACCGCATAATCCAGCACCTGCAGTGTCCGCTCGGTCTCCGTGGAAAAATCCACATGGCCCGGGGTGTCCAGCAGGGTAAAATCGGTATTGCCCGCCGTGAAGAGGGCCTGCTTGGAGAAAATGGTAATGCCGCGCGCCTTTTCCAGCGCGTCGGTATCCAGAAAGGCATCCTTATGGTCCACCCGGCCCAGCTTGCGGATGGTGCCGGTGCCGTAGAGCAGGGCCTCGGAAAGGGTGGTCTTGCCGCTGTCCACATGGGCCAGAATGCCGATGACCAGCTGCTTGTGCTCTTGTTCCATGCCGCGGCCCCCTTACAGTGCGCTGGCGATCAGCGCAGCAGCGACCAGCGGCAGGCCCAGCACCAGATTGGAGAGCAGGCTGCAATAGGTGCGCTCCTCGGGTTCCAGCTCCTCAAAGGAGACGATCTTCTCATCCGCATAGTCGATGATGGAGCGGGTGGAATGGATCTTTTTCTGCCGCTTGCCCATCCCCTTGAATTCCTCCAGCAGATGGTGGATGGTCACGCCATCCAGCCGCAGGTAGTCCACCCAGGCCCAGATGAGCAGCACCACGCCGCACAGAAAGCCCGGGGCCTCCCAGATGGTAAACGTGCCATCGCTGACATAGCGCTGCCACAGCAGCATCAGCACGGCCACAATGGAGGTGCGGGTCACGGTCTTATATAAAATGGGGTGGAACATGTAGCGTTTGTACATCGAGGTCAGTTTCTTCATGGTGCGCTCCTTATTGATACAGATACATTTTATTGTATCATGTTTTTGTGAAAAAAGATAGCTGTTTTGTGCGTGCAGTGTGGACGCTCCAACCCTTTTATCTGTTCTTCGCAGATATACAGTTCTTTCCATTTTATAGTAATTTTTTCCATGTTCTTTTCCCACGAAAGTGTTTGTCACCGTTTTGTTTCCAATTCAGTGCTGCGGCGGATTGACTTCTTTCCAGTAAAGTGCTAAAATATACAGCGGTGCGACTTTTGTCTTTCCTGTGCACTTTTTGGAAAGGCAGACAGCCTCACTGCATTTAGGAAAAGGAAAAACGCGCGGCTCTGTCCGCGCAAGATCTGGGAGGATCATCCAATGAGCTTCAATTTTGATCGCCGCACCTTCCTGAAGGGTGCAGGTGCTGTGGGTGCCGCCAGCCTGCTGGCAGCCTGCGGCGAAAAGTCCAACAACACCGGCAATGGCGCTGCCGCCAGCGGTGCTGCTGCCCCCAACTCCACCGGCGCTACCCCCCTGAAGGAGTTCATCTCCTTTGAGAGCGGCAACCGTGAGCTGGAAAGCTGGAACATGCTGTACAGCCAGAGGGCTGAGGATGCCAACGTGGTCACCAACCTGTGGGACGGCCTGCTGAGCTTTGACTGCTACGGCAAGGTAGTTCCCGCCATCGCTTCCAGCTGGGAGCACAATGAGGATGCCACCGTCTGGACCTTCCACCTGCGGGACGACGTGGACTGGGTGGATTGCAACGGTGAGGTGAAGGCTCACCTGACCAGCAAGGACTTCCTGGTTGGCTTTGAATGGGTGATGAACGCCATCAAGAACGAGGCCAACAACACCTCCATGCCCAACGACACCATTGTGGGTGCTTACGAGTACTACCAGCTGACCAAGGAAGCCGGTGACGCTGCCGCTGACATGACCTATGAGGACATGCTCGCTGCCGGTGTGGGCATCGAAGCTCCGGATGATTACACTCTGGTGTTCACCTGCCCCAACGCCTGCCCCTACTTTGATACCGTTGCTGCCTACACCAGCTTCTACCCCGTGGCTCCCGCTCTGATCGAGGAGCTGGGTATCGATGGCTTCCGTGGCTGCGACAACACCACCATGTGGTACAACGGACCCTATATGGTGGAGGAGTACATCCAGGGCAACACCAAGAGCTACATCCCCAACCCCAACTACTACGATGCTGCCAACGTCAGCCGCTTTGAGCGTTTCACTGTCACCATGATCAGCGATGGCGCCATCAGCCTGCAGCTGTATCAGAACCGCGAGCTGGACGAGGTGGATCTGGGCGAGAGCAGCATCACCACCATTCAGTCCGATCCCTCCAACGAGTACAATCAGCAGCTGTGTGAGAAGCGTGCCAAGAAGTTCAGCTACTGCTTCATCTTCAACTACGACAAAATGAACACCGATGGCACCCCCGATGAGAACTGGAACAAGGCCATTGCCAACAAGGCCTTCCGTCAGTGCTTCTCCAAGGGCATGGTGCTGAACAAGTTCTTCGCCCGTTATAACCCCATCAATCCCCTGAAGTGTGAGAACGACTTCTTCACCATGAAGGGCCTGTGCTACACCTCTGATGGCACCGACTACACCAACCTGGTGGCCAAGGAGATGGGTCTGGACGGCGAGGCTTACGATGGCAAGACCATGAAGCGTCTGCGCGCCAACAACGGCGACATCACCGAGCTGAAGAAGCAGGCCATGGAAGAGCTGAGCGCCATTGGTGTCACCTTCCCTGTCCACTGCTCCTACTACGTTCTGGCCGGCTCCACCTCCGCTCTGGACCACGCCACCGTCCTGAAGCAGTGCTTCACCGACAGCTTCGGCGATGACTTCATCGTGCTGGATGTCAACACCTTCGTGTCCTCCACCATGAAGGAAGTCGTGGCTCCCAAGCTGCAGAGCTTCACCCACATGGGCTGGGGCGCTGACTTCGGTGATCCCATCAACTTCCTGACCCAGATCATCATTCACGATGAAAACGCTTACTACAGCTGCAACATGACCAACATTGCAAGCATTGTGAACAATGGTCCCGCCAGCTACCAGACCGAGCTGGTGGCTGCCTATGAGAAGTTCACCGATCTGGTGAACGAGGCCCGTGCCATTGTTGACGACACCGATGCACGCTACGCAGCATTTGCCAAGGCCGAGGCCTACTTCCTGGACGAGAACCTGATCTTCCCCACTGTCTATGATGTGACCTGGTGCCTGACCCACGTCAACGAGTACAGCAAGATCAACGCAATGTATGGTCCCTGCAACTACAAGGCTGTGAACTGGGAGACCAGCGAGGAGGCCTACACCACCGAACAGTACGATGAGTTTGCCGCTGCATTTGACGCAGCCGCTCAGGCCTGATCGAGTGAACCAATAACCAATCGCAAAAGCAGAACCGGACGTTTTTGAAGCGTCCGGTTCTGTTTTTTGCTCCCTGACAGCACAAAACCCCGCCGCGCGGGAAAGCTCCCAGCGCGGCGGGGTCATTGTGTTAAAATACAGGAAAGCGGTTCAGCTTACAGCTGGCTTTCATACTCCTTGCGGTAGCCTTCCAGCTCACGCTGGTTGCCATACACAAAGTGACCGTTTGCGATCTCTTCCCAGACCGGCTTATCCACGCTGTAATCGTGGATCGAGGGGTCATAGACCAGCAGCTTCTTGTGCTTTTCCAGGCTGGGGTCAGGGATGGGAACCGCGCTCAGCAGGGCTTTGGTGTAGGGATGCAGCGGATGGAGGAACAGCTCCTCCGCCTCAGCCAGCTCCACGATGCGGCCCTTGCTGATAACGGCGATACGATCCGAGATAAACCGGACCACCGACAGGTCATGTGCAATGAACAGGTAGGTCAGGCCGCGGCTCTTCTTCATCTCGTTCAGCAGGTTCAGCACCTGTGCACGGATGGAGACATCCAGTGCGGAGATGGGCTCATCGGCCACGATGAACTCCGGCTCCATGACCAGAGCACGGGCAATGCCGATGCGCTGGCGCTGGCCGCCCGAGAACTCGTGGGGGAAGCGGGAGGCAAACTCCGGCAGCAGGCCGACCTCATGCAGGGCGTTCATCACCTTTTCGTGCAGGTCATCCTGATCCTTGTAGAGATGATGGTTCAGCAGGCCCTCGGCAATGATATACTCGACCTTGGCGCGCTCGTTCAGCGAAGCCATGGGGTCCTGGAAGATCATCTGGATCTTACGGATGACCTCTTTGTCCAGTTCCTTGGAGATCTTGCCGTTGATCTTCTGGCCCTTGAAGAAGATGTCGCCGCCGGAGGTCGGGTTGATGCGGCAGATGGCACGGCCAATGGTGGTCTTGCCGGAGCCGG
>ONZR01000859.1_pt1 | contig 10365 bp, 10 predicted proteins | sample 1671691 | NCBI WGS metagenome assembly ONZR01 (sample SAMN06348182, study PRJEB24527) | human gut metagenome | biome: human gut; feature: ankylosing spondylitis patient; material: feces | host: Homo sapiens | place: China | collected 2015-10 | reverse complement strand
GATAACCAGTAAACTTTCCTCATTCTTCTCTCAAACACTTTTTATATGTACTTTCGTTGAGGGAAAATCTACGTCTCCTTAACTGAAACTTCAAGTTTCCTTAAGGGAAAATTTTCCCATGCTTAATGCTGATTTTGGGGTATTTTATCTATCAAGATTTTTCCTATCAATCAAATAACCCCGAACCAAGAAGAGATCTTGGTTCGGGGTGTTTGGGAGGTGTGGCTTTCACCACACCTTTATTCATAGATGATAATCTATCTATTTCTGATTACTCCTCTACATCGTCCTCAGAATCCCAGATGCTGAAGCGAGGACGTGTTGGTGCGAGAGAAGGTCCCTCTGCCGGAGTACTGCCAATACCAATAGTTTCACTAGCTGCACAAAGCTGAGAATCCAACTCCATCTCCATTACATTAATTTCTGGCTGAATATACTTTTTCATTTTGTTTCTATTTATTGATGTTATTATAAATACTTATTATTAATGATTCATTACTTGATAACCACTTTCTTACCATTGTGGATGTAAATACCCTTAGCAGCCTTGCTAGTCTTCACACCCTGGAGTGTGTAGTAAGCGCCATCTGCCTTAGCAGCTGCATTCACCTCGTTGATGCCTGTTGTCTCGCCACCAAACTGGATTGAGTAGAATCTTGTAGCACTAGCTGCTGGCAACTCGAGATAAGCGTGACCCAAACTTACTGCAACGCCTTCCTTCAAAGGAGCGAATACAGCCTCACCATTCTGCTCTACCAAAGCATAGATAGTAGCACCATCACCCTTTGTATCAGCAGTAGCTGCCTTCAACTCGTTATTTTCAATAGTTGCTGCCTCATCAGCAGATGCTGCGAAGGTATAGGAACCAGGCTCAGCACCTACCAATACAGGAGTACCCTTTGCGATTACAGAATTAGCAGGAACCTCAGTCAATACCACAGCACTCTTAGCCTCATTTACCTTTGCTGTATAAACCTTCACATCAGCTGGAGCTACAACATTCCAGGTTGGAACGTAGGTTGCGAACTTAACGGCTGAAACGGCTACGTCATCACCAATAAACTTCTCGATTATAACATAATCTAATAATTTAGGAGAAGAACCACCATTGCCAACAGCAGGCAATACTATATCACTAGCATCTGTTAATTCAAAAAGAGAACTTGACAGTTCAGAGCCTGTACCCGTAGTAGCTGCTTCGAATACAACATTATCGCCATTTTTAAAGACAAAATTAGTTCCAGTATTTCCAAATACTCCAACATGCATTCTATAAATTCCTGCAGGCAACTTTGCAATTACCGCATCAGATTCAGCAAAAGCACCTTTACCATCAGAGCATCTGATAGGCGCAGCACCATTTGCACTTGAAGTTAATCCAGCAATATCTTCTGCTTCACTCCAGAAAGCGACATTTTTCAAATCTGCTGCAGAATACTCAACATTAACGACAAGTTCATTTTGATCCAGACTTACAACCTTCTGATAGTAACCATCGTTTTTATTACCTTGAGGTGCCACATACAAAACATTGTCTTTCAAAATATACTTATGATAAGGTACTTTTACCGTTTCACCTTCAAAGTCTGCTCCAGAAGCAATCTTTTCTAATGTAACACCTCCTGCTACAGCATTAATTGTATAATTATAATTTGCTGCCTCATGAAACTTAACAGTTACCACAGAATTTCCATCTTTATCTATAGAGACAGAATTAGAATTGTCTGATACATAAATATATTTTTTTGTCTTTTCTTCATTAAAGAAATTATCTTTATCAGAATTTGTTAAAACAACAGAGCTACCAACTTCGCCTTGACGCTCATTAGCATCTTTTATTTCGTTATTGTTTTCATCAACATACTTAACAGTATATTTTGCTGTAGTCACCTCCTGAACTGTCTCCGTAACCTTGATTGACTTCAAGATTTCAACCTGACTAGTACTCATTCTTGCTCCTTTAGCAAATCCAAAAGCTATAGTCTTATAATCAACATTATCTAATGGCTGATTTGATAAGCTCAACAATTCTCTAGATTCATCATCAGAACTATAGACCTTCAAATAATTTAAATTATTAGTTGCGGTATTAATTTCCATTTTTATTATATAAAATGGGCGCGTAGCTGGATCATAATTTCTAACACCTGAAGGACCTGTAAAATTAGTATAATTTGTCTTACTAAATGGACTTAAAGAATAAGCAGAAGGACTATTTTTATCCTGATCATTCTCTAAAATATAGATATTACCAAATCTAAAATAACTAGCTGTACCAGTAGTCATAGATCTACCCACATTTGACATTCCAAGCCAAGTTGCCTCTACATTTAAAATGGTGCCATTTTGAGGATTAATATCTTTAGATACTTCTACGGCAGAATTAGTAGTAGCAATTTTTGCACCATAATCGCTCAATTCTAAGGTTCCTGTACTAGCCTTAAAATCTGCCAAATTCTCTTTTGTCCATGGTGCTATAGAAGTACCACGTTCAAACAGCACTGTTTGTGCCCACCCCCCCCATAGAGCCGGCAACGATGCCAGCCATTACGAGCATTGTCTTAAGTAAATTTTGTTTCATTTGTTTCTGGTTTAAAATGTTTATATTATTGTTTACTCATTCTTTCTTTTATATATTCCAAGTTTGTATTATAAGAATTCAATTTGTGTATTACTTAGGGTATAAAGATTAGAATACGAGATATCGTATCAAAATGATGAATGTAATTCAATTAATGATCAATATGATGTATTTGAAAATCCTTGTTTAGTAGATGCGACATCACGCCGCTCGGTTTACCAATTGCTGCATTTTGGTTTACTATGTTTTGATTGTTGAGTGCAAAAGTAACACTTTATCTGATTCGTTGTATCATTTTCTATCATTTTTTAAGCTTTTTTCACTCTAAAACCACTAAAAGTATCGGAAAAGGGGATAAAATGCCGAAAACATTTCGTATCTTTGCAGAAATTTTAAAAGGAAGTAATATGAAACTCAAAATACATTTCAGTCATAAGGAAGAACTCTGGAACTCCTGGTCGCACGCAGGAGGCATCCTGATGGGCGTTGTCGTGGGGGCCATCTTCCTGTATTGGTGCTTTACCATGCACAACGGATGGGCCACGGCAGGTATCATCCTCTACTTATTCGGTATGCTGATGTCGTACATCGCATCCACGGTTTATCACGCCATCTCAGCCTGGAGCAAATGGAAGGAGCGACTGCGAAAGTGGGACCACGCCGCCATCTACTGGCACATTGCAGGTTCCTACTCCCCTATCACCCTGATTGCGCTGCGCGACCAAGGCTACTGGGGCTGGAGCCTCTTCATCTTTATCTGGGCGTGCGCCATCGCCGGAACCATCATGAGTTTTGCCCGGCTCAAGGACCACAGCAACCTGGAGACCACCTGCTTTGTGGGCATGGGACTGTCGGTGCTCGTGGCTTTCAAGCCACTGATAGATTCCGTATCTGCCGCCACGGTGGCTTGGATCATCGCCGAGGGCGTGTGCTACATTACGGGAGCCGTGTTCTACAGCATCAACAAGAAGAAATACATGCATTCCGTATTCCATTTCTTTGTTTTGGCTGGTAGCATCTGCCACATCATCGCCGTTTGGGACATTCTGATGAAATACATTTAAGCAAGCATAAAGGCATCGAAAAGTGAAGCTTTTCGGTGCCTTTGCTTTTTATAATAAGGTGATAATGTTAACATTACGTTAAAGCAAGAAAATAATTGCCCAAAAGTTTGGAACTTATTGCAGAAAAGCATACCTTTGCAGTGTTCTATTGAAGTAGTACACTCAAACATTAACGATTATGATACAGATTAAAGACATTGATTTCAGATACCCAGGTAGCAAGCACCTTGTATTTAGAGATTTCTCTTTGGAACTCAAGGAGAACAACATTTATGGCTTGCTCGGCAAGAACGGTACAGGCAAGAGCACCCTGCTCTACCTCATCAGCGGATTGCTCCGCCAGCAACAAGGTACCATTCTCGTGGATGGCATTTCGGCACAAGATCGCAAAGCCGAGATGCTGAAGGACATCTTCATGGTGCCCGAAGAGTTTGAACTGCCCAACGTTTCCCTCGCCACCTACGTGAAGATGAACCAGGGGTTCTATCCTAACTTCTCGCAGGAAGTGCTGGACCGTTGCCTCAAGGATTTTGATTTACCACTCTCTCTCAAGTTGAACGAACTCTCGATGGGACAGAAGAAGAAGGTATTCATGAGTTTCGCACTCGCCACGGGTACCCGCTTTCTTCTGATGGACGAGCCAACCAATGGTCTCGACATCCCATCGAAGAGCCAGTTCCGTAAGGTCATCGCCAATAACATGACGGAAGACCGCACCCTCATCATCTCTACTCATCAGGTGCACGATGTAGAGTCGCTGCTCGACCACATCATCATCATGAACCAGAGTCAGCTTCTGCTCGATGCTTCGGTTTCAGACATCTGCGAGAAATACACCTTCGAGTACCGCAACCCACAGGAGATGGACGACACCGTACTCTACGCCGAGCCAACCCTGCAGGGCAATGCTGCCATCTGCAAGCGACAGGAGGGTGAGCAGGAAACACAGATGAACCTGGAATTGCTCTTCAATGCCGTGATAGGCGGAAAATTAGAAAAAATATAAAATCATCTTTAAATAACGAAGATCATGAACAAGACTTTTGATTTACATAGATTCGGAATGGTTCTGCGCTGGGAATTGCTTACCAACTGGAAAAGCTATTTCTGCAGTATCGCAGGATTGGCTATCGGCATCATCATGCTTTCCATTTCCATGCTTTATTCTTTCCCTCATAGCCATTACATTGTAGAAGGAGGAGATTTGGGTAATTACTACGAAGATAGCATGACAGGACTCCTTGCCACTATTTTAATAGCGTTTTTCTTTGTATCTGCCTGCAACATCTTTAGCAATACGAAGACCAAGCTGCAACGAGAGAACTTTCTGATGTTGCCAGCCAACAATCTGGAGAAATATGCTGCACGTTTCCTGATGATGAGTGTAGGCAGTATTCTCGTGATGCTGATTGCAACACTTATAGCCGACTTCGTGCAGTTTGTATTGAGCTTCTTCATGACTCCCGGTTACCATGCAAGCATCATCGGAAGTTCTCTAAGACAAATATACGAAGCCGCAACCAATACCGGTGACAATCCTATCTGTATCTTAGCGGGGCAATGTAAAATAGAAGCAGCTCTGGTTGGATGGAGCTTTCTCATCATGATTTACTCCTTCACTCTGCTAGGCGGCACCTTCTTCCGCAAACAGCCTATCATCCTGACAGCCGTATCAGGTATTATCATTTACATGATTGTAGGTTATTGCGGCAGCAAGCTCGAAGAATGGGGAGCTTTCGATTTCTACACCCATCTAAAATATGATAATCCGGGCACTTCTCTCTGCATCGCCATCTTCTGGTCGGTCGTTTTCCTTGCTTTGGCAGCCTTCAGCCTCTGGGCATCCTACAAGCTCTTCACCCGCATGCAGGTAATCTGCAACAAGTGGATCAACATCTAAAAAATTAAAATTGAAGATTATGATTTTCAGTAACGATAAAGCGATATACGTACAGATAGCCGAGCGACTGAGCGATGAAATCCTGGCGGGCAAGTACAAGGAAGACGAGCGAATACCGAGCGTCAGGGAATACGCCGTACTGCTGGAGGTGAATGCCAACACAACCGTGAAGGCATACGACCTGCTTGCCACCGACGAGATCATCTACAACAAGCGAGGCCTGGGCTACTTTGTTTCCGCAGGAGCCAAGAAGCAGATCAAGAAGACCCGCAAGAAGGAGTTTATGAAAGAAAGACTCCCGGAACTCGCCCGACAAATGCAGCTTCTCGACATCTCCATCGACGAAGTGAAGGAAGAGTTGGAGAAGAATCTCAAAAAGATAAAGATATGATGACACTATTCATCCTCAAATATATATTTATAGCTTCTGTTTTTGCCTTATATATAATAAGGTGTATGTAATAACGTTTTAAAAAAATAGCTACGCTTGCAACTTTCAGAAGGTTGCAAGCGTCTAACGTTTTAAATTCATATCAATAAACAAACGTATTATATGTCATTAATTCATCTAAAAGACGTCAACAAGACCTATCAGGGTGCTCAGCCACTCCATGTACTGAAGGGCATCGACCTCGACATCGAACGTGGCGAGTTCGTCAGCATCATGGGTGCTTCCGGCTCGGGAAAATCCACCTTATTAAATATACTGGGTATTCTCGACAACTACGATACGGGCGAATACCGACTCAATGATGTGCTCATCAAAGACCTCTCGGAAACCCGTGCTGCCGAATACCGCAACAAGATGATTGGCTTCATCTTCCAGTCGTTCAACCTCATCTCGTTCAAGACGGCAGTAGAAAACGTGGAGCTTCCACTCTTCTACCAAGGCGTGAGCCGCAAGAAGCGCCACGAACTGGCGATGGAATATCTCGAAAAACTGGGCTTGAAGCAATGGGCCAACCATTATCCTAACGAGATGTCGGGAGGACAGAAGCAGCGTGTAGCCATCGCCCGTGCCCTCATCACCAAACCCGAAATCATCCTTGCCGATGAGCCTACCGGAGCCCTCGACTCCAAAACGAGCGTGGAAGTGATGGACCTGCTGAAGGAACTGCACCAGAAAGAGGGAATGACCATCGTGGTGGTAACCCACGAAAGCGGTGTAGCCAACGAGACCGATAAGGTTATCCATATCAAGGACGGACTCATCGGAAGCATCGAAGACAACAGAGACCATCATCTCGTATCGAAAGACTACGTGAAGTAAGAAGTTTATAGTTTAAAGTTTATAGTTAATAGGGCAGAACTGCTGATGGCACCAGCCCTCTATAAACTATCAACTATTAATTATTAACTAAAAATAATGAGAGAATTAATCAAAGAAATATGGAGCACGTCGAAGCGCAACAAGCTCCGCACTTCGCTCACGGGATTTGCCGTTGCCTGGGGTATCTTCATGCTGATATTCCTGCTGGGCGCCGGCAACGGACTGATTAATGCCCAGTTGCAGCAAAGCACCCGATTCCTTGCCAACTCCATGCGAGTATTCCCGGGCGAAACCTCCAAGGCTTACAAGGGACTGAAGGAAGGCAGAAGCATCACGCTCAACGACAGGGACATCCTCATCAGCAACCAGACCTACGGCCAGTACGTGGATGATGTGGGGGGAAGATTGGAACAGTATAACGTGAACATCAACTATGGTGATAATTATGTGGCAAGCCAGTCGTTGGTGGGTGTGGCTCCTACACATCCCAAAATCGACAAGACGGAGCTGATTGCCGGACGATTCATCAACGAAATCGATATGAAGGAGCAGCGCAAGAATGTGGTGCTGAGCCGAAGCCAGGCCAAGGAACTCTGCAAAGACTACCGTTCGCTGGTGGGCAAGAACGTAAAGATCAGCAACCTCAACTTCCAGGTGGTAGGAATTTACAAGGATGATGAATCGCGCAACAATACCGATGCCTTCATCGCCTACTCCACCATCAAGACCATCTACGCCAAGGGCGATGATGCAGGAAGTCTGGAGTTCACCATCAAGAATCTGAAGACCAAGGAGGATAATGAGCAGTTTGAGAAGAACTATCGTGCCAGCATCAACAACAACCACCAGGCTGCCCCTGATGACGATCGCACCATCTGGCTCTGGAACCGATACATGGACAATATCCAGATGAACCAGGGAATCGCCATCATGCAGACGGCACTCTGGATAGTGGGTCTGTTCACCCTGCTGAGCGGCATCGTGGGCGTAAGCAACATCATGCTCATCACCGTGAAGGAGCGAACCCGAGAGTTTGGCGTAAGAAAAGCCATCGGCGCCAAACCTTGGTCGATACTGAAGCTCATCATCACCGAGAGCATCATCATCACCTCGTTCTTCGGCTACATCGGAATGGTATGCGGCGTGGCAGCAAACGAAATCATGGACGCAACCATCGGTCACACCACCGTAGATACCGGACTATTTAAAGCCGCCATGTTTGTGAACCCTACGGTGGGCCTCGGCACCTGCATCGGCGCAACCATCACCATCGTCATCGCAGGCACCATCGCCGGACTCATCCCAGCCATCAAGGCTGCAAGAATCCGACCGATAGAGGCGCTGAGAGCGGAATAATGATTAATGAGTAGTGATTAATGTTTAATTAGGCTTACACCTTATTATATATATATAGACTAGGCTATGCGATTAGATTTAGATACATATAAAGAGATTCTCGACACCATCACGAGGAACAAGAGCCGCAGTCTGCTTACGGGCTTCGGCGTGTTCTGGGGCGTGTTTATGCTCATCGCCCTGATGGGTGGCGGACAAGGACTGAAGGAGATGCTGCAAAACAACTTCACAGGCTTTGCCACCAACACCGCTATCATCTGGGCGCAGAACACCACCAAACCCTACAAGGGATTCAACAAGGGGCGCTCCTGGCAGATGGAAGAGAAAGACCTGGAGCGACTGCGGCACAGGGTGCCCGAACTAGATGTCATCACCCCGCTGCTCTTCGGAGGCAACAAGTCGGTGGTGTTTGGCGACAAGAAATTCAGCGGCAGCACGCAGGGCGTGAATCCCGACTACGCCCAGGTTTCCGTGCCTAAAATGTTTTACGGCAGATACATCAACGAGATGGATGTGCGCCGCCAGCGCAAGGTTTGCGTCATCGGCAAACAGATTTACAAGACCCTCTTCCCAGGCGGCGGTGACCCGTGCGGCAAGAGCGTGCGAGTGGATTCCACCTATTACACGGTGGTGGGTGTAGATTACCGCTCGGGAAATGGCGTGAACTTCGGCGGTAGAGCCGACGAAACCATCACCATTCCGCAAACCGTGCTCCGCACCGCCTACAACCGCGGAACCGCCATCGACATTATCGCTACCACCGGTAAGCCGGGCGTGGTGATGAGCAGCATCGCCCAGCGAATGCGTGAAACCATAGCCAGGGCTCACAACATCGACCCTTCAGACGAAAAAGGAATCATGGTGTTCAATACGGAGGTGCTCTTCCAGATGCTCGACAACCTGTTTAAGGGTGTCAACTTCCTCATCTGGCTGGTAGGTATCGGCACCCTTCTCGCCGGCGCCATCGGAGTTTCCAACATCATGATGGTAACGGTGAAGGAGCGAACCACCGAGATAGGCATTCGCCGAGCCATCGGCGCCACGCCAAAGATGATTCTCTCGCAAATCATCTCAGAGAGTATTCTCCTCACCCTGGTGGCAGGCATGAGCGGCATCATCTTCGGAGTAGCCATCCTGCAGATGCTGGAAATGGCGAACACCACGGATGGCATTCTCACCGCCCACTTCCAGGTAGATTTCTGGACGGCCATCTCTTCAGCCATCCTCATCTGCATCCTTGGCGGCCTAGCCGGACTTGCCCCAGCCTGGCGAGCCATGAGCATCAAGCCGGTAGATGCAATGAGAGACGAATAAAAGAAAAATAAGATATAAAAGATATGAAAAAGTATTCAAAGTTGATAGTTGCGGCGATAGTCGCCTTGATTTTCATCGGAACCTTCGTGTTCCTTTATGAGAAATCACAGCCTAAGCCTGTGGAATATACCGAGTTTACCCCAAAGATGGGCGATGTGTTGAAAACCACGGTGATTACGGGTAAGATTGAGCCTCGCAACGAGGTGAACGTAAAGCCTCAGATTAGCGGTATCATCACCGAAATCTGCAAGCAGGCAGGTGATTTCGTGCAGGCAGGCGAGGTAATCGCCAAGGTAAAGGTGATTCCGGATATGGGACAGCTCAGTTCGGCTCAGGCTCGTGTACGCCTTGCCGAAATTAACCTGAAGCAGGCACAGGTAAACTATGGTCGCGAGGAACAGCTCTACAAGAAGCAGCTGGTCAGCGCCGACGAGTTTGATAAGGTGAAACAGTCGTTGCAGCAGGCGAAGGAGGAGAAAGTTGCCGCCCTGGATGCACTCGAAGTGGTTCGTGATGGTGTTTCCAAGAGCAACGCCAGCGCCTCTTCCACCCTCATCCGTTCTACCATTTCGGGAATTATCCTCGATATTCCTGTCAAAGTAGGTAACTCCGTGATTCTTGCCAACACCTTTAATGATGGAACCACCATCGCCAGTGTAGCAAACATGAACGACCTCATCTTCCGTGGCAACATCGATGAAACCGAGGTGGGCAATCTGGTAGTAGGAATGCCGATGAAGATTACCATCGGAGCGATGCAGGACCTGAAGTTTGATGCCGACCTGGAGTACATTTCACCAAAGGCTGTAGAGAACAATGGTGCCAACCAGTTTGAGGTAAAGGCAGCCGTCCGCTCAGTAAAGGGCGGCAAGATCCGTTC
>ONZR01000854.1_pt1 | contig 10428 bp, 10 predicted proteins | sample 1671691 | NCBI WGS metagenome assembly ONZR01 (sample SAMN06348182, study PRJEB24527) | human gut metagenome | biome: human gut; feature: ankylosing spondylitis patient; material: feces | host: Homo sapiens | place: China | collected 2015-10 | reverse complement strand
AATTTTTACGGACAAACGGCTGTTTTTGACCATTTTGTCCGTAATTGCCATTTTTCGAGCAGGTCGTTTACGGACAGAATGCCCATTTTCATCGATGTGTCCGTAAACGACAGCGCTTTTGCCAAATGCAGCGCCTGATAAATCAGCGCGCCAAGCTTTTTGGGTTATTTCCATCATGGAAGGCGATCGTCACGTATATGCAAAAACCCGGATCAGATTGCAATTGATTGCAAATCATCCGGTTTCTCGATTTGAGACAGAGTTTTTTTCAAAGCCTCTTTTTCACGCCGTGAGCTGAAGTTTGTAATGAAAAATGCAGCGTTTTCACAAAATGTTAACTTAACCGTTACATGACCGTTACGTTAAACTGATTATTCCCTTACATTCATAAGATAAGATTTACCCATAAACACATAGGGGTGAGCTTTAAATGACAATTGAACTGAAAAACATCGGCAAGAGTTACGATGGCAACTCTTGGACTTTGAACGACATCACGACGGAGATCGAATCCGGTGAATTCTTTGCAATCGTTGGTCCGTCCGGATGCGGCAAGAGTACGCTTTTGAGAATGATTGCAGGATTGATTTCGATTTCTGAAGGCGAAATTGAAATTGACGGCAAAGACGTTACGAATTTGCCGCCGCAAGACCGCAACCTGACGATGGTTTTCCAAAATTATGCGTTGTTCCCGTTTTTAAGCGTGCGCGACAACGTTGCTTTCGGACTCAAGGAACACAAAATGGATGCGGAGGAAATCAAGCGCCGCGTTGACGAAGCATTGGACATGGTCAATCTGACCGAGTACGGCGACCGCAAGCCACGCGACCTTTCAGGCGGTCAGCGCCAACGCGTGGCCGTTGCGCGCGCGATTGCGAGCGATGCAAAAATTTGCCTGATGGACGAGCCGTTGTCAAACCTTGATGCGCAGCTTCGCGGCAAGATGCGTTCTGAAATTCGCATGCTGCAGCAAAAACTTGGCCTGACCATGATTTACGTGACGCATGATCAAGTCGAAGCCATGACGATGGCAGATCGCATCATGGTTTTGCACGACAGCAAGATTCAGCAGATCGGCACTCCGCTTGAAATCTATAATCATCCGGCAAACACGTTCGTTGCCGAATTTTTCGGCACGCCGCGCATGAATCTGCTTGAAGCAACGTATGACGCTCGTTTGAATAGGCTGGTCGTTGATGAAAGCTTGGAATTTGACTGCGAAGACGGCATGGATCGCGATGATTACATCGTCGGCGTCCGCCCCTCTGGATTTTCCGTTGAAAAAGCAGCCGACCGGTCAAATGCCAGAGTCGTCAATGCTGAATATCTCGGCAACATGTCGATTATTGAGCTTGAACTTGACGGCGGTGACGAAATCAGAGTGACGGTTGATGACGACATGAATCATGATTGGATGATCAATCAGCGCATGCTCGTCAAGCCGCAGGGGATTTTCTACATCTTTGACAAAACAGGGAAATTATTCGCAAAGGGAGGTTCTTCAAATGGAACAAGTCGATCAGAAGAAGAGTTTGTCGCAACAGCTGCACGATAAGGCTTCAAAAATCAGCATCGGGTACGATATCGAAGCACATGACAAGCATTATGCGCTGCTTTTTCTTGGACCTTCGCTTTTGATCTTGTCGGTCTTTGTTTTTTATCCGATGATCAAGACGGTTTGGATGAGCTTCTTTTTGACGAACAGTTTGGGCAAGCCGACCGTGTTCGTCGGGTTGCAGAATTATATTGATCTGTTTACGTCAAGTGCTTATCTTAACAGCATGAAAGCCACGTTCATTTACGTTTTGTTCGTGTCGATTCTGACGATTGCCTTGGGATTGCTTCTGGCACAAACCGCAAGCGCCAAACTGAAGGGCATCGGCTTTTTCAGAACCGCCTTTTCTGCCACGATGGGCGTGTCGGTTTCCGTTGCCGCCATCTTCTGGCTGTTCATCTTCAATCCTTCGGTCGGATTGTTGAACAAGATTGCCGAATTTCTTCATCTGCCGGTGGTCAACTGGCTGACTCAGCCTGGCTGGGCAATGTTTGCCATCATCGTTTCGACCGTTTGGATGAATCTCGGGTTTACGTTTTTGATTTTGTTCGGAGCGTTGCAGTCGGTGCCGGTGACGCTTTATGAGGCAGCGCGAATCGCTGGTGTTTCCAAGCGTTATCAGTTCTTTAAGATTACGATTCCGATGATTTCGCCAACGCTGTTTTTTGCGGCAATCATTACTTTGATCGATGCTTTCAAAAGTTTCGGACTGATCGACATGATGACGGCCGGCGGACCTAACAACACCACGAATCTTTTGGTCTATCGCATTTATCAAGATGCGTTCTTAAACGGCAACTATGCTCTTGCAAGCACGGAATCGGTCGTTTTGGCAATAATCATCGCCATCTTTACGCTGATTCAATTTAAATTCCTGGAAAAGAAGGTGACATACTGATGGAAGAAGTAATGTCGAAAAAAGAGCGCATCAGTCGCTACGTGGTTTTATGCCTGCTTTCGGTCTTTATCCTGACGCCATTTGTTCTGGGACTTTGGACAAGTTTCTTGCCGACGGCAGACATTTCGTCAGGCAGCTTGTTCAGCACTCATATTTCGCTTGACAACTATGTCAATGCCATGAAAAACACGGCAATTATCCGCTATTTGCTGAACAGTCTGGTGATTTCGGTTTTAACCACTGCATTTCAACTGATTTTCTGCTCAATGAGTGCCTATGCGTTCGTCTTTTTGAAATTCAGAGGCCGCAATTTCCTGTTCGGCCTGTTCCTTGCCACGATGATGCTGCCGTTTGAAGCAGAAGTCATTCCGAACTTTGCGACGATGCGCCAGCTGAATCTGCTTAACACTTATTCCGTAATGGTCGTGCCGTTTTTGACGTCTGCTTTCGGCACGTTCATGCTGCGTCAGAATTTCAGGCAGATGCCGGCTGAACTGAAGGAAGCTTCCGACGTTTGCGGACTTTCCCATTGGAAATTTTACACGAAGGTCACGCTGCCGTATGCCAGGATCAGTCTGCTGACCCTTGCCTCATACAGTTTTTTGAGCAGTTGGAATCAGTATCTTTGGCCGATGCTGACGACTTTTTCTGACAAATACAGACCGGTGCAAGACGGCTTGCGTCAGTTGCAATCCCAGGAAACGTTCAATGACTGGGGAATGATTCAGGCAAGTGCGGCAATTGTCGTGATTCCGACGCTGATCGTCTTGTTTATTGGTCAAAAGTCGTTTAAATCAGGCATTAATGAAGGGGCGGTCAAATAATGAAGATCAAAAAGATCGCAGTGGCATTGGGCGCTGCATTTTCCATCATGGCGTTTGCGGCAAATCCGGCGAACGTTTCTGCTTCCGAGCGCACGAAAATCGTGTTTTGGCATGAAATGACCGGTCCGGCGCAGGTCGAACTCAAGCGCTTGGTGAACGAATTCAACAAGCATCAGGACAAATATGAAGTTGAAGCGGAATTTGAAGGCGACTATAATGAATCTGTGCAAAAAATTTTGAACACTCACGGAACGGATGCTTCGCCGGCGGTTTTCCAGGCAATGGATATTTCGAGCGCACAGATGTACTACAGCAAGCATACGACGCCGGTTCAAAAGTTCATTGACGAAGACGGTTATGACGTCAGTCAGATTTCATCGGGGGCACGTGCCTTTTACTCAAAGGACGGCAAGCAGCTTTCGATGCCGTTCAACTCTTCGCAGCCCGTGCTCTACTATAACAAGACGCTGCTTAAAAAGCTCGGCATCACGCCGCCTCCGCTTGATCCGTCATATTCTGACGTCACGCGCGTTGCAAACGAAATCTATAAGAAGTCAAATCATAAGATCAAGGGCATGAGCATCGAAATCTACGGCTGGTTCTTCGAACAGTTCCTGGCAAATGCAGGGGTGTGCATGGCAAACAAAGATGACGGCCATAACGGCGTTCCGACTGCGGTTGATTTCACGTCAGGCACTGCCGTCAATACGATGAAGTGGATCCAAAACGGACTCAAGCAAGGAAGCTTCATGAACTACGGCGCTGGTTCAAATGCCGGAACGAACGAAACGGCGGCATTTTTGTCACGGCGTTTAGGGATGTTCTTGCAATCGTCCGGGTCGATCACGCAGCTGACGACGGGAACGAAGGATGAAATCGGCGTTTGCTACTATCCGCATGAGGACGGCAAAAAAGCCAACGGAGTCTCCATTGGCGGGGCTTCGCTCTGGATTTCAAACGACAAGTCAAAAGGTGTTCAACGCGGTGCCTGGGAACTCATCAAGTATCTCTTGACGCCCGAATCACAGGCAAGCTGGCAGGCGCAAACCGGATATCTTGCCTTGAACAAGCAATCGGCAGATCAGGATGTTTTGAAGAAGCTTTACAAGAAGATGCCGCAGGCAAAGATTCCGAGTCAGCAGCTTAACCGTACGATGCCAAACAAGGCGAACTCGGGCATTTTCATGCAGAATTTGGTTCAAAATCGTCTGTTGATCCAAACCGCAATGGAACAGATTTATGACGGAAAAGATGCCAAGACCGCTTTGACTGAGGCAAAGACTTCAATGAACAAATACGTTGCATCAAATAACAAGGCTAACGGCTTTGACAAGTAAGAAGGATTTTTTTATGAAAATTGAAACGAAAATTTTTGGACACCGCGGCTATCCCGCAAAATTTGCGGAAAACTCGCTTGAAGGCTTTGAATACGCCTTGGAAAACGGTGCAGACGGAATCGAATTTGACGTTCACTTGACAAAGGATCAGGTTCCGGTCGTGATGCACGATGAAAAAATCAACCGCACCACCGACGGCAAGGGAAACATCAAGGATTACACGCATGAGGAGCTGCAGCAGTTTCATCTGGAAAATGGCGAAACGATTCCGGACTTAAAGGACGTGTTTGAGTTGATTGAAAAACATGATGCTTTGGCAAACCTTGAATTCAAGACTGACAAATACGAGTATCAGGGAATTGAAGAGATTGTTCTCAATATGGCCAAAGAATACGAGTTCAAGCATCCGCTCATCTACTCATCGTTTAATCTGCAGACAATGCTGAGATGCCTTGCGATTGATAAAGATCTTGATTGCAACTGGCTTGTGGACAAAAAAATTTCCGATCCCAAAAAAGTTGTTGTGGACAACGGACTTTCCGGCATCCATCCCGATAAATATCATGATTTTGACGGCGTTCAGCGCATTTGGACCATCGACAACGAGCATGAGGCAGAAAAGCTGATGATGAAGAACGTCTCAGGCATCTTCACCAATGACTTTGTCAAGATGAATGAACTGAGAGAAAGGTTAAGGTGTGAATCCGAGCAATAATGAACCCGTGCGCAAGCATATGGGTGACTGAAGACGAACCTGTCTCGTCCGGGAAGACAGTGCTTAGCTACAGGCGAATGCTGCTTTGAACCCGATTATAATGATTCTTGTCAAATGGAGTTGATACCCCCGGAAACTTCACTTCAGAAATGGAGCGAAGTTTTTTATTTACGATGCTTACGGGCATTCGGGCGGTTTAGAGCAATTTGCCCGTGGACCGTGGGCAAACGACGTAAAAGCATCAAAATGCCCACGGGCGAAGAATCGGTTGAGGCAAATCAGCAGAAACCAGCGATTTGTCCACAATCACCAGTCTGGATGAATCATATTTGTCTTCACCTTGAAGTGCGTGTCTTGCGAACCAACAGCGGATATTGCACAGTGCTAGATGGAATGGCGGGTTCAGCTGCATTGGTGTTGAAAGATCATCATTTAGTATGTACTCATTGGAACAGGGTGTGGAGCCGAGCCGTCGCAATCGGAGCTTCGTACAGGTAAAGTGCGAAATCCTTTGCAAAATCGGCCGAATCGATTTATAATCAGTTGAACAATATGAAAGCGAGGAACGTCTGATGCTGAAGAACTGCGACAACTTCCGTGACATGGGCGGAATCAGGACACGTGACGGGCACGTCATAAAGGAAGGAAAAATCATCCGCAGCGGAAAGCTGAGCGAGCTGACCGACCGGGAAACGGCCTTTCTCGGGGAATATGGTGTAAGGGACGATGTTGACTTCAGGACGGCTGCTGAACGGAAGAATGAACCCGACCGGATTCCGGACGTGGTGAGCTATCACTTTGCACCGGTCTTTCCGGAAAATGACAGGACGAGAAGCGGTGAATCCAAGTGGGAGTCGCGCCGCGATTACTATGTTGATGCGAATGCCGCTGCAAACGACATGATTGAGGCGTATAACGGCATTGTGCTTGAGGACTGCGCGAAGAAGGCCTATCGTGAATTCTTCGAGGTGCTGCTGGCAAATGACAGGGATGGTGAATCCGTGCTTTTCCACTGTTCGGCCGGCAAGGACAGAACGGGGATGGGTGCTGTGTATTTCCTGACGGCACTTGGCGTTGACAAGGCGGACATCCGCGCTGACTACCTGGCCTCCAACCGGTACCTGAAGGCCCAGCAGGACAAGGAACATGCACGCGCTGTTGACAAGGGCGAAATCTTCGCACAGAACATCTTCAATCTCGGTTCGGTTTCGGAAAGCTATCTGGACTGTGCTCTCGGCACGATTAACAATGAGTACGGCGGTCTGGACAGCTATCTGACCAATGAGCTCGGACTTGGCGCACGTGAAAGAGAAGATCTCAGAAGAATTTATTTAAGGTGATAAATATGGTTGGAATAATTATTCCATCCGGCTGCAAAAGGCCGCCTTCCACAGTTGGAGGGCGGTCTTTTTGCGCACTCGTTGTTCACATAAAATTGAAAACAAGGGTGAAAACTGACTTGAAAGAATTTGATATCATTATCAGCGTTCAGTGTAATCATAAAAAGAGGAGGAAATAGAGGTTATGAAACTGAAGAAACTGTTGCTTTCCGCAGCAATGGTTCTGACTGTTCTCGCGCTCGGTGCATGTTCCATGAAGACGAGCGTTCTCAAGGATGTCAACATGACGTTCAAGGGAATGAACGGTGAGGGAACCGTGGAGGTCGGAAAGTCGGACGGTCAGAAGCTGATTGACAACATCGTCGACACACTTGCCAAGAAGGCCGATCTTGATGACTATCTGACAGAGAAGATCAAGGACGGAATCAAGGAGAACGGCATGGATGACTTCATCGGAGACGATGACGATGATGACGGGTATGACGACGAGGAAGACGACGAAGTGACTCTCAGCAGTCTTGAGAAGAATGCCACGTCAGACGAACGTGACGGCCTTGTCAAGTTCTCTCGTTGGATCAAGGAATTAAAGATGACCAACAGCAAGGAAACAGGGCTGAAGAACGGTGACAAGTTCAAGGTCATCGTCAGGACCGGCGACAAGGAGAATCCAATCAAGGAGGAAACGAAGATCTATACTGTCAAGGGATTAAAATAATAGAAGGTGTATGTAATGAAGAATTTCAGAAAATTTATCGTCATCGTTCTGATGGCGCTCGTTACAGTTTCGCTCGTTGCATGTTCGCAGAAGAAGAGTGCCCTTGAGGATGTCAAGGTGACATTCAAGGGCTATGACGGTCACGGCTATATGGAAGGCGACTCAAAGAAGATAACAAGCAACATGATTGACATCATGGCCAAGAAAGCCAAGCTTGACGACTATCTGACGGAAAAGCTCAAGGATGTTGTCGAAACCGATGCTGCAGACTACGATCTGGAGAAGGATGCCACGTCAGATGAGCGGGACAGTCTCGTAAAGGTTGAGCGCTGGATGAAGGAAATCAAAATCAGGTCAAGCAAGAAGGAAAATCTGAAGAACGGCGACAAGGTCAGGATTACAATCAAGACCGGCGACAAGGACAACCCGGTCAAGGAGGAAACGAAGACGTACACCGTCAAGGGACTCAAGAAGACGAAGAAGGTCAGCGCAAAGGACATTGCGAAGAATCTCGATGTTCAGGCATACGGTTATAACGGCAAGGGACTGATTGCCATCACAAGCAAGAAGTACAAGGGCTCCGTCAGCTTCCACATCAAGAACAACGGCTCGCTGAAGAACGGCGACAAGGTGACAATCAAGCTTCCGTCCGAGTTCACAAGCGACGAGAAGATTGATTTCCAGGGCAAGAAGGAATTTACGTATACGGTTCAGGGACTGAAGGAACTTGCTGCAACAAAAGATCTTGATGAAATCAAGAAGGTCACTGATTCAATGGTTAACGACGAATACCCGTACGACGAATTCGACAAGTACGTCAACACGTTCATCAATATGTATTTCGTGCCGACGTCCGCCTATTCTGATTACAGCGATGAAAAAGATACGTCTGTTGAATTGAACGATAAGTCGGGTCTTGAGGCATCCAGAAAGGACAAGATCACGATTGCGGTTCTTTACACTGTCAAAGATGATTATGATGAAGACGATGAAGCAGACGACAGCAACACCAAGGTGGTTGAAGTTACCGTCGGCAATGTTTCGATCGAAGGAGATCATACAAACATTGACAGCATCGATACGGAAGACGATGGTACGGTGTCGACGCAAGACAGTTCGCTTGAGGTGCTTCAGCACAACCTTGCCGCAAATGGCATCAAAGTCAAGTAGTGTTGGTTAAAATACAGAGCTTCGGATTGGCTCTGTATTTTTAAGCATGAGAGGGGAAATATAAAATGGAAGAAAACAAGCAAACGGAAGAAACAAAAGAAGTCAAAAATGATCAGACTGCTGAAACGCCTAAAAAAGACGTGGCATCAAAGGTGACGGAAGCCGTTTCTCAAATCGATACCGATGAACTTAAGAAAAATGCCGCAAGCTATTGGAATTGGCTGGTTACTTCGTGGAAGAACCCGACTGAAGTCAAGCAGACGAACAAGTATGCGGGCTTGATTTCGCTTGCTTTGGAATCATTGTTTTTGATCGTCGGCATCGGTAAGTACGTCAATGCGATTGTTGAGGCTGCTTCAAGCTCGGTTGCAAGTTTCTTTGGTGATTCGTCCTACGAATCCTCAGGCATGGGCTTTGGTTTTTATATGACGGGGTTCATCGTCTTTTTCTGCGCAGCTTTGGCGATGGTCGGTATTGCCTATCTTTTTTGCGGACGAGATGAAAAGACGAATTTTTTGACGTTTTCAAACAAGGTTGCTCATTACAGCAACGTTGTTTTGATTGCAGATGCGTTGTTTATTCTGTCCGGGTTCGTCGTTGCAAGCTCGTCGTCAGTCATTTTGCTTGCGATGCTTTTGCTTGCGGCTTCATGGCTTGAATGGAACGTTTCGCTCGTTTATGCTGCCCAAAATGAAAACAGGATGAACAAAATTTATTCGGGGACGCTGGTCATGATTGCCAATATTGTCGTGCTCGTGATCACGTTCAGAGTTATCTGCAGCATTTCGGACGACAAGCTGCAGGAGCTGATTCAAAGCATTTTTAGCAACTGATTTTGAAACGGAAAACAGGACCATTGAAGCAGTTAAGTGCGACAAGGTCCTGTTTTTTTAGTGTTTAATAAAGGTCCAGGCGCCGATCTTTAAAGACAGGGATGTTTCCTCTCGCCTTGTCGACGAGCGAAAGGTCAAGGATTGCCGAAACGATTTCTTCTTGTCCGCTGCATCCGTTTGCGATTATTTCTCCAAACGGATCGATGATCAGGCTGTGTCCGTTAAAATGATCGTTTGGAGCATCACCGACTCGATTGGCTGCGACAACAAAGGCCTGATTTTCGATTGCGCGCGCACGAAGCAGAATCTCCCATTGCTTGATGCGAACGTCAGGCCACTGAGCGGAAACGAACAGGATTTTTGCACCGGAAGACATCAGTTTGCGCTCCCATTCCGGAAAACGAATGTCGTAGCAGATGACGCAGCTCGATTTTATGCCATCGATTTCAAAACTGCTCTCAGAATTTCCCGGAGCGATAAACCGGTCTTCCTGCATGAGTCCAAAGAGATGAACCTTGTCGTATTCGTTGATCAGCTGCCCTTTTCTGTCAAAATCATAAGCGGTGTTCCAAAATTTGCCTTGGCGTTTGACGGCACAAGAGCCTCCGACGATATTGACGTCATGTTTTTTGGCAAATGCAGAAAGGAAATCCCTTGTCCGCTCGCCGTTTTCGTCTGCCAGTTCGTCAAGTTGGTCCAACGCATAGCCTGTATTCCACATTTCTGGCAAAACGATGACGTCCGGATGATTGGCCAGGGCTTTTTGCAAAGCATTGGAAACATTTCCATAAGTAATGTCGATTTGTGCAATGCTTACTTTCACTTTTACGCCTCATTTCATTCTAATCTATGTAATAATCATAACACATCAGTGTTTCAAAGGAGCAATCTTTCTTAAAAAGATTTTGGGATAATGGAAACAAAGTACGGGATGTTAAAAAACATTGCAAAAAAATTAGAAAAAATATTGACAATTAATTTTTTTATAAATATAATAGCATTAATCAAACCGACAGAGGGAATAAAGTACAAAGGAGTGGT
>ONZR01000851.1_pt1 | contig 10442 bp, 12 predicted proteins | sample 1671691 | NCBI WGS metagenome assembly ONZR01 (sample SAMN06348182, study PRJEB24527) | human gut metagenome | biome: human gut; feature: ankylosing spondylitis patient; material: feces | host: Homo sapiens | place: China | collected 2015-10 | reverse complement strand
GTGGGCAAGCAGATGACCTGCGTGTTCATCAACCACGGCCTGCTGCGCAAGGGCGAGCCCGAGCAGGTGGAGGAGGTCTTCACCAAGCAGTTCGATGTCGACTTTATCCACGTCCACGCCGAGGACCGTTATGCCGAGCTTCTGGCCGGCGTGACCGAGCCCGAGGAGAAGCGCCGCATCATCGGTACGCAGTTCTGGAAAGAGTTCTTCGCGGTCGCCCAGCAGCTCGAGTGCGATGGCAAGCCGGTCAAGTACCTGGCTCAGGGCACCATCTACCCCGACATCATCGAGTCCGGCGCTCGCAAGACGGGCGGCAAGACGGCCACCATCAAGAGCCACCACAACCTGATCCCGTTCCCCGAGGGCGTGCACTTCGACCTGATCGAGCCGCTCGACCACTTCTTTAAGGACGAGGTCCGCGCGCTTGGTCTGGCGCTCGGCCTGCCGGGTCACATCGTGTTCCGTCAGCCCTTCCCGGGCCCGGGCCTGGCCATCCGCATCATCGGTGCGGTCGACAAGGAGAAGCTCGAGATCCTCAAGAACGCCGACGCCATCGTGCGCGAGGAGCTCGACGCCTACAACCAGCGTCTGTTTGAGCAGACCGGCGAGCGCAACTCCGAGCACAGCTGCTGGCAGTACTTCGCGGTCCTGCCTGACATTAAGTCCGTCGGCGTTATGGGCGACGAGCGCACTTATCAGCGCCCGATTATTCTGCGCGCCGTCGAGTCCAGCGATGCCATGACCGCCGACTGGGCCAAGCTGCCCTACGACGTCCTGGCCCGCATCTCGGGCCGCATCGTTGCCGAGGTCCCCGGCGCCAACCGCGTGTGCTACGACATTACGTCCAAGCCGCCCGCGACCATCGAGTGGGAGTAGCCGAGGGTCTAATACGGCACGTCACAAAAGGTAGTGAATAGCAATGAAGCCCCAGGTAGAGTTGGCTATCTGGGGCTTCTTCATGCAACGTCGCGATGCGCTCCATAACGCTCTATTTGGGGAATTTAGTTCAGGCAATGAAGACGGGCACATGAACGCAGAAAGGACGGCACGAGGCCCACTTGAATCCTCGACACTCATCCGCATTATCGTTGCCCCAATGCCCTCTGCATCAAGCGAGGTCGGCGGTTAAGCAACGGCTCGGCGAGTGTTATTTTGAGAGCTACGCGCATCTAAGGCGAGTTTTCGTGGTAAAAACTACTTGCCGGAAGCCGCGGCTTTCAGAGTACGGCTTACGTGCACGTTTAACCTCCGTGGGCGACGGGGTGCCGCAAGGCGTAGAGTATCGCTCACCTGTAGGGGCAGCGTCGCTTTAGGACCGAGGGTTCGGCCTACTACGAGACGCCCCAGCGCATCATCGACGGCAACACCAAGCGCATTGTCTCCGAGTGTCAGGCGTACCTCGACCGCTACGAGCGCGAGGGAAGGCCTCGCTTTGCCGTCGACATCGACCGCATCGTGGGGCTGCTGGAGGGCGAGAAGTAGGGCACCTCGGCTCAGTCTCGAGCCATGCGGAGTCGCTCCGCATTTTTGAACGCCGCGTGTGCGTCCCAAATACTTGAGAAACAAGCTGTGAAGTGCAGTGGCGCGCCCGTGCCCGTGCATGGCCGTCACCATCAGCGTCTACGCGGCGTCGGCTTCAAGTGGAACTGGCACCGCTGCTGTATATGGTTTGCCTTGCTGCAAATGGCGATCAATGCCCACGATGCTTCTGCTTGCGCTTCAGCTTTCGCTGCTCGAAGCGCGCCTCCGCCTCATCCGCGCGACGCTGGCTTCTTGCTTGAGCCGACTCCCGCTTCATCGCTTCCCGCTGTGCCGCGAGAGCCTGCTGCGCCTTGGTGCTCATCGCTGGCTGCTTGAGGGCTTTCGCCGCCTCGCGAGCGCGCCGCTTGGGGTTCTTCGCGGGCTTGCTTGCCTCAGCCGGTTTGCCATCGAAGAACGAGAGCTTCTCCCATTTGCCGGCAACGAATTGCAGAATCTCCTCATCGGACGGCTCCGCGCCGAAGACGATGCGGGCGACGCCGTACCTTCCGTCCTCGACATGCTCCGCCAGCCCGACCCAGAATTGGCCGTCGTGATATACGGCCAGGGTGGACGACACGCTGATCTGCATGGTTGGTTCCTCCTTTATGTAGATGACCATGCAGAGAAGGGACAACCAAGGAGGCAGGTTACTGATGCGGACTCCCGCACGCCCACGACTACCCGACGGGGACTGTGTTTTCATCTCTGGTGCCCGCATTGTAGCACGCGTGAATTCGCATTGACCTCGCTGCCGGCATGCTGTGACTGGTCGAGGGTTTTACCAGGAATGGGGAAAGCCGGCACAGGAGCTGCGCCCGGGCGATGTGGTCAACATCGCCCCGGGGGTGAAGCATTGGCACGGAGTCGCGCCCGACGGCTGGTTCTCCCATCTCGCGCTGGAGGTTCCGGGCGAGGAGACCTCCAGCGAGTGGTTGGAGCCTGTGAACGACGAGGAATATCTCAAAGCGACTAACAAGGAGGCTTAAATACCTTCGCCGTCCGCGCCGCCGAGAGCAGTGCGCCCAAATCGGCCTGGATTGCCTCCGCCTTGCTCCCGAGCTGCAGCGGGACCGAGCCGCTCGAGATGTTCACGCTCAACAGATGCGCATCCGGCAGCTTCGCGGCCATGCTCCAGAACGGGAGCGTGATGATGCCGGGGGTCATCTCGCCCACGCCGAGCTCCAGCAGCAGCACGCGGCAATCGCCGCGCCCGCGCACGAAGCGCTCGTATCGTCCGAGGCCCTCGCGCCATGTCGCACCCTGCAGAAACGTGTCGTCGCGCACCCACGGTACAAGATACTGGTTTTCTGTGCGAAAACGCTCATGCCGCTAAATTGAGCGACCGCCTGTACTGCAGCGGGATCATCCGCCCGAGCGATCCCTTAATCCGTCGCCCGTTGCGCCAATCGGCAGAAGCCACGCGTGGACGCTAATCGCTCGAGCGAATCGTCGTCGGTTTCCGTTTAACGATTTCTTTTTCCGCTATTATCCGACCCTCGGACTTCCTCGTGATAGAAGTAGTCCACGATCACCGGATGCCCCTGGGGGACTCTGCCATAAGGCATTTCGTTGTCCACAAAGGGGCAATCGTACTTCTTGGCCATTTCCTCGGCTTTTACTTCAAGCGCTTCAAAATAGCTACGGTTGCGCTTGTTATAGATCTCATCGTAAAGCGGTACGAGATCGGGATGTTTCTCGGCGATATAATCCAGGATCGCTTTTTTGAAACCACCCCGAAGATTGAGATTTTCGAGCCAAAACAAATCGCACTGATCCTTTACTCGCTCAAAAATCATCTCAAAATCCGTGATGCCGGGAAATACCGGGGACACGAAGCAGACCGTACGGATACCTTCGTCATACACCTGCTTCATAGCAGCGATACGACGCTCGATGCTCGACGCGGAGTCCATATCGTTCTTGAAGTTCTCATCCAGCGTGTTGATCGACCATGAAACGGTCACTCGTCCAAGCCTCTTCAGCAGATCGATATCCCGTACCACAAGATCCGACTTTGTGCAGATCAGAATATCTGCATCGCTGCCAATCAGCTGCTCCAGGAGCTTCCTGGTATTCCCGAATCGCTCCTCCTGTGGATTGTAGCCATCCGTCACAGAACCGATAACTACCCGCTGTCCAGCGTATTTCTTCGGATTCTTGCTTTCCGGCCAATGCTTCACATCAAGAAAGGTGCCCCATTCCTCCTTGTGTCCGGCAAAGCGCTTCATAAAGGAGGCATAGCAATACTTGCAGGCATGCGTGCAGCCTACATAGGGATTGACCGAGTAGCCGCCTACCGGCAGGCTGGACTTGGTCATGATGTTCTTTGCTTCCACCTCATTGATGAGGATTCCATCGATCACTTCCGCCATGTTCTCTGCACCTCCAGCACTCTTTCGAATTCTTCCGGCAATTCCTGAATCATGTTTTCGTCCCCTATGACAGAGACGAGGTCTTCCTTCATAAACATTGGAATGCCAAGCGCGTGCGCCTGGTCCGTCAAAGACCATGCCCACTCCGGTTCCGTATGAACCTTCCTGCTCTGCGCCCCGGTCATGGTACCGACGACGATCCAGTTGATTCCGGAAAGGTCGACCGTACCGGGATCGTCGAATAGCGGCTCAAAAGTAACGAAGAAGTGATTTGCTTTGACGTTTTTCCGAAGGGCGTCGATACGCCACAGCTCCGCTTTCCTCGTCACCGTAACGCCGAACCATGCGTTTTCCAGGTCGGTATCTAAATCCAGCAAATCGGGTCTCTTGGTCAGGAACAGGAACTGATGCTGTGGATTCTCATGGATCTTTGCAAACACCTCGTCTCGCCATTCCAGCTTCCACCCGGAGAGATCGCTCATGCCGGTAAGGAGAAAGTTCTGCGGGCGTTTCTTTTCCATCATCCTGAGCTTGCTCGGGAAGAACGCAGGATCAGCGAAGTCGTCAATCATATGCCAACGTTTCACATTGTTACGGGCATAGCAATATGGACACCCCACCGTGCAGCCGATGACGATATTCATATTCTGAATCTGATTTTTGATGCAGATGCTCATAACGCCTGCCTACCTGCCTCTCCCGTAAACACGCAATCAGCCCCCCACCTTGCGGGCAAAAGCCTCGATATCTTGCTTGCAAGCAGCAGGCTTGCAATCGCTCAAATCGTATGACGTGCCGCCGTTTCGATAGACGGCCCGATGGGAAAACGATCGGCTGACAAGCCCGATGCCGAGCTTCTCGTACAGGGTCATCCGTGCTCCCTTTCAGCTATTATAAACAGGTGTCTATAAACAGTATCCTTGTTGATTTTCGCAGGGGCAATGAACAAACGCGTGCACCTGTCGATAAACGAACAGCTACTGGACATTGTCAAACGACTCAGATTGGAGAGGCGATGGGAGAAACCAAGATCGACCGCCGGCGGCGCTACACCCTCTCGGTCATACAGGAGGCGTTCTTCGCGCTGCTGGCCGAGGTCGGCTTCGCGAAGATGACGGTGGCGGACATCTGCCGCCGCGCAGACATCAACCGCGGCACGTTCTACCTGCACTACGAGGACAAGTTCGCGCTGCTCGATGCGCTTATCGACGAGGCATTGGCAGTGGCTCCCCCGCTTGAGGGGGTTGAATCGGCAACGCTTTGCCAGCGTCCGCCGGCAGACGACGATTATCGCCTGCTTTATTCGGACAGCGACGCATACGCTCGCGTAGCCCAGCGCGTCATAGAACGCGGAGCGGAGCAGATGGTTCCCTGGGTCATGGAGAAAACAGGGCTTTCAAGCGAAGACGCCTTCTTGCTCTTCGTCCACAACGTCCAGGGCAATCTGGCCGTCAACCGCCTGCTCGGCTGGAGACGAGGCCCCGAGTTCGCCCATGCCCAGGAGCTGCTCAACGCCTATTCCGAAGGGGGGCTTACTGGCGGTATCCGCTCTTCGCGATTCCGATAACCCATCGTGACCTGCGATTCAGGAATACCAGCCTCCGAGCCCTCTCGTTCGGAGGCTGCGGCTAAAACCTCATTGCGCGTCTACCGCTCCGCGTTACTCGCCACCTGCCCGCGCCGCCGAGAGCAGGGCGCCCAAATCGGCCTGAATCGCCCCTGCCTTGCTTCCAAGCTGCAGCGGAGCCGAGCCGCCCGAGATGTTTACGCTCAGCAGGTGCGCATCCGGCAGCTTCGCGGTCATGCTCCAGAACGGGAGCGTGATGATGCCGGGGGTCATCTCGCCCACGCCAAGCTCCAGCAACAGCACGCGGCGATCGCTGCGCTCGCGCACGAAGCGCTCGTATCGTCCGAGGCTCTCGCGCCAGGCCGCACCCTGCAGAAACGTGTCGTCGCGCACCCACGGCACAAGCTGCCAGCCGCAATGCGGGCATCGGGGGACATCCTCGCTGCGGATCTCGAACCCCGCCATGCCCGCGAGCATGCGCTCGACGTAGGGGCTCGCATCGAAGAGCTCGTCGCAGCATGGCTGCTTGCATTGAAGGTGCGCGAAGCTTCCCTGATAGTTGCAGATCCTCTCGGTGGGAAACGTCTTCTCGACTTGGGTGTCCACATTGGTGCTCAGGATGAAGTAGTCCTTATGGCCGATGAGGGACCGTAGGTCGAGATAGGGCTGCGAGGCCAGCTCGCGCAGCATGGAGTCGATGTATCGCGCATAGTATGCCCATTGCTGCTCGAGGCTGGGGTAGAGGTGGTAGAAGCCGTCGAAAAGGCTCTTGAAGCCAAAGGCTTGCTGCCAGTCCGCCATTCCTGCGCGCGCCATGCCCGCGCGGTTGTAATGGTTGAACCCGGCGGCGCTCGACATGCCCGAGCCGATGCCGACGATGATGGCGTCGGCATCGTCGATAAGGCTTCGAAGCCTACGCGCTTCTCTTTCTAGGGGCGGCATCGGGCGATCTCCTCGAAAGCCGGGGCCATATCGCCGTCAACGAGAATCGTCTCGCACGAAGCGTCGGGCGCCATGGCCTGGCCGTAGTTGAACACGATGTAGGTGGCGTGCTCGCAGGCGTTCGCGATCTGGGCGAGCATGCGCTTTATGACGCCGTTGTGCAGTCCCACGCCAAGTTCGAGGATGGCGACCCTGCCGTTGCGATGGGCTTGCACAAGACGCGCGAGCTCGTCGAGCTGGGTCATGGCGAGGGTGTCTGGATGGGCGAGGCGCCGCTCGTCAACCGACGTGCGCGTGCTCCCCTCAGTCTCGAGCACGCGCTCCTCGTCGAACCCGGCGCGCGCGAAGTGCCCGTCGATGTTGCATGTGACCACGAAGGTGTCGGCGTGCTCCGTAAGACGCCGCAGCCCGTTCATGAGCGGGCTGGGCTCATATTCGACATACTCCTTTTGATGGAACCGCTCGCTCCACCGGCGTCGCACGTTTGCATCCGGGGAGGCCAGCCCCTGCAGTATGCAGCCGATACCGTCGGCCTGGGCGAGGTCTCCGTACGCCTCCCGAAAATGAGCATCGGTGCAGAAGAGATTGAGCCCCTCCGCCATATCGAGTCCGTTGCTGGCGCCGATGATGACAAGATCCGCCTCGGCTAGCGTCCTGCCTATGCGAACTGCTTTCGCCGTCTCCATGCGCTACCTCCCCAGCGTCTTGCGCACGTCGGCGAGCACGTCGGCGATATCGGCGCGAACGGCGAGCCCCCGATCCTCGATCGCGCGGGGGAGGAACTGCGTCTTGTTGTTTACGGCGATGTAGCTGGCCTGCGGTAACTGCGCCGTGAGGGCCCAGAACGGCTCCTGGATAAACGCGGGCGTCATGCGGCCCACACCCAGCTCGAGGAAGAGGATCCTCTGCCGCGCGTGCGCGTCGAGCCAGTCGGACATCTTGCGGTACTGCTCCTCGTAGAGCTCGCCCTGCAGGAAGTTGCCGTAGCCGCGAACCCAGGGGAACGCCTCTGCCCCGCAGTGCGGGCAGCGTGGCACGAGCTCTGTCGGAACCTCTAGGCCGTCTCCCATGGCCTCTACCATACGAGAGACCGGCTCGATGGCGTCCCATACCTCGTCGGTACAGCAACGGGAGCACTGGAAGAAGCGGTGGTCGCCTTGGATCTCTGCCACCTTCTCCCAAGGGTAGAGCTTCACAAACTGCGTGTCCTGGTTGGTGGTGAGCACGAAGAAATCCTTCTCGGCGAGAATGGCGTCGAGGTCCTTGTAGGGCTTGCGCAGCGGGGCGTTGAGGGTGGTGTCGAGGAAGGTGGCAAGGTAGCCCCAGCGCGCCTCGGCAGTGGGCCAGCGGTAAGACGACCCCTCAAAAGCGCCCCTGAAACCGTAGCGCTCGGCGAATTTGCCGAAATGTCTGCGATAGGTCGCGTTGTCCTCGTAGTAGAAGTCGCCGCCGCCTGCCGCGGAGAGTCCGGAAGCCCCGCCTACCAGCACGCAATCGGCTTCTTCGATCATGCGGGCAAACGTTTCGATTTGCTGGTTGTAGGGCTCTGGTTCGCGGTCGCTCAGCTCATGTGGTGTGCCGCCGGCGCGGTAGGCGGCCTGATGGGAAAACGATCGGTTGGTGAGTTCGATAACGAGCTGTTCGTATAGAGTCACTTGATACTCTCTTTCAACTACAATGAACAGGTGTCTATAAAAAGTATCAATGTTGATTTGCATCAGAGCAATGAACAGCTTCGGGCTGCTGTCGATAAACGAGCGGCTGCTGGATATTGTTGAGCGCTGCAATTGGAGGGGCCATGGAAGTGGGGAAGATCGATCGTCGCCGACGCTATACGCTCTCGGTCATACGGGAGGCGTTCTTCGCGCTGCTGGCCGAGGTCGGCTTCGCGAAGATGACGGTAGCGGATATCTGCCGCCGCGCCGATATCAACCGCGGCACGTTTTATCTGCACTACGATGACAAGTTCGCGCTGCTCGACGCACTTATTGACGAGGCCTTGGCGGCGGTGCCCCCGCTCGAGGGATCGGAGGCGGATGCCCTCTGCCAGCGTCCGCCGGCAAACGATGACTATTATCTGCTCTACTCGGATGACGACGCGTACGCCCGGGTGGCACAGCGCGTCGTCGAGCGCGGCGCCGAGCAGATGGTTCCCTCGATCATGGAGGAGACTGGGCTTTCGCGCGAGGACGCCTATCTGCTCTTCGTCCACAACGTCCAGGGAAATCTCGCGGTCAACCGCCTACTTGGTTGGAGGCGGGGACCCGAGTTCGCTCACGCCCAGGAGCTGCTCAGTGCCTATTCCGAAGGAGGCATGCGGGCGGTATCGGCTCGCCACGATCCCCGTAGTTGATCTTGACAGCGTGCCATTTCAGGCAGGCGACGTTGCTATGGCCCCTCTTTGGTTTTCGATGTTGTATAAGGCAATCGCAATCGCCTTGAGCTTCTTTAGGGAACTTGAGCAAGAGATATGGCCTGCTGGCGATTGATTAACCCCATTTGTTTTGGTTACAAGAAAAAATGCTGCGCGCCTGCAGTATGAAGGAGAGGGAATCCTATGAATATCGTTGTATTGAGCGGCAGCCCGCGTAAGGGCGCCAATACCGATACCATGGTCGAGGCGTTTGCCGAGACCGCGCGTGAGGGCGGCAATACGGTCGAGGTCGTCCGCGTTGCCAGCAAGAAGATCGCCGGCTGCTTGGGATGCCAGTACTGCTTCGCCCATGAGGGCGTCTGCGTGCAGAAGGATGACATGGCCAACGTGATTGAGTCGCTGAAAGACGCCGACATGGTCGTCTTCGCTTCGCCTATCTACTGGTTTGATATCACCGCACAGGAGAAGGCTGTCATCGACCGCCTGTACGCCTTCGGTGCTACGGGCTTCCCGTTCACCAAGACGGCCCTTTTACTCGATAGCCACAGCGAGGGCGTCTATGATGCGGCGATCGCTATGTACAAGTCAACCTGCGCGTACTGCAAGTGGGAGGACCAGGGCATTGTCACCATTAGCGGCATGACCGAGCGCGACAGCATGGCCTCCTCGCCCAAGTTGGAAGAGGTGCGCGAGCTCGCCCGCAAGCTCGCCTAAGGACAAGAGGAGCGCATGGCAATCAGCGTTGGTGGAAATGCTTGCTGTCCTTACCGAGAGATAGGGGCGAATTCCCTCAAGTGCCGTATAGAACAATTTTTAAACGCAGAAAAATAACTGAAAACAAATTAATCCGCGTTAAAATATTGTCAAATAGAAGTTCATGAGGGAAGGTTACGTATGCGTCGCAAGGCAGACGAGCTCCTTAGGGAATGGCGAGACAGAGCTGATAGAAAACCTTTGCTGGTCAAAGGCGTGCGCCAGTGTGGCAAGACCTATTTGCTCAGAACGCACGCCCAGGATCTTTTCGAATCGGTTGTCTACGTTAATCTTGAGAACGACCGGTCGGCGCGAGCGGATTTTTCGGGCGGTCTTGATCCTCATTCGATCGTACGTGCGATCGAGGCTCGTACGGGACAGCGTATCGTGCCTGGCAAAACCTTACTGTTCATTGACGAGATCCAGGCATGCGAGGAAGCGCTCACTTCCCTTAAATACTTTTGCGAAGATGCTCCCGAGTATTACGTTGCGGCTGCCGGGTCGCTTCTTGGGGTTGCCATTAACCATCAGTCGTATTCGTTCCCCGTCGGAAAGACCGACTTGATTGAGATGACTCCACTCGATTTCGAGGAGTTTCTCTGGGCGATGGGGCACGATCAGCTGGTCGACGAGATACGCTCATCATTCGAGATAATGGGTCCTCTTGCGCCAAGCCTTCATGAAAAGGCGCTTGGGCTCTATCGACAGTATCTTGTTGTTGGCGGAATGCCCGAGGCGGTCCAAACGTACATCGATGATCAGTCAATCATTGATGTGGCCGAAAAGCATCGGATTATTCTCGACGGATATTCCGCCGACACCAATAAATATGCTGATGAACGCTTGAGCGCAAAGACGCGTGCGTGCTTCGATTCCATTCCACAGCAGCTTGCCAAAGAGAATCGTAAATTTC
>ONZR01000846.1_pt1 | contig 10486 bp, 9 predicted proteins | sample 1671691 | NCBI WGS metagenome assembly ONZR01 (sample SAMN06348182, study PRJEB24527) | human gut metagenome | biome: human gut; feature: ankylosing spondylitis patient; material: feces | host: Homo sapiens | place: China | collected 2015-10 | reverse complement strand
GCGGCATTACGCTCGTAGCTGCGGGCGTAACGCTGGGCGATCGTCGCCGCAAGCAGATGTAGTATTTTGAGTACTGGTTTCGCAACGAGCTGCGGTTTATTGCGAGACTGACTCGATGACTCAACCGATAAGGCCGGCGTGCTGTGATACGCAGCGCGTCGGCCTTTCTCTGTATCGATATCAAAAAGCCCGGTCGGCAGCCGCGAAAGCTACCGACCGGGCAAGCCGTAGGCAATATGATTGCGACCGGGCTGTCGCTAAAGTACGAGCGAACAGCTGCTCAGCTTATCCCAGCAGGCTCAGACCGACGGAGACAAACGCCAGGATAACGCCGACGATGGACTCGCCGCCCAGCAGGCCGCTGGCGACGACCAGGCCCTGTTCCTGGAAGGCGGCGTCCTTGGCAGCCTTCTCCTCGTCCGAAAGACCAGCGGTGGCGTCGCGGTGGGCGGACCACTTGTCGTAAGCGAGCTTGACACAGGAGCCCAAGAAGGCCGTGAGCGACATATAGAACGGCAGGTACACGCCCAGGCCGATCATCATGGCTGGAATGCCGAGCCAGTACATGACGATACCGGCGATAAAGCCGCCTGCGAACCACGGCACACTCGGGATGCCCGAGACCATGGTGGCGACGACGCTTGCCTGTGCGGCAACGAAACTCTTGTCGGGACCAAAGGCGTCCGGACCATAGGCGGTGACGAGTGCGACCATGACGGCGGCAGCGACCAGGGCGCCCACGATGCCGCCGATGGCCTGGCCGACCCACTGTGCGCGCGGGTTGGTGCCCAGCACGGCGCCGGCCTTAAAGTCGTTCATGACGTCGCCCGCAAGGCCGCACGCTACGGCCACGATGCCGGCGATAAAGAACAGCTTGACCTGAGCGAGCTGCGCGAAGGCGGCAACGATGAGCATGACGATGAGGCCGAAGATCTCCATGGGGTCGATGCCCGTCTGGCCGCAGCTCTGCGCGCTCATGATGGTGGTGACAAAGGTGAACAGCGTGACGATGACGGCCGGAACGGGGCCAAGGTCGAGCACGATGGCGATGATCACGGCGATGGCGGCAGCGCCCAGGCCGATGATACCGGCGTCGAGCTTAAGGGAGCCCGAGATGAGCGACTGCTCGTCGGTGTCGGTGGAGCTGTCGGCGGCGAGGCCGCGGACGATACCGGCGACCTGCGGCAGGATGTCCTTGAGGACGACGGCGACGCCAAAGCCCATCATAAGGCCCATACCCAGGGACTTAACAATGCCTTGTGCGGTCATAACGTCAAACAGACCGGTAGCGGTGCCGCCGACAATGATGCCAAAATTGCCCAGTAGCGCGCCGGCAAACCAGAATGCGACCGGGGCGAAGCCCACGAGGAAGCCGACGGAGAGCAACATGGGCGAGTTGTAGATAGCAAAGGTCACGCCGGGGATGTTGAGCGTGCACAACATGCTGGGCACAATGCCCAGAGCGTCGCGCAGCACGCTGTAGATGCCGGCGATGGCCATGGAGCCAAAGAGCTGCTTGCCGGTCTTGCCGCCTGCCTCGGTGGCGCGCAGGGTCTGAGCTGCGGCGTTGCCGGTGGGGAACTCCAGTGCGGCGTCCACGATAAAGTGACGGTGGATGAGCGCCGTGGCCAGCAGACCCAGGATAGTGCCGGCGAGCGCTACGATAAACATGTCGAGCCAGCTGATCTGGTCGGCATAGCCCAGCATCCAGGCGCCCGGGATGGTAAACGCCAGACCGCCGGCGACCATGGCGCCTGCGGACATGATGGTGTGGGTGACGTTGGCCTCGTTGAGGCTGGCGTTGCCCATGAGCTTAAGGAAGAACAGCGAGATGACGGCAGCGAAGACGATCGGCCAGGGGAGTGCGCCCATCTTGAGGGCGGTGTAGGCCGAGCTTGCCGTGATGATCACGCAGCCAAGGACGCCGATGACGACGCCGCGCAGCGTGAGTTGCCCGCGCATCGAGGCGCGGTTCGAGGGATTGCTCATATAAAACTCCTTTGCGTATATCCGCTTCCCCCGGGAGCGCCGTTACGGATACGGCGCGGGAAGTCGGGTTACCAAGGGCCGCCGCGTGAGCTCGCAAACGACCGCGCACCAGTATAACCGCAAGGTAGTCATTTTGGGACGGCTGGTTTAGGTAGGCGATATACTGCTGGGCAGACGAAAGGAGCGCCGACGATGCTTAATGGGTGTGCATATATATTGACGGTCGACGTGGGCAACACGTTCATTCGCTTTGGCCTGTTTGCCGAGGATTCAGCCGCGGCACAGGAGCGCCCGCTCGCGACGTGCGAGATCACCACGCCGTCGAGCATCACAGCAGACGAGGCGCGCATGCGTCTCGCTCAAGTCATGGCCGCGCTGGCGGCCGATGCGGGCATGCCGGGCGCACTTGTGCCCACGGCTGCCGTGCTGAGCTGCGTGGTGCCGGCGCTCGAGCGCCCGTGGAAGACGGCGCTTTCCCGTACATGCACGGGACGCGTGCTCACCGTGGGGCCGGGCCTCAAGACCGGCATGCCCGTCCACTACGACAACCCGGCCGAGATCGGCCCCGACCGCATCGCCGACGCTGTGGCGGCACGCGCCGTCTACGGCTCTCCCTGCATCGTGATCGACTTGGGTACCACGACCAATATCGAGGTCATCGACGCGCGCGGCACCTTTGTGGGCGGCGTCATCGCACCGGGTCTGGCGCTTGGCGCCCGCTCGCTTTCGGCTGCTGCGGCGCGTCTGCCGCAGGTCGAGCCCTCGGCACCCACGCACGTCATCGGCCGCAACACGCGCGAGGCCATGCGTTCGGGCGTGGTTCTGGGCGAGGTAGCCCGCATCGACGGCATGCTCGACATGGTGCTTGCCGAGATGCGCGCGACCAAGGCCGCGGGGGAGGGCGACGTGCCCATCGTCATTACCGGCGACGACGCCGAGGCGCTCGCGTCGCTGGTCGGTCACAGTCTGACGGTCGACGACACGGTGACGTTGCGAGGACTCGCCGAGCTCTACCGCATCAACCAAAAGCCCCGCCGCGTGTAAAAGTGAGGGCGCCGGTGGGACAAACGCCTCCACCTTTCACCTGCTACAATGGGTCAAATTATTGCGATTACGGAGGTGTCTGCCATGTCGGACGATCTTCATCAAACTTCGTCAGGCAAGCGCCTGGACGTCATTAGCTGGGACGAGTTCTTTATGAGCGTGGCCATCGCCGCGCAGCGTCGCAGTAAGGACCCCAACACGCAGGTGGGCGCGTGCATCGCCAGCACCAACCACCGCATCCTTTCGGTGGGCTACAACGGTACGCCCTCGGCGCTCAACGACGACTTTTTCCCGTGGGGCACGAGCGACGACCCGTTGCAGGACAAGCACAACTATGTGGTGCATGCCGAGGCAAACGCCGTGCTCAACTACCGTGGCTCGCTCAAAGATCTTGAGGGTTCCACGGTCTACGTCACGCTGTTCCCGTGCCACGACTGCGCCAAGATTTTGGCGCAGGTGGGCGTGGGCGAGGTTGTCTACCTGGACAACAAGTACGCCGACACCGATGACGGACGCATCAGCCGCCGCATCCTCGACTCCTGCGGCATTAGCTACCGCCAGGTTATCGTCGATGTTCACATCGGCACCGAGGGGCAGGCTCAGCAGTAGCGCGTGGCAACGCCAGCTGGCAACAAAAGGCAGCCAAAAGAGCCCCGTCCCAAATTGACTACTCGTGAAAGTCGCGTCTGCGCGCATGGACGGCTCGTGAGCGGGTACACGGCTGTAGTAACATAGCTTCTGTCCGCGGGCGCGCCCGCGTAATTGTGAGAAAGGAGCCCCTGTGGCTGTTAACGAAGAGCTGCTTAAGAAGGTTCTTGAAGAGATTCGCCCCAACCTGCAGGCCGACGGCGGCGATATGGAGTATGTGGGCGTTGACGACGAGGGCGTCGTCAAACTGGAGCTGCAGGGCGCTTGCGCCGGCTGCCCCATGAGCTCGCTGACCCTGTCCATGGGTATTGAGCGCATCCTGAAGGAGCATGTGCCCGGCGTTACACGAGTTGAGCAGGTCAATGCCTCCGGCGAGGCCGAGGACCTGTACGACGAGTACGCGCCGTTCTAAGCTGCGAAAGCTGCGGACGGCATACTCCGCATAGACGTTACGCCCAAATATGCGGCTGCGAGCGCAAGGCCCGCGGCCGCATTTGGTATGTAGGGAGTAGGAGGGTCGACATGCTCAACGACTTCTACCATATGCTTGATCCCGTCGCGATTTCGGCGGGGCCCATCACGATTTACTGGTATGGTCTGGCCTATGTGGTCGGCGCCCTGCTCACGGCGGTCGTCATGTACCGCACGCAGCGTCGCTGGGGCTTTAACATCACGATTGACGACCTGACGAGTGTCGTGGTCGGCGTGGTCTTTGGCCTCATTATCGGTGCGCGCCTGTTCTACGTCGTCTTTTACGGTGATGGCTACTACTGGGCGCACCCGCTCGAGATCTTTGCCACCAACGAGGGCGGCATGAGCTTCCATGGCGGTTTGGTGGGCGGTATTATCGGCGGCATCATCGTGTGCCGCATGTATAAGCTCGACGCATGGACTTTGGCAGACCTTGCCGTCATCGGCGCGCCGCTGGCCTTGTGCCTGGGCCGTTGTGCCAACTTTGTCAACGGTGAGCTGTGGGGCAAGCCGACCGATCTGCCCTGGGGTGTGGTCTTTGGCGGGACTGCGGGCGATATGCCGCGTCACCCCTCCCAGCTCTACGAGGCATTTCTTGAGGGCATCGTGCTCTTTTGCATTCTGCAGGTGCTCAGCCGCAAAAAGCCGCTGCTGCCTCAGGGTACGTTTATGGGCGTGTTCGTGATGGGATACGGCATCGTCCGCTTCCTCGTCGAGTTCGTGCGCGTGCCCGACGCCCAGCTTGGCTATCTGCTGGGCGGCGTCATCACGATGGGGCAGCTGCTGAGTCTTCCGCTCGTGATCGCCGGCCTGGCGCTCATCATCTTTGCTCGTCGCCGCAACCAGCCCCAGCGCGTCTACCTGGACGCCTAACCACCACAAAGGGGACAGGCACCTTTGTGGTGGTTCGCTGGGCAACGATGACAGAACCGTAACGTTTCCCCAGATAAAACCTGCCAAAATAAACCTGTCCCTTTTTGGCAGGTTTCTAGAAAGGCTTTTTGGACTGTGAAGGATTCCGACCTCTCCACAACGGCTGCGCGCGACGCCGCCCGCATCGTCTGGTTTAAGCGCTACCCCGCCAAGCAGACGCTCATCGCATTTTTGCTCGCGCTGTTGGCGACCACGGCGTTTTCCATCGATCCCGCCCCGGTGTCGAGCAACGCAGTCTTGGCGATTGACCCCAAAGCCTCGGGCATGCTGTACGTGTGCTACGAGGTACTCCTCTCGTTTGCCGGCCATACCGACGCGGTCATGCTGCTTGCGCTTGCCTGCCTGCTCACCTTGCCGTTTCGCTACGTGTTCTTTGGCCGTGGCGACACCTGGCGTCCATCGATCATTCTGCCGTCGCTGTTCTTCGCCATCTGCATGGTGTTCGGTCGCAGCTACGATCTCACCGACTCGGCCGAGATTGTCCTTGGCGACAAAGCTCGCATCATCTGCGCCTGGATTGGCGGCGCGGGCTGGATGCTCCTGGCGATCGTTGCCTTCTACCTTGCCTTTGAGTGTCTAGATTGGCTGAGCTCTCGGCGCATCCCGTTTTCCGAGGCGCACTTTGGCCGCATATGGCGTGTGGCTCACGCCGTGCTCTCGGTCCATCCCTTTGCCGGGCCCTTCCTGGTGCTTATGATCGCCTGGGCGCCCACGCTCATCGCTTCGCTGCCCGGCCTTTTTATGGGGGACACCGGCGCGCAGATTCGTCAGTGGTTCAACTATCCCAATGGCACGAGCGACTACCTGCGCCTGCTCAACCCCAACGTGCTGCTCAACGGGCACCATCCCGTAGTGCACACGGCCATTATCGGCTCGTGCGTTCAACTGGGGCTTTCGCTGTTCAACAGCGCTAACGCGGGCCTCATCATCTATACCTGCGCTCAATTTGTCATCACGGCTGCCTGCATGGCCTATTCCATTTCGTCGCTGCGCAAACTGGGCGTGAGCCTGCCGGTTCGCGGTACGATCCTGCTGTTCTTTGCGTTTATGCCGATGTTCTCTAACTACGCGGCCCTGCTCACCAAAGACGTGCTCTTTGCCGACGCGTTTTTGGTGCTGCTGGTACAGACCGTCAAGCTCGTGGCATGTGGTTTGCCCCGTCGTGATGCCAATGTCGAGCGAGCGGGCGAGAAAGCCCCCGCGCTCTTTGCGCGCCACGACTGGCTGCTGCTCGCTCTGGGCGCCATCGGTTCCACGTTTCTGCGCAACGGCGGCCTGGTGTTTCCCCTGGCGGCATGCGTAATCGCGGCGGCGTTTTGCGCATGGGACGCGCATGCGGCTCGTCGCGCAGCCAAGCAGGCTGGTACTGCGCCTTCGGGCGGCATCCCGCGCTTCCGCTGGGTGGGAGTTCTTGCGGTGCTTGCACTCTGCCTTGCCTCTAATATGTACTTCACCAAGGTTTTTATGCCGGCGCACGACATCACGCCTGGTTCCAAGCGCGAAATCCTCTCGATTCCGTTCCAACAGACGGCTCGTTTCGTCCAAAAGCACGACGGCCTCAACTCGGGCGTCAACCCCACGGTTAAGGAGGACGGCACCATCGTGGAGGCTCCTTGCGACGGCTTGGTGACCGACGAAGAGCGTGCCGTGATCGACCGTGTGCTCAAGTACGAGAATCTGGGCCGCCGTTACAACCCGGATAAGTCGGATGCCGTCAAGAACTGCTTTAACGAGTACGCCTCGCAGGAGGACATCGATGCCTATTTTGAGGTATGGGCCCAGATGTTTAAGAAGGATCCCGAGTGCTATATTTCGGCGCTTATCAATAACTACTATGGTTATTTTTATCCGAGCGCGCGCGATGCCTGGGTCTACAGCACGGCGCGCAGTGCCGAGATTATGGCGCGCCCCGATAATCTCAAGTACTTCGACTTCCATCCGGTCGATAGCAAGGTCGTGCGCTGGTGTGATCACCTGATCAACCTGTATCGCGTGGCAGTACAACGCATCCCGTTTATCTCGCTCACCATGAGCTCGGCCACCTACGTGTGGATCATGATCGCCGTGGTGGTCTATCTGCTACGTCGTCATTCGTGGCGCGGGCTGGCCATTTGGGTGCCGCTTTTGGGCGTGCTCGCCGTGTGCCTGATCGGCCCCTGCAACGGCTCGACCTACATGCGCTACCTGTATCCGGTCATCGCCTGCATGCCCTTTGCCATCGGCGCCACCATCACCCGCAGCGACCTCCTCTGGTCCTAACTTGGTGCAAAGGGGACAGGTTACTTTGCACCAACCCCTTGCACCAAGGGGCTGTATCATCACGACGCCTTCATTTTGGGGTTTATCTCGCAGGCCAGTAGGTATATCATAACGACGTTTGTTTATATTGCCCGAGCATCTGCGCTGGGCTTTAGGTCGAAACCGATAGGAGACACGTATGTCCGGACACTCTAAGTGGGCCACAACCAAGCATCGTAAGGGCGCGCAGGACGCCAAGCGTTCCGCCCTCTTCTCCAAGCTCAGCCGCAACATCACCGTTGCTGCCCGTCTCGGCGGTGACCCGCTGCCCGAGAACAACGCCAGCCTCGCCGCTGCCGTTGCCAAGGCCAAGGCTCAGTCCATGCCTAAGGACAAGATCAAGTCCGCTATCGACAAGGCTTTTGGTTCGGGTGCTGACGCCGCCGTCTACGAGAACATCGTGTACGAGGGCTACGGTCCCGCCGGTGTTGCCGTCTACGTCGACTGCCTGACCGACAACCGCAACCGTACCGCCGCTGATGTCCGTTCCGCCTTCTCCCACGCTGGTGGCAACCTGGGCACCTCCGGCTCCGTCGCCTTCCAATTTGAGCGCAAGGGCCAGATCGTCGTCGCCAAGGAGATCCTGGACGAGAACGCCAAGAAGGAGACCATGATCGCCAACGGTGCTGCCGGTGACGAGGATGAGTTCATGATGGCCATCGCCGAGGCCGGTGGCGAGGACTACGAGGATGCCGGCGAGGAGTGGATCGTCTGGACTGCTGCCAACGACGTCATGGCTGTCTCCAAGGCGCTCGAGGAGCAGGGCGTCCAGGTCAAGGGCTCCGAGACCACCATGGTCCCGACCACCCCGACCGAGGTCTCCGGCGCCGACGCCAAGAAGGTTCAGCGCCTCATCGACCGTCTTGAGGAGCTCGACGACGTCCAGGATGTTTACAGCACCATGGACATGACCGACGAGGTCATCGCTGCCCTCGAGGAGGAGTAGCGCTCGCACGGGTTAAGCCGTGCATATCTGGGCATAATGAAGCGAGCATGCAAGCCTCGTGGAATAGATGAGCCGGATCCGCGTGCGTAGAGCACCGGACCCGGCTCTTTTATAATGATGCGAACCGTTCTGCATTTCGAGAGCCGAGATTTGAAGGGAGCGCCGCGTGCGCGTACTCAAACGAGCCCTAGCGATCGTGTATCTTGCCGCCACCATCGTGGCGCTGGGTACGCTTGTCTGCCAGTTTTGGGGGCCGTATACGTATCGCTTTATGCTGCTGATGCGCGACCCCATGCCGCGCATCGTCGTGACGGCGTGCGCCGGCGTCGTGGCGTTTGGCGTACTGCTGAGCTTTTTCCGCCTGATGTTTGCTCGCTGCGAGCCGTCCTGCGTGCATCCGGCGGGGGAGCGCAATATCGAGGTTACCCTTGCGGCGCTTTCTTCGTGCGCCAGGGTTGCTGCCGAGCGCGACGACCGCGTGATGGTCGAGCATGTCGAGGCTCGCGTCCAAGGCCCCGACGATTCGCACGTCCGTTTTAAGGTCGAGGCTATCGCGCTTGACGATAAGGACGTGGCATCTCTGGCTACCGCGATGCAGCAGCGAAGAAGCCTGCGATACCATGCTCGGCGCGCCGGGTACGACCGCGCGCGTCCGTTTTTTGCCGTCCAAGACTACCGTCCAGACCGTGGAGGTTTCCGGTGAGTGATACCAATCAAGATAAGACCGCTCGTACGCCGCGCCTGACGATTGACCAGAGCGCCACGTCGGCGAGCGAACCTGTTGATTCCAAAGCAGAGGCAACCGAGTTACAAGACGCGGCAGCCGCGGATTTTGACGAGGCTATGGGTCTCATCAAGGGTACGGGCGCTGCCGTCTGGAGCTATGCTGTGCGTCATCCCAACACCACGCTCGGCGCCGTCGCCGGCTTTATCCTCGCCGTGTTGGTGCTCACGTTGGGCCTGTGGGACACGCTCGTCATTGCATTCTTCGTGCTGATCGGCGCTGTGATCGGCCAAATTCGCGACGGCGAGAACGGGATCGTCAACTTCTTCGGCCGTCTGTTTAGCGGCCGCTAATATGTATTCGACTGTCGCATCCGCGGCGGGCATAAGGAGGAACCATGGCTTTTAATACGAAGGTCGATGTAGCCGATACCGAGCTCGAGGAGAACGAGGCGGTCGTCGCCGAAGCTGAGGATGTGACGCTCGAGGATGAGGCTCTCGTCGAGGCCGAGTCCGATACGGATGAGGACGACGAGGAAGCGGATGAGTCCGAGGACTCGCTGACCTATTCCAACGGCGTGATCGAGAAGATCGTTGCCATGGCCACCCGCGAGGTTCCGCACGTTCTGGGCATGAAGGGTAACCTCATGCACTTTGTGCAGGAGCAGTTTGGTGCCGAGAATCTGACCAAGGGCGTGACGGTCGAGGTCACCGACGATAATCGCGTGGTCGTCAACATCTCCGTCATCATCGAGTACGGCGCCTATGCGCCCGCGATCTTCGACGATGTTAAGGCACGTGTCACCGAGCGCCTTGCCGCGATGACTGGCCTTGAGGTGGCGGGCGTCAACCTGCGCATCGAGGATGTCATCACCCCCGAGGAGTACGAGCACCGCACCAGCCAGCACGAATAACCTTCCAAAAAGGGACAGGTTTGTTTTGGCAGGTTTTATCTGCGAAAACATTAAACGGCCGACCGCGCAAGCAAAAGCGTGGCCGGCCGTTTTTGTACGCTCCCGATATAGTCATACCGCTCGTCTAACTAAGGGTTGCAATCCCCACGTTCCGCGTTACTCTAATGGGCGCATTGTTTCCAAATTGTTAACGAGGGGTTGCCGTAATGGCCGACGAGCACGAAACAGAAAGCAAGGCATGGGCAATTGAGGCCGCTGCGGCAGAGGCGGCGTCGCGTGCTGCCGAGGAGGTGCATCGTCCTCCCGTAGTGCCGATGGAGCGCGTGGTCGATCGCGATGTTATCGAGCGGGGCGAGCGCGCTGGTCGCAAGCGCAGCCAGGAGCCAGGTTTTCCGCGCTTTTTTGCCGAGCTCAATCTGGGCCTGATCCTCACGGCCTTTGCCATCGTCGCGTTTAAAACCCCTAATCACTTTGCTTTTGGCGGCACCTCGGGCGTGTCGGTCATTCTGTCCACGCTGTT
>ONZR01000844.1_pt1 | contig 10512 bp, 7 predicted proteins | sample 1671691 | NCBI WGS metagenome assembly ONZR01 (sample SAMN06348182, study PRJEB24527) | human gut metagenome | biome: human gut; feature: ankylosing spondylitis patient; material: feces | host: Homo sapiens | place: China | collected 2015-10 | reverse complement strand
GAGGAGATCGTCACCTCGCTCGAATCCGCCATCGGCCCCGAGCCGAACCTGCTGGAGGATTCCGAGCTGCACGCCAAGAAGATCCTGATCCCGCTGCCTGTCATCAACTCCGACGAGATGGCGCAGCTCAAGCGGCTCGACAAGGCCAAGGTGCTCGGCGGATACTACCGTCCGTTCGTCGTCAAGGGCCTGTATCAGGTGGCCGGCGGCGGCAAGGCGCTGGGCGAGCGCCTTGAGGAGATCTTTGCCGAAGTCGACGAGGCCATCGCGGGCGGCAGCAACTTCATCGTGCTGTCCGACCGTGATTCCAACCACACGTGGGGCCCGATCCCGTCACTGCTGCTCACCAGCGCCGTGCAGCACCACCTGCTGCGCAAGCACACCCGCACGCAGATCTCGATGGCCGTCGAGGCCGGCGATGTGCGTGAGATCCATCATGTCGCGCTGCTGATCGCATACGGTGCCGCATGCGTCAACCCGTATCTGGCGTTCGAATCCGTCGAGGACCTGGCCCGCACCGGCTACCTGAAGGTCGACGAGCACACAGCCGTGAAGAACCTGACCAAGGCGCTGTCCATCGGCGTGCTGAAGATCATGTCGAAGATGGGCGTCTCCACCATCATGAGCTACCGCGGAGCGCAGCTGTTCGAGGCGGTCGGCCTGAGCAAGGACATCGTCGACAAGTACTTCACCGGCACGGTCTCGCAGGTCGGCGGCATCGGGCTCGACGAGCTGGCCGAGGAGGTGGCGATTCGCCACCGCGTGGCCTACCCGAACCAGTGGACCGCCACCCCGCACATGAACCTCGAAACCGGCGGCGAATACAAGTGGCGTCGCACCGGCGAGGATCATCTGAACGACCCCGAGGCGATTTTCCTGCTGCAGCAGTCGACCGCTCGCGGCGACTACCAGATGTTTAAGAAGTACTCGCACCACATCAACGACACGTCGAACCGCATTATGACGCTGCGCGGACTCATGAAGTTCAAGCACGACCGCAAGCCGATCGACATCTCCGAGGTCGAGTCGGCCTCCGAGATCGTCAAGCGGTTCTCCACCGGCGCAATGAGCTACGGCTCCATCTCGCAAGAGGCGCACGAGACGCTCGCCATCGCCATGAACACGATCGACGCGCGTTCCAACTCCGGCGAGGGCGGCGAATCCGACGACCGCATCGAGGATCCGCTGCGTTACAGCCGCATCAAGCAGATCGCATCCGCCCGCTTCGGCGTCACCAGCGATTACCTGGTGCACGCCACCGACCTGCAGATCAAGCTCGCCCAGGGCGCCAAGCCCGGCGAGGGCGGCCACCTGCCCGGTGCCAAGGTCCCGCCGTGGATCGCCAAGGTCCGTCACGCGACCCCCGGCGTGGAGCTCATCTCCCCGCCGCCTCACCACGACATCTACTCCATCGAGGATCTCAAGCAGCTGATCAACGATGCGAAGATGGCCAACCCGAAGGCGCGCATCCACGTCAAGCTCGTCTCGGAGTTCGGCGTCGGCACCATCGCGGCCGGTGTGGCCAAGTGCCATGCCGACGTGGTGCTGATCTCCGGCTATGACGGCGGCACCGGTGCGGCGCCGCTCAACGCGATTCGCCACGCGGGCACCCCGTGGGAGATCGGCCTGTCCGAAACCCAGCAGACGCTGATTCTGAACGGTCTGCGCTCCCGCATCGTCGTTCAGTGCGACGGCGAGCTCAAGACCGGCCGCGACGTGGTCATCGCCGCGCTGCTCGGTGCCGAGGAATTCGGCTTCGCCACCACGGCGCTTATGGTCGAGGGCTGCGTCATGATGCGCGCGTGCCAGAAGAACACCTGCCCGCAGGGCATCGCCACCCAGGATCCCGAGCTGCGCGCCCGGTTCAAGGGCAAGCCGGAAGCGGTCATCAACTTCTTCATGTACATCGCCGAGGAAGTGCGCGAACTGCTTGCCGAGCTCGGTTTCCGTACGCTGGAGGAGGCCGTCGGCCATGTCGAATGCCTGGACCAGAACGAGGCGATCAAGCGCTGGAAGTCCGACGGCATCGACCTGAGCAACGTGCTCATGCAGCCCGGCCCGGTTCCCGGAACGATTCTGCACCAGACCATCGAGCAGAACCACGAACTGGAGAAGGCGCTCGACAACAAGCTCATCGAGATGGCCGAACCCGCGCTGGAGCGCAAGGAGCCGGTACGCATCGAGATGCCGATCCGCAACGTCAACCGTACGCTCGGCACGATGGTCGGCTACGAGATCACCCGCCGCTACGGTGCCGAAGGACTGCCGGACGACACCATCGACATGACGTTCCACGGTGCCGGCGGCCAGTCGATCGGCGCGTTCATCCCGCGTGGCGAGACCATCCGCGTCTACGGCGAGGTCAACGACTACGCCGGCAAGGGCCTGTCGGGCGGACGCCTGATCGTACGCCCCGAGGACGGCGTCACCTTCGACCCGCACGAGAACGTCATCGCGGGCAACGTGACCGGTTTCGGCGCGACCTCCGGAGAGCTGTTCGTGGCCGGCCGTGCAGGCGAGCGTTTCGGCGTGCGCAACTCCGGCGCCACGTTCGTGGTCGAGGGCGTGGGCGACCACGGCTGCGAGTACATGACCGGAGGCACCGTCGTGGTGCTCGGCTCCATGGGCCGCAACTTCGGTGCCGGCTTCTCCGGCGGCAACGTGTACGTGCTCGATCTGGACATGAACCAGGTCAATCCGACCGCGGCGAAGGACGGCTCGCTGCTGTTCCTACCTCTGGACGACGAAGCACAGGCACTGGTCCACGATCTGGTGAAGCGTCACGCCGAAGAGACCGGTTCCGCATTCGCCGCCGGACTCCTCAAGGATTGGAAGCACACCGTCGCCCGGTTCACGCACGTGGTGCCAGAACACTATCTGGCCATGACCGCCGCCATGGCGAAGGCCGAGGAAGACAATATCGATTTCAACACGCCCGGCGCCTGGGAACAGGTGTACGAGCAGGTGATGGAAGGAGCGCACTGACATGGGAGATCCCAGAGGATTCCTGAAGGTCCGTACCCGTCGCGAACTGGCGGAACGCCCCGTCGAGGAGCGCATCAAGGACTGGCTTGACGTCCATGCTGAGTCCGGCTTGCAGCCGTGGACCACCGAACAGGCCGCCCGCTGCATGGATTGCGGCACTCCTTTCTGCATGACCGGATGCCCGCTCGGCAACATCATCCCCGAGTTCAACGATCTGGTTCGTCAGGAGAAGTGGGAGGACGCCTACAATCGTCTGTCCACCACCAACAACTTCCCCGAAGTGACCGGACGCATCTGCCCGGCACTGTGCGAGAAGGCGTGCGTGCTCGGCATCCACCAGCCGCCGACGATGATCAAGCTCGACGAGCAGACGATCATCGACCAGGCATGGGGTCTGGATATCGTCAAGCCCATGCCTCCGCAGCGTCTGACCGACCAGACCGTGGCGGTCGTCGGATCCGGCCCCGCCGGTCTGGCATGCGCCCAGCAGCTCACCCGAGCCGGCCACACGGTCGTCGTCTATGAGCGCGATGACGCCATCGGCGGTCTGATGCGCTACGGCATCCCGAACTTCAAGCTCGACAAGCGACTGATCGACCGTCGTATCAAGCAGATGGAGGCCGAAGGCACCCGCTTCCGCACGGGCGTGGAGATCGGCAAGGACATCAGCTGGGACGATTTGCGCGACCGCTATGACGCCGTGGTCGTCGCTATCGGCTCCACCGTGCCGCGTGACATGAAGATTCCCGGCCGCGAGCTCAAGGGCATTCACTTCGCGATGGAGTTCCTGCCCGACGCGACCCGACGCGTGTACGGTGTAAAGCCCGTGCACGACATCACCGCCAAGGACAAGCACGTCATCATCATCGGTGGTGGCGACACCGGTTCCGATTGCCTCGGCACCTCCATCCGTCAAGGCGCGAAGGACGTGACCGTGCTGCAGATCATGCCGAAGGAGCCGGACGAGCGCCCGGACAACCAGCCGTGGCCGACGTTCGCGCGTCTCTACCAGAAGACCTCCTCGATGGAGGAGGGCGGCACTTACGTGTACAGCACCGATTCTGTCAACTTCGTCGGCTCCGACGAGGAACAGGCCCGTGTGCACATTGAGGATTCCACCGCGTCCGAAGGATTCGTGGCCGACGAGAACGGCCACGTCACCGGTCTGAAGGATGTGGCACCGGGGGAGAACGGGCCGTTCACCCGCCAGCCCGGTACCGAACGCGTGCTGCCCGCGGATCTGGTGCTCATCTCGGTCGGCTTCCTGCACCCGGACACCTCCACGCTGCTCGACCAGCTGCCTGTCGAATTGGACAAGCGCGGCAACGTGGCCCGCAACGACAAGTTCGCCACCTCTCAGGATGGCGTGTTCGTTGCCGGCGACGCGGGCCGCGGCCAGAGTCTGGTCGTGTGGGCCATTTCGGAGGGCCGCTCCTGCGCAGCCGCCGTTGATGAGTACCTCACCGGCGTCACCGAGCTGCCCGCGCCGATCACCGCATCCCAGCGTCCGATGATGCTGCCGCGATGATTCGATAGTCCGGCGGTTCGCCATACCGACATCTACTGGGGGCAGGAAGTCTCTTCAAGGGACTTCCGGCCCCCAGTCGCATATCGGGCGTTCCCTATTTCTGGCGAAAGTCCCGTCCCGTTGTGTGCCGGTGGGTTTTCGCCGGAGGAATGGCCCGCTCATGTGTGGGTGAGCCGCAGAAAGGAGGCCGGCTATGTGCGGGGTGGTACGTGTCGCGGCCACGGCTCGGACGTCGTGATTGCCAACGATTGCGGATCTGTCTCGTCGTGCGAGTCGAACCGCCGCTACGGCACGGCTTGGAGTACAGTACATAGGAGTGTTATCCACAAACGAGCAGGAGAAGTAACGATGCCTAACCGTGCCGAACGCCGCAAAGCAGCAAAAGATCAGCGTCGGGGAGTCCCGTCGCAGTACGACCAGACCCGTGGCCGTGCCCGATCCGGCATGCTCGACGAGTACGCGCTTCAGGAGAAGTCCCGCCGTATTCAGGAGGGCGTGGATGACAGCGGCGTGTGGAAGCCCAGCGCTCGCACCGAGGTCGATGAGGAAGTGGAGTCGGTGTTCGAGGCCAACCCGAACTATCAGGATCCCAAGGCGTTCAAGGCACCGCACTCCGTGCGGCAGTGGTTCCGTGTCGGCAGCTGGACGCTGATCGCGCTGTCGGTCATCGCGTTCTTCGTGGTGATGTGGCTGCCCACGCATCCGCTGTGGCTGATCCTGACCGTGTCCGTCGTGTTCGTCGTCGGCGTGCTCAGCCTGTTCTTCACGGCCGGCAACTACCGCAACAACCCGAACCTGGACGCCAACGGCACCGCGGTGTGAGAGCCTGGTATCCGGTAGTTATCTGGTATTATGGCGTTTTTTCGCCAACACGAACATGGGCATTGTGCGTTTTTTCGACGTGCAATGCCCTAAAGTTATATATGGCAGTAGCCGCAAACAAGGTTACCGACGAAGGAGGCCTTAATCGTGAAAGTTGATATCCTCACCCGCGAATACCCGCCGTATGTCTATGGTGGCGCAGGCGTGCACGCGGAAGAGCTCTCGAAGGTGCTGGCCGAGCGGGTCGACGTGACCGTCCGTGCGTTCGACGGACCGCGCACCGAAGCCGATGTACCCGCCATCCCCGGAGATGGCTCGGCGAAGGGCAGCCTGAAGGTCGTGGGCTACGGAACGCCCTCTGAGCTGGCCGACGCGAATCCGGCGCTGAAGACCTTCAGCGTTGATCTGCAGATAGCCAACGACGTCGACGCCGACATCGCCCATGCGCACACCTGGTATGCGTGCCTGGCCGGATACCTCGCCAAGATGCTGCACGGTACGCCGCTGGTCATCACCGCACATTCGCTGGAGCCGTTCCGCCCGTGGAAGCGCGAGCAGCTCGGCGGCGGTTATAATCTGAGCTCCTGGGCCGAAAAGGACGCCTACGAGCATGCCGACCGCGTCATCGCCGTCTCCGGCGGCATGCGCGAGGACATCCTCGCCGCGTACCCGAACCTCGACCCCGACAAGGTCGTCGTGGTGCATAACGGCATCACCATGAGCGACTTCGCCACGCCGGCCGACGACGACCCGGGCTGGGCCGTGTTCGACCGTTACCACATCGACCGCAGCAAGCCTACGCTGCTGTTCGTCGGCCGCATCACCCGTCAGAAGGGCCTGCCATACCTGCTCAAGGCGCTGCACCTGATCTCCAAGGACATTCAGGTGGTGCTGTGCGCCGGCGCCCCGGACACCCCGGAGATCGCCGAGGAGGTCAAGACCGCGTTCGCCAAGCTCGACGAGGAACGCGGCAACATCATCTGGATCGAGGAGATGCTGCCTCGTCCGGAGCTCAACGCGCTGGAGCATGGCTGTGACGCGTTCATCTGCCCGAGCATCTATGAGCCGCTGGGCATCGTGAATCTAGAAGCCATGGCCTGTGGCCTGCCCGTAGTCGCCTCCGCCACCGGCGGCATTCCCGAGGTCGTCGTCGACGGCGAGACCGGCTATCTGGTGCCGATCGACCAGCTGCGCGACGGTACCGGCACGCCCACCGATCCCGACAAGTTCGTGCACGACATGGCCGCCGCCATCGACAAGATCATGGCCGACCCCGAACTCGCCAAGAAGATGGGTCAGGCAGGCTACGAGCGCGCCCGCGACCATTTCAGCTGGGAGTCCATCGCCGACAAGACCGTGGCCGTCTACCAGTCCGTCCTCGACGAGCAGAACAAGTAACGGCGATCCGACGCAGGCGGGGGCAAGGAATGATGCCCCCGCCTGCGGGGCCGTAATGCGCGGCATGGCCGGATGGCATGGCTTCGCGAATTACCGCAACCATTCCAAACCCGCACTGCCGGCAAACCTCCCCACGACAAGGAACCACAACATGCCCACGACCGACACCGCTGACAACGAAGTCCTCAAGCTCGACAACGTCGAATTCCGCCGCAACCGGCGCGTCATCATCACAGACGTGAACCTCATCATCCACGCGGGGGAGCGATGGGTGCTGTTCGGGCCGAACGGCATCGGCAAATCCACCGCGGTCGGCATGCTCGCCACGCGCACGTTCCCCTCGGACGGTCGCGTATTCATCCTCGGCCATCAGCTCGGCAAATACGACGTATTCAAACTGCGCACGCGCATCGGTCTGGCTTCGGCCGACCTCGGCCGGCAGCTTCCCGAATTCGAGGATCCGCTGGACGCCGTCGTCACGGGCCTGAGCGCCGTGACCGGACGGTGGCGCGACACCTATACTGACGAGGAGTATGCGCGGGCGCGACAGCTGCTGCGCGACTTCCGCGTCTCCTATCTCGAAGGCAAGGAGATGTGGCGGCTCTCCGAGGGCGAGCGCACCCGCGTGCTCATCGCCCGCGCGTTGATGGGCGACCCCGAACTGCTCATCATGGATGAGCCGACCACTGGCCTTGACCTGGGCGGCCGCGAGCAGGTGATGCGCACCCTGAGCCGTATCGGCGAAGAGGATTCGCGGCGTGCCGTGGTGCTGGTCACCCATCGACTTGAGGAGATTCCCGCGGGCTTCGACCACATCGCCATCATGGGACGCAAGCCGGTCTCCGCCGAGGACGCCACCAACGACGGCATTGACGCGATGGGCAACCCGTCCGCCGGCACCATCGTCTACACCGGTCCACTGGAGGCCGGCCTGACCGACGAGCGACTGTCGGAGCTGTTCGGCATGCCGATCGAGGTGCAACACACGCACGGGCGCTGGTCGGCGTTCGCGGTGTGAGACTGGGGTACGTTAGTCGCGGATGGGATTCACGAGGAACCATGCCCGCGTATCTGATATAACGGTAGCCATGAATGGCACGCAAGAGCTGAAGGTCGCGGTCGCTCAGTTTACTGTGTGCCGGGAGCCGGAACGGAACTTTGACATTATCGACGGATATGCCCGGCAGGCTGCATGCGCCGGAGCTTGGTTGCTGGTGCTTCCGGAAGGGCTGATCGCGCGTGACGGCGACGATGACATGTTCGCTGCCGCACACGCGCAACCATTGGACGGGCCGTTCGTCACCGGCCTGAGGCGGATCAGCGAAGCGCGGCATATCACGCTGATGGGCACGGTTCATGCTGTGCTCGGCGCGGCTGATGCGGTGCCGGACAAGCCGGCGTCTTGCGCAACGGATTCCCGGGTCTCCAACGTTTTCGTCGTCATCCGTGACGGGGCTCTTATCGCGACCTATCGGAAGCTGCATCTCTATGATGCATTCGCCGCGCGGGAGTCCGATACGGTTCGCCCCGGTATCGAGCTGCCGCCAATCGTCGAGATCGACGGCTGGCATGTCGGCGTCATGACCTGCTATGACGTGAGATTTCCCGAAGTCGCGCGGTCGCTGGCCGTGCGCGGCGCCGATGTGATCATCGTCAGTGCGGCATGGGCGCGCGGGCGTTTGAAGGAGCGACATTGGAAGCTGATGACCGCCGCGCGTGCGCTGGAAAACACGTGCTACGTACTGGCATGCAGCGAGGTGAGCGCGCGCAACATCGGCTGCAGCCGTGTCATTGACCCTCTGGGCGAGGTCATCGCGCAGGCGGGTGACGGACAGGGCGGGGCGGGCGGACAGGCCGGAATGCTGATTGCCCGGCTGCACCGAGAAGTTCTCGAATCCGCGCGACGCACGCTGCCGGTTCTGGAGAACCGACGCTTCGCAGACCCGCAATTGCGGGATTGACACAAATTTCCCGTATGACGCGCATGCGGCCCGGGAATCGGCCACACGCGTCGCACGACACGCCCGGATTGCGCTGCACGAATGTCAAAGTGCACCGTTGTACTTCAGTGATCCCCTGACGATTGTGCTGAGCAATCCGGGCGTGTCGCGCTTGTCGGAAGCGCAAATCGCGCGAATCAGCCCGGTCGGCATCGGTCATGCGAACGAGGCGGAAGCGGGCGTGCCGTACTACGACGATACCTTCGATGAAGACGACGAATGCACCACGGCCGACATCAGCGATCCGGATGGCTGTGCGCCTGGGGTACGTGTACGCGTACGACCGCTGCGAGGGTAGGTACTTCCGCTCGTATTACAACAATTTCGGCGAAGTTCCACCCAAACCGGATACGGACGTTTTGGCATACGAGTGCTTTCGTCATGCGGCCGAAGCGGAGATCGCGGAGAGCTGCTACAAGCTGGGAGACATGCTGGCTGAGGGCAGAGGCTGTGCGGCTGATCATGCGAAGGCGCTCGACATGTTCCTGCGGGCGTACATGTGTGACGGATATTGCGGCAGGCACATCTTACACGAAATACATGATTGAGGAGGACGATACTATGGATGAGGTAGTCAAAGCAGATTCTTCCGCGGGCAAAACTTAAGATTTTCCCAGCAAGTGACGCTTACCATGAACACGCAAGCAAGAAAATCACGGCAAATCATGGAAGGGAGTCCATATGTGCACTGGTGTTCGTTTCTCCGATGATGAGGGAAACATGTATTTCGGCCGTAATCTCGACTGGAGCTTCTCCTACGGCGAGACCATTCTGGTCACTCCGCGAGGCTACCAGTACGACTATGTGTATGGGGCCGAAGGTAAAAGCGAACCGAATGCGGTGATCGGCGTGGGCGTGGTCATGGTCGACCGCCCCATGTATTTCGACTGCGCCAACGAGCATGGTCTGGCCATTGCCGGACTGAACTTCCCTGGGTACGCCTCCTTTGCGCACGAGCCGGTCGAAGGAACCGAAAACGTCGCCACTTTCGAATTCCCACTGTGGGTAACGCGCAATTTCGATACTGTCGACGAAGTCGAAGAGGCGTTGAAGAACGTGACGCTCGTTTCGCAGGTCGTGCCCGGCCAGCAGGAATCCCTGCTGCACTGGTTCATTGGTGACGGCACCCGCAGCATCGTCGTCGAGCAGATGGCTGACGGCATGCACGTTCATCATGACGATGTGGACGTGCTTACCAACCAGCCGACCTTCGACTTTCATATGGAAAACCTGCGCAACTACATGTGTGTGAGCAACGAGATGGCGGAGCCGACCACTTGGGGCAAGGCGGAACTGAGCGCATGGGGTGCCGGTGTGAGCATGCACGGCATTCCCGGTGACGTGAGTTCGCCGTCGCGTTTCGTACGCGTCGCCTACACCAACACGCACTATCCGCAGCAGAACAACGAGGCTGCTAATGTGTCTCGTCTGTTCCACACGCTGGTTTCCGTGCAAATGGTTGACGGCATGTCCAAGATGGGCAACGGCCAGTTCGAGCGCACGCTGTTCACCAGTGGCTATTCCGGGAAAACCAACACGTATTACATGAACACGTATGAGGATCCGGCGATCCGCTCGTTTGCCATGTCCGACTTCGACATGGATTCGAGCGAGCTGATCACCGCCGATTGATTCCGGGAATTTCGAGTTCGAAGACTCCAGTTCCAAAGATTCCGCAGTGATCGCACTATATGGACAGCATAAAAGGGCACAACGTCGCAACCTGAACCGCACCCCGATTGTTGGACTGAAGAAATTCAGATTCGATGATCGGAGGTG
>ONZR01000842.1_pt1 | contig 10550 bp, 8 predicted proteins | sample 1671691 | NCBI WGS metagenome assembly ONZR01 (sample SAMN06348182, study PRJEB24527) | human gut metagenome | biome: human gut; feature: ankylosing spondylitis patient; material: feces | host: Homo sapiens | place: China | collected 2015-10 | reverse complement strand
TGGCGGGGCTGTCGAGTGTAGCGAGACTGGGGGTGGTCAGTCGGTGGTCAACCGGTACCCGATCAGGCCTCCTGCGAGGCGGGAGCGGCGTTGTCAGCCGACTTGTCAGCTGACTCCTCCGTTGCCGGCTCCGCAGCCGGCTCGTTCTCGGGCTTGGCGTCGTCGAACTGTTCGCCGCGGAAAGTGAACTCGCCGAGGATGCCCTCGCCTTCGGAGTCGACCACCACGCGCTGACCGTCTTCGAGTTCGCCCATCAGGATCTTCTCCGAGATGGCGTCCTCGATGTCGCGCTGGATCACGCGGCGCAGCGGACGAGCACCGAGCAGCGGGTCGAAGCCCTTCTGCGCGAGCAGGTCCTTGGCGGCCGGGGTGAGCTCCAGCGACATGTGACGGTCGAACAGACGGTCGTTGAGCTGCTTGATGTCGAGGTCGACAATCTGACGCACCTGCGGCTCGGTGAGCTGACGGAACACGATGATGTCGTCAAGACGGTTCAGGAACTCGGGGCGGAACTGCTGCTTGAGTTCGGAGCTGACCTGATCCTTCATGCGCTGGTAGCTGGACTCCGCGTTCGAGCCAAGGTTGAAGCCGGTGTTGGCGGCCTTGGCGATGTCGCGCGTACCCAGGTTGGTGGTCAGGATGATGATGGTGTTCTTGAAGTCCACCTTGCGTCCCTGACCATCGGTCAGGTGGCCGTCGTCCAGCACCTGCAGCAGCGTGTTGAAGATGTCCGGATGGGCCTTCTCGATCTCGTCGAACAGCACGACGGAGAACGGCTTGCGGCGCACCTTCTCGGTGAGCTCGCCACCCTCCTCGTAACCGACGTATCCCGGAGGAGCACCGAACAGACGCGATGCCGCATACTTCTCGGAGAACTCCGACATGTCCACGCGAATCAGCGCGTCCTCATCGTCGAACAGGAACTCGGCCAGCGCCTTGGCCAGCTCGGTCTTGCCGACGCCGGTCGGGCCGGCGAAGATGAACGAGCCCGCAGGACGCTTCGGATCCTTGAGGCCCACACGAGTGCGGCGAATCGAACGGGACAGCGCGGAAACCGCTTCGTCCTGGCCGATGATGCGCTTGTGCAGCTCGGACTCCATGCCGAGCAGCTTCTTCGACTCGGCCTGGGTGAGCTTGAACACCGGAATGCCGGTGGTCGAGGAGATCACCTGGGCGATCACATCCTCGTTCACGACCATCTCGACATCGGACTCGCCCTCGCGCCAGGAGGATTCCTTCTCCTTGCGCTCCGCTTCCAGCTTCTCCTGGTTGTCGCGCAGCTCGGCGGCCTTCTCGAAGTCCTGGTCCTTGATGGCCTTGTCCTTCTCGGCGGCGACCTTCGCGACCTTCTGGTCAAGTTCCTTGAGCTCGGGCGGGGCGGTCAGGCGCTTGATGCGCAGCCGCGCGCCGGCCTCGTCGATCAGGTCGATGGCCTTGTCGGGCAGGTTGCGGTCCTGGATGTAGCGGGACGACAGCTCCGCGGCGGACTGCAGCGCACCGTCGGTGATGGTCACGTGGTGGTGGTTCTCGTAGCGCGAGCGCAGGCCCTTGAGGATTTCGATGGTCTCCGCGATTGTCGGCTCATGCACCTGAATCGGCTGGAAACGACGTTCCAGCGCCGCGTCCTTCTCGATGTACTTGCGGTACTCGTCGGTGGTGGTGGCGCCGATGGTCTGGAGCTCACCGCGAGCCAGCATGGGCTTGAGCATGTCAGACGCGCCCAAGGCGCCGTCCGCCGAACCGGCACCGACGATCGTGTGAATCTCGTCGATGAACAGCACGATGTCGCCGCGCGTCTTGATCTCCTTGAGCACCTTCTTGAGGCGTTCCTCGAAATCGCCGCGGTAGCGCGAGCCGGCCACCATGGAGCCCAGATCCAGCGAATAGACCTGCTTGTCCTTCAGCGTCTCCGGCACGTCGCCGGCGTTGATCTTCTGCGCGAGGCCTTCGACGACGGCGGTCTTGCCGACGCCCGGCTCGCCGATCAGCACGGGGTTGTTCTTCGTGCGGCGCGACAGCACGACCATGACACGTTCGATCTCGTTGGTGCGCCCGATCACCGGGTCGAGCTTGCCCTCGGCCGCTTCGGCGGTCAGGTTGCGCCCGAACTGGTCCAGAATGGCCGAACCGGTCTGGCTGCGCTTGTCCTGCACGCCACCGGCGTTGGCCAGATCGCCCTTGCCGGAGGCATTGGCGCCGCCGCTGTTGCCATGGATCATGTCGATAGTGGCCGAACGCAGTTCGCCCAGGTCGACATCCATCTTGATGAGCACCTGGGTGCCCACGCCCTCACCTTCGCGAATCAGGCCGAGCAGGATGTGCTCGGTGCCGATATAGCTGTGACCGAGCTGCAGCGCCTCGCGCAGACTCAGCTCCAACACCTGCTTGGCGTGCGGAGTAAAGGGAATGTGCCCGTTGGGGGCGGCATTGCCTTTGCCGATCATCTCCTCGACCTGCTTGCGGGTGTCGTCCAAGGTCACTCCCTTGGATGCGAGCGCCTTGGCGGCGACCCCCTCACCTTCGCGGATCAGGCCGAGCAGCAGGTGTTCGGTGCCGATGTAGTTGTGCTGGAGAGTACGCGCCTCTTCCTGCGCCAACACGATCACGCGCCGTGCACGGTCGGTAAACCGTTCGAACATGCTTGTCCTTCCATCTCGATAGTCCACACCACTCTACCGATTCGCGATGACGTTTATGCCTTTCCTCGCGATAATTGCGCTCATAACGCAATGAAAAACGATATGCTGAATATAACATGCCAACAAGGAGGATGTCATGACGCAACCAGATGTGAACATCGAGTCCGAGCCGCGGACGTCGGACGGAGCCGGCGACATCGTCGTTGGGGTGGACGGCTCCGAGGAGTCGTTCACGGCCTTGCAATGGGCGCTCAGGGAGGCGTCCTTGAGCGGCAGGGCGGTCAACGCGGTCTATGCGTGGACGCATTCGTGGGATATGGGAGCCCAGCCGGACAATCCCGACGCGTGGGAGAAGGCGAGCAAGGCCATCACCGAGCAACTGCTGGATTGGGTGAATGAGGCGAGCGCCGGCATCGCATTCGACCCGGATAACCTGAAGCTCACCTCCGTGCACGCCTCCGGCACGACTGGACTGCTGCAAATCGGAGCGGATGCCCAACAGATCGTCGTCGGCCGCCGATCCCTGGGTCGCGTGACCAGATGGTTCGTGGGGTCGCTGTCGTCCTCCCTCGCCGAATCCGCCAAGGTGCCGGTGACGGTGGTCAGGATCGCCGGCAACGAGGACAAGAGCGTGCAGGATGATATCGCGCATTCGCTCGCCCCCGGTATGCCGATCCACCATGATGACGATGAGCTGGCCGCGGCCAAGGGCAAACGTCCGGTGGTCGTCGGCGTGGACGGTTCCGAGACGTCCCGTCATGCGTTGCGGTTCGCCATTGATTTCGCCGCGCTGCATCATGTCCCGCTGCAGGTCATGTTCTGCTGGCAGCTGAAGGATCTGGGCGAGGTGCCCGGCTACGAGAACGCGATCGCCTCGATCGGCGCCGGTCAGGATCACGCGCAGGACATCGTCCGTCGCATGATCGAGCAGGCCGATATTCCCGACGGGCTTCAGGTGACGGGCAAGGCGTTCCACATCGCGGCGGCCAAGGGCCTGACCACGGCATCCCGGTTCGCCAGCCATCTGGTCGTCGGATCCCGCGGTCTGAGCGGCTTGGACGCCCGTTTCCTCGGTTCCGTGTCGAGGCAGATCCTGAACTTCGCGGAGTGCACGGTCACCATCGTGCACTGAGCGCCATCGCGCGCTGGCCCGGATGCGCAACCCCGGATATAGACGAATCGCCTGTGACACCGCTTCGCGTGGTGTCACAGGCGATTATCGTTCCATCGTCATTCCGCCATTCGGTCGCCGTGACGTTGCCCGTGTTGCGGGCGATTCGGGTCAGCGCGTTTCAGGCAGCTGGGATTTGAGGATGATCGTGCCCTTGGGTACGTCGAACGGCAGGCCGGCGGCACCGAGCTTCTCGATCAGCTCCACTTCGCCGCGCTCGTCCCGCGGCGCCTGCGCGATGACATCGATATGCAGGTCGTCGAACGCGGGCTTGGATTGAATCCATATGGGGCGGCTCGATTTCGGAATGTTCGCCGCATCCGTGGTCGAGCGAGACGACCTTGCCGTCGTCCGGGCTCCACTTGTTCGCGCAGACGCCGAACATTTCGCTCAGATCGCCCTGCAACGCGACGAAGAACCCGCAGGTGGAGCACAGATTGCCCGACGCGGTCTTGGTGGACAACGACTTGGGGCCGCGAGGGCCCTCATACCAGCGCTGCGCGGTCTGGGCGCGGCCCAGCGGGGACAGCACATGGCGGCGGGACAGATCGAATGCGCTCACCGCGTCATCGACATCCTCCGCAGCTGTGGTGGGCTGAGCGTCCTGGGACTCCACAGGTTCACTGTCAGGCGCCTCAGAATCCGACGCTCCGGTATCCGATGCCTCATCCGCGGCATCGACCTTGCCCGGGGCCCCGGCCGCCTCCACGTCCCGTGCATCCGAAACGCGCGTGTCACCGGTCTCGGCTTCGGCGGTCGCCCGGAAACCTTCCTCCAACCGCGGATCATCCGGGTCGGTGCCGATGGAGTCGGTCACCGACAGGTCGGTCGGCAGCAGACGGTCCTTCCATGGAATCCATTCCGGAGGGCGCAGCGCCTGTTCCATGGGAATAAGCGTTGACTCGTTCACCGTCCACGTGTCGCGTTCGACATCGTGGAACATCGTCACGGACCACTGCCATCCCTCGTAGCCGCGCATCAGCGAGACGAACCGGTAATCGGTGATGCCGTCACCGGCGTCGATGGCCTTGACGAACTCTCCGACGCCGTTCTCGTCCTCGGCAGCCTCGACGGCCATGGCACGGGCAGCGTCTTTCGGGTCGATGGAGGCGATGGGCGAATCCGCGATACCGGGTTCGTCCACAACCGTCTCAGGCATGGTCGTTTCAGGCATGTACTATCCCCTGTCCCCTCATTCCTGCACGTCGAAGCTGTCAGCCACGCCACGCAGCAGTGTGGCGAGCTTCCGGCTGTCGGCGGCGGAGGGATACCGATGGCGACGCAGCTCGTTGCCCGCGGAATCCAGCAACTTGATAAGGTCCTCCACGATGGCGGCCATATCATCCGGCTTCGGGCGGGTCGCCTTGACCAGGGACGGCACGGATGCGACCAGCGTCACACCCATGGCCTGTGGCCCCTTGCGGCCGTCGATCACGGAGAACTCCACGCGGGCGCCTTTGCGCAGGGTGGTCACGCCATCCGGCAGAGCCGCTGCGGGCAGGAACACGTCCTCGCCCTCGTCGTTCGTAATGAACCCGAATCCCTTTTTCGCGTCGAACCAACGTACGCGCCCACTGGGCATGGCACACCTCGTTACTCGTCGGACCGGCAGATTCTCGATCTGCTCATGAATACATCAAAGTATCAGTTTACCTCAATGCATGAACGCACGGCACGCGGCATCGCACCGGACGCGAATCACTCGCTCTTGTGCTGCCGCGCCTGCTGTTTTTCCTGCTTGGCTTTGTTGCGTTCGGCCTTGCGTTCCGCCTTGGCGTTCTGAGGGGGTTCGTCCACGGCGATCTTCGGCTCCAGCGGCGCTATGGGCAGCACCACCGTGAGCGTGAGGCCGCCGCCCTGGGAGTCGGTCGCGCAGATGAAGCCCTTGTGCGCCTTGACCACCGACTGCGCGATGGCCATGCCAAGCCCGGTGCCGCCTTTGAGACGCGCCCGGGACGGGTCCGCGGTGTAGAACCGCTCGAAGATCTTGGAGCGGGAGTTCTCGGGCACGCCCGGACCATGGTCGCTGAAGCGGACCACCGCGTAGTTCATGCCCATCTGCATGGAGCGGCTTACGTCCACGGCTTCGATGAAGTAGCGCATCGAGGCGTCATTCGCGGACATGCGGGCCAACGATTCGGGGCTGATCGACGCGGGCATGACGCCGACGGATATCTCCACCGGGGAGTCGGCGGGCGTGTAGCGGTGGATGTTGCCGACGATGTTGGTGACCACCTGCCGCAGCCTCGACCCGTCGCCTTTCAGCGTGACATCGGGCAGCGGGCCTTCGACGAACTCCAGATCGGCCGGCTCATCCCCGTTGCGCGGCTGGAATGTCAGCGTGCCGCGGCGAATCTCACGGCCCGGATCGAGCGCGTGCAGGTCTTCGGTCGCGTCCGTGACCAGCGTGGTCAGCGGCACCTGCTGAGTGATGTCGATGCCACGCCCCTCGTCGAGGCGCGCCAACGACAGCAGGTCCTCCACCAGTACCGTCATGCGGGTGCTCGAATCCTCGATATGCGAGATCGACTCATCGGCGCGTCCCAGCGCACCCGGCAGGTCACGCTGCATCTTGTATAGCTCCGCATACCCGTGGATCGCCGCGAGCGGCGTGCGAAGCTCATGGCTGGCATCGGAGACGAATCGTTTCATCTTCGCCGTGGTCTCCTCCTGCTCGTGGAAGCTCTGCTCTATTCGGGTGAGCATGGCGTTGAGCGAGACCGACAGCGAACCGACCTCCGTGTTCTCCGGCGCCGGGGGCACGCGTTGTGTGAGGTCGCCGGCGGCGATCTTCGCGGCGGTCTTCTCGATGCGCTTCAGCGGAGACAGTGTTCTCTGGGTCATCAGCGTGGCCAGCAGGGCGCCGAGTATGACGATGGCCACGCCGACGATGATGCAGTAACGGGTCAATGTCTTTACGGTGTCAAGCTGGTCGCTCAGCGACAGACCGATGTAGCATACACCGCCGGGCTTGCCGTCCTCATCGGTCCACGGCAGCGCCACGACGCGCCACGGCGATTCGGCGGTGGACAGCGTGGAATGGTCCACGCTCCGCCCGCTCAACGTCACGACGGCGTTGGTGGTGAATGGCTGCTGGAGCTGCACGCCTCCGCGGCTGCCGTTCATAGGCAGCAACGGCATCGAACTGACGCCGTCCTTGAGAGTGGGGACGATGGCGTTGCGCAAGATGGTGTCGTCGCTGTCGCGGATCTGCACGAAGTAGCTGTACAGCAGGCTGCTGCTGGATTTCTCGGCGTTATTCTGCTGGCGCATGGTATCGATGTTGTTGAGGACCAGTTGCGCCTGACGGAACAGCTGCGTGTCCGTCTTCTCCAGCATGTAGTTGCCGACCAGCTGGCGCAACGTCAGTGATATACCGGCCGTACCCACGATCAGCAGGATGACCGTGCACGCCACGATCTTGGTGGCAAGCGGAACGGCGTCCAGGCGCCCGACGAACATCGATTTCAGTGTCGCCCACACACCCTTGGTATGGGTCGCACGCTTCTGGCTCGCAGGGGCGGCTGTCGGCGGAGGTATCTGCGCGGTTCCCGGGGTCCCGGCCGTGCCGGTCGGCACGGTTCCCGGTGCCGGGGCCGGGCCTGCGGCGGTTCCGTCACCCGTCGGCGGAGGTGTCTGTGCGGTCATCGCGCCCGCCTCACGCCGAGACTCTGGGCTCGCGAATCATGTAGCCGATGCCTCGCTTGGTCTCGATCAGCGGGGTGACCTTGTGCTGTTCACCGTTGTCGTCGGTCACCATGATGCCGTCGACCTTCTTGCGCAGGTACGAGATGTACGACTCGACGATCGCCGCGTCACCGCCCCAATCGTATTGCCAGACGTGATCGAGGATCTGCGCCTTCGACAGCACACGGCCCTCGTTGTCCATCAGGTAGCGCAGCAGCTTGTATTCGGTCGGGCTCAGATCGATCGCATGACCGGCGCGGGACACATCGTGCGAATCCTCGTTGATCTCAAGGTCGCCGACGCGGATGATCGGATCGTCCTCCACCTGCTCACGGGTGCGACGCAGAATCGCGCGGATGCGGGCCACGACCTCCTCCAAGCTGAAGGGCTTGGTCACGTAGTCGTCGCCTCCGACGGTCAATCCCATCACCTTGTCCTGCGTGTCGTCGCGGGCGGTGAGGAACAGCACGGGGGCGCCAATGCCCTCCTGCCGGATGCGGCGGGTCACGGTGAATCCGTCGATGTCAGGGAGCATGACGTCGAGGACGATCAGGTCGGGCTGGGTCTTCTCGATCACCTCGATGGCTTCGGAGCCCGATGCGGCGGTGGCCACATCGAATCCGGCGAAATGCAGGGATGCGACGAGCAGTTCACGGATGGACGGTTCGTCGTCGACAACAACAATGGATGCTTCAATCGGCTTGCTCATGGTTACCAGCTTGACTCGATGTTCTGGATGTTTCCTGAACACCATCTGTGTCTTGCGGGACAATGGACGCCAGCCACGCGTCGAAACGCTCCCGGGAGCCTTCGTCGGCGGCTTCGTCGGTGTTGCCCGGCTTGGGCGCGGTGGCGGCCGACGACGTTCCGAACCGCTTTCCGCGCCGGGATGCCTCCCTCCGTTCGCGGCGCGTCATGGGTACGGACGGAGCGGACTGCCCGTCGGATTCACTTGAAGCGGACTGCGGCCCGCCGCCGTCCTCCGCCGTGGAGTCCGACTCGGCTGCATCACCCTTGGAGCGCCGCTTCTTGGCGGACTTGCCCGTGTCTTTCTTCGTGGCTTTCTCTGTGGATTTTCCTGCGTCCTTCTCGGCATCCGGCTGCTTGCCCTTCGTATCGCGACGACGGCGAACCACCGTCACGACGCCGATGACGATCAGAACCACCAGCACGCCGCACATCACGGATATGCCCACCCATTTCCACACCGTGCCGCGCTGCGCTGTGGTCGTCTTGATCGTGGCGATGGAATCCATCATGGCGATCGCCGAGCCGGACCAGTCGGGGTTCCTGCCGCTGACCGGCCCGTAGGCGCTTTTCAGCAGCTGGTCCGACGTGGTCTTGTTGTACAGCCACGATTCCGAGTTGCCGGAGACGGCGACCACGAGCTTGCCGTCGTTGAGGGCCACGGCCAGCAGCACGGTGTTCGGTTTGGGGTTGGTGGCGTCCAACGCCTCCTGCGCCCATTGGTCGGGGTCCTCTACCCCCTCGAAATGCAGCATGTATGACAGCTTGACCGACACGCCGGTGCTGTCGTAGGTGCTGGATATGGCGTCCGTGACTTTCGTCAGATTGGAGCCGAGCACGTTGTAGGGATCGGTTATGTCCTGGGAGAACGTGGCCTGCCCCTGGTCCGAGGACGACGAATCGTCCCCGGCGGCGTATGCGACCGCACCGGGCGAAGTTATCCACATTGTTATGACCAGCACCGTCAAAACCGCGGAAAACAGCCGTTTCCACAGAGAAAATCCGTCGCGCGACACGCCGATAACCCCCAAAATGGCCAAGCCTTCGACCACATCATCCGTTTTTCCGTATCTCATCGTTCGCAATGTCATATCCTCCACATTACCGGCCGGACGCTTCAACGTCACCGGGCGAAAACAGAACAATACAGGAAAGGAACAACCATGCCCCAATATCAAGTGGATTCCGAACGGATCCAATCCTCCTCCGCCGCCGTTTCGGCGTCCATCGCCGCCATCCGGCAGGCGGTCAACGGAATGTATACGAACCTCAACGGGCTCCAGGACGCCTGGCGTGGCGGTGCCGCCACGCAGTTCACTTCGGTCAGCGCGCAGTGGCGTGCGGCACAGCAGCAGATGGAGGCGTCGCTGGAATCCATTCAGCAGGCGCTCACCCAGGCATCCACCGTCTACGCCGACGCCGAAGCGCAGGCGTCCCGACTGTTCGCTTCCGGCTGAACAGTATCACGGCGGTAATCCGCTCCGGTATGCCCGCAGACATGCGAAAAGGGCTCCGACCCTCAACAGGTCGAAGCCCTTCACATCGCGGCAAATCCGTGTTACGGCATCCGCTGCTGCAACGCGCTACCGCGCTGCGATGGCGGATTCCGGGAGCGGATCAGTAGCCCATGTCGGCGCCGGCGGCCGGAGCGGCGGCCTTCGGTTCCGGCTTGTTGGCGACAACCGCTTCGGTGGTCAGGAACAGGCCGGCGATGGACGCGGCGTTCTGCAGAGCGGAGCGGGTGACCTTGACCGGGTCGGCGACGCCGGCGGCCAGCAGATCCTCGTAGGTGTCGGTGGCGGCGTTGAAACCCTGACCCTCCGGCAGCTCGCGAACCTTGTTGAACACCACGTCACCGGACACGCCGGAGTTCTCGGCGATCTGCTTGATCGGGGCCTCGATGGCACGGAACACGATGGCGGCACCGGTGGCCTCTTCGCCGGTCAGCGAAGTGACGGCTTCTGCGGACTCGGCCTTCTTGGCAGCCTGGACGAGCGCCACGCCACCGCCGGGCAGCAGGCCCTCTTCGATAGCGGCCTTGGCGTTGCGCACGGCGTCTTCGATGCGGTGCTTACGCTCCTTGGCCTCGACCTCGGTGGCCGCGCCGACTTTGATGACGGCGACGCCGCCGGCCAGCTTGGCGAGACGCTCCTGCAGCTTCTCACGGTCGTAATCGGAGTCGGTCTTCTCGATCTCGGCGCGAATCTGGGCCACGCGAGCCTCGACGTCGGCCTTGTCGCCGCCGCCGGAAACGATGGTGGTCTCGTCCTTGGAGACGATGACCTTCTTGGCGGTGCCGAGCACGG
>ONZR01000835.1_pt1 | contig 10647 bp, 7 predicted proteins | sample 1671691 | NCBI WGS metagenome assembly ONZR01 (sample SAMN06348182, study PRJEB24527) | human gut metagenome | biome: human gut; feature: ankylosing spondylitis patient; material: feces | host: Homo sapiens | place: China | collected 2015-10 | reverse complement strand
CTTAAGTTTATTCCCTCAAACTGCCACAATTATAGATTATGCAAGTGATTATACTATTATTACTGCATCTCTTGCTTCTATTCTTGCTTCTTATAAGACTTATATGGAAGAGAACTACCTCTATTATCATGAACTAGAAGAAATAGGACAGATGATCAGAGGAATTAAGCTTATTAATAACCCTCAGGATATCTTAAAACATCCTGATGTTGATTTAGTACGCTTTAGAGAAAATGATAAACAAATCATGTTTATGACTCAGCCTGTAATGATTTCTATGGCTAATGAAAAAGTCTTTATTAGTCAATTAAAGGACTTACTTACATATAATCGTGTCATGATTGGTGTAGATGAAAAGCGTCAGATAGATGTATTAGTAAACCTATTTACTGATCATGCTATTCCATTTACTCTCACAAGTGCCACAAATAAGATTTATGATGGGGTTAATCTATTTTTAGGACATCTACCTTGTGGAATGAACTTTGTAGAAGAGAAGACTATATTACTCACAAGTCAGGAACTCTTTAAAGTACAAGAAACAAAGAAGAAATATATTAAGTACAGAGATGCCACTAAAATCTCAGACTATAATGAATTAAAAGTAGGAGACTATGTTGTTCATGATACAAATGGTATTGGACAATATATGGGTATTGAAACATTAGTTGTAGATGGTGTACATAAGGATTATTTACATATTGCCTATAAAGGAAATGATATCCTTTATGTACCGGTAGAACAGTTCCAGTTAATTAGAAAATATTCATCAAGAGATGGTAAACCACCTCATATTCATGCTTTAGGTTCACCTAAATGGGCTAAAGAAAAAGCAAGAGTCAGACAGAAGGTAGATGGTTTAGCTGATGATCTCATTAACTTATATGCAGAAAGAATGAGACAGCCAGGTTTTGCGTTTGAGCCTGATGGAGATCTTCAATTAGAGTTTGAAAGTGAATTTGGTTATGAACTCACTCCTGACCAGGCACAGGCTGTAGAAGAAATTAAAAAGGATATGGAAACACCACGTCCTATGGATAGATTATTATGTGGTGATGTAGGCTTTGGTAAAACAGAAGTGGCTTTAAGAGCCTGCTTTAAAGCGGTTGTATCTAAGAAACAATGTGCTTTCCTATGTCCTACTACAATTCTTTCAGCACAACATTATCGTACAATGCAGAAGCGTTTTGAGAAGTTCCCTGTGAATATTGCGTTACTCAATCGTTTTACGACTACTAAAGAAAAGAAACAAATATTAGCTGATTTAAAGGAAGGTAATATTGATTTATTAGTAGGTACACATCGAATTTTATCCAAGGATGTAGAATTCAAGGATTTAGGATTGCTTTGTATCGATGAAGAACAACGTTTTGGTGTAAGACAGAAAGAGAAGATCAAGAATCTAAGAAAAACAATAGATGTACTCACTTTAACTGCCACACCTATTCCTCGTACATTACAGATGTCCATCATGGGTATTAGAGGACTCTCACAAATAGAAACACCACCATTAAATAGACTCCCTGTACAGACATATGTCTCAGAAAAGAGCTGGGCTCTTATTAAACAGGTTATTGAAAGAGAATTATCACGTAATGGACAGGTTTTCTATTTACATAATAGAACAGAAAACATCTATGAAATAGCCTCTACATTGCAGACACTCTTACCTAATGCCCGCATTGGTGTAGGACATGGTCAGATGGATAAGAATGATTTAGAAGATGTCATGACTGACTTTGTAGAAAAGAAATACGATATTCTTGTATGTACAACTATTATTGAGACAGGTATTGATATACCTAATGCGAATACAATTATTATTGAGAATGCGGATAAGTTTGGTTTAGCACAGCTTTATCAGATCAAAGGTCGTGTAGGAAGAAGTGAACGTATCGCATATGCTTATCTTCTTTATACAAAAGATCGTGCGATGACAGAAGAAGCCCAAAAGAGATTGACAGCTATTAAGGAATTTACACAATTAGGTTCTGGTTATAAGATTGCGATGAGAGATTTATCTATTCGTGGCAGCGGTGATATTCTTGGTGGCGAACAGGCAGGATTTATTGATCAGGTTGGTTTTGATATGTATATGAAGATCTTACAGGATGCGATTGAAGAAAAACAGGGTAAGATTAAAGAAGATGAGACTGTACCATCACGTAATGTACCAGTAGATGGTTATATTCCTGAAGATTATGTAGAAAGTGATATGGAAAAGCTAGAACTTTATCAGCGTGTCTATAAAGCCAATGATTTAGAAACATTGAAACGTGTAGAACATGAATTGACAGATCTTTATGGTGTACTCCCATCACAGGTACGTAATATTGTAGTCAAGAGAAGATTTGATATCCTTTCACATGATCCACTTATTGATGATGTGAAAGATAGCAGCCAGGGACTAGAAATACGTTTCTCTAAAGTCTTCTTAGAAGATTTAGATGGACAGAAGTTCTTTGCGTATGTCAATCATATGTTTAAGAAGCCACAAATGAAATATACTGATGGAATGTTGACTATTGTGAGTGGTATGGAACCTTATTATGTTTCAGCATCTACTGAGTTCTTAGATTCAGTTTTAAAACAATATTATAAAACACATACTAGTGCTTAATAAAAAAATAATGTAGAATATGAAAAAAAGGGGGATAACATCAATGAAAATTATTGATTTATTAAATGAAGATAAAGTTACTTTATCTTTTGAAGTATTTCCACCTAAGACAAGCAGTAAATATGAAAATGTCTTAAAGGCTGCAGAAAAGATTGCATCTTTAAATCCAAGTTTCATGTCTGTGACTTATGGTGCAGGTGGAGGAACAAGTGCACATACTGTTGCACTTGCGAAAGATATTCATGAGAAATATGATGTTGAAGTCATGGCTCATTTGACATGTGTTTCTTCCACAAGAGAACATGTAGAGTCCATGGTTGAACAGTTTAAAGAAAATGGTATTGAGAACATCATGGCATTAAGAGGAGATATTCCTAAGGATGGTCAAGTGGGAGAAGACTACCAGTATGCCTGTCAGTTAATTAAGGAACTTAAAGAGAAAGGTGATTTCTGTATTGGGGCAGCATGTTATCCAGAAGGACATGTAGAATCACCTAGCATTAAGGAAGATATCCAGCATCTAAAAGAAAAAGTAGAAGCAGGTGCAGATTTCTTAACAACTCAGATGTTCTTTGACAACAATGTTTTCTATAACTTCTTATATAAAATTAAGGAAGCTGGTATTAATGTACCTGTAGTCGCTGGTATTATGCCTATTACTAATGCGAAACAGGTCAGTCGTGCTGTACAGATGTCAGGTACATCTATTATTCCTTATCATTTTAAGATGATGGTGGATGCATTTGGTGATAATCCCGAAATCATGAAGCAGGCTGGTATTATTTATGCATCTGAACAGATTATTGATTTAATTGCGAATGGTGTAAAACATATCCATGTTTATACAATGAATAAACCAGACATCGCCGAAGGCATCATGAACAATATTTCGGAGATTCTTAAATGATAGAAATCAATCGTAAAGAAGCTTTACGATACTTAGGATACCGTCAATCTGTAGAAGGTGATCTTACTGAAATCAATGTCGCACTTGATCATTGTATAGAAGTACTACAAAAAACAGCTGTACCACGTCATATTGTGAAAAGATTACCTCTCACAATAGAGAATCATACAATCACAATTGGTGATATGGTGATACATAGTAAAAACTTAGAGAATAACTTAAAAGGCTGTCATGCAGTTTATCTCTTTGCGGCTACTATAGGTATAGAAGTCGATCGTTTAATTAAACGTACAGAACTTACTAAGATGAGTGATGCAGTGATCTATCAGGCAGCAGGAGCTGCTATGATAGAAGCTTATTGTGATGAAGTGAATGAAGCACTCAATCAGGAGGCATATAAGAATAATGAATTCTTAAAGCCACGCTTTTCGCCTGGTTATGGAGATCTTGCATTAGATCATCAGAAAGATTTTATGCGTATATTACAGATGGATAAGATTGGTATCAGTTTATTAGAAAGTCTCTTAATGGTCCCATCCAAATCAGTGACGGCGATCATTGGTATTACACATCATGCACAGCCTCGTCATACGAAGGATTGTGCCAATTGTCCTGCACAATGTGAATTCAGGAGGATAGATTAATGGGATTTAAAGAAAGACTTACAAAAGAATGGTTATTCTGGGATGGTGGTACTGGTTCAGTACTTCAAAGCTGGGGTTTACAGGCTGGTGAATTACCTGAAACATGGAATATCATTCATCCAGAAAAGATTATAGAATTAAATAAAGGTTATCTAGAAGCTGGATGTGATATCATCAACACCAATACATTTGGTGCCAATAGATTAAAATATCCAGAAAATCTAGAAGAAATAGTCACCAAAGCAGTAGAACATGCGAAAAAGGCAAGAGAACTTACAGGACGCACTGATGCCCTGATTGCGCTTGATTTAGGTCCTACAGGTAAGCTCTTAGAACCACTAGGAGATTTATCATTTGATGATGCTGTAGATATTTATGCTGAAGTCATTGAGTATGGAACTAAAGCGGGTGCTGATGTCATCCTTATTGAAACAATGCAGGATAGCTATGAATTAAAAGCTGCAGTACTAGCTGCTAAGGAGCATTCACATTTACCAGTATGTGCAACTGTTGTATTTGATGAAAAAGGTAAGATGTTGACAGGTGGTACACCTGAATCAGTAGTTGCCTTACTTGAAGGGTTACATATTGATGCATTGGGTATTAATTGTTCATTAGGTCCAACACAAATTAAACCTTTTGTAGAAAGAATGATTAAAGTTTCTTCTACACCTATTATTGTGACACCTAATGCTGGTTTACCTCAGACTGATGATGAAGGTCATACATATTATGATATGAATGCAGATGAATTTGCATCAGAGATGAAAGAGATTGCCTCATTGAATGTGCATGTACTTGGAGGATGTTGTGGGACTACACCAGAATATCTCTCAAAAACAATTGCATTAGTGAAAGACCTGCCTATTGAACCACCTGTAAAGAAGAATATCTCTGTTGTGACTTCTTTCTCACAGGCTGTAGAAATAGGTCCTAAACCAGTTATTATTGGGGAGCGTATTAACCCAACTGGTAAGAAGAAATTCAAGCAGGCCTTACGTGATGGAGATATTAACTATATCTTATCTGAAGGTTTAAAACAGGAAGATGCAGGGGCACATATTCTAGATGTCAATGTAGGCCTACCAGAAATTGATGAACCTAAGATGATGGTAGAAGTCATGAAGAAGTTGCAGTCTGTCATTGCATTGCCATTACAGATTGATACATCAGATCCAATCGCCTTAGAAGCAGCCTTAAGACACTATAACGGTAAGGCTATGATTAACTCAGTTAATGGTAAACAGGAATCCATGGATGCTGTTTTCCCATTAGTAAAGAAATATGGTGGTGTGGTTGTAGGACTTGCCTTAGATGAAGAAGGTATTCCAGATAATGCGGCAGATCGTATTCGTATTGCGAAGAAGATCTATAAAGAAGCAAGTAAATACGGTATTGAACCTAAGGACATCGTAATCGATGGACTTGCTATGACTATTTCATCAGATCCTACTTCTGCCATTGCGACATTAGAAACATTACGTATTATTAGAGATGAATTACATGGACATTCTATTCTAGGTGTTTCTAATATCTCTTTTGGTCTTCCACAAAGACCAATCATTAATGCGAACTTCTTTACTATGGTAATGCAGTCAGGACTTAGCTGTGCAATCATCAATCCTTCATCAGAAGCAATGATGAAATCATATCGTGCCTATCTCGCCTTAAGTGGACTCGATACGAACTTTACAGAATATATTAGCGCCTATGGTAATAGTGCACCAGTTCCTGTAAAGAGTGAAGCGGTTGATATGTCTTTATATGAAAGTATCAAGCGTGGTATGAGTGAAAATGCAGGTAAAGCCACTCAAAAACAGCTTGAAACTAAAGAAGGACTAGAAATTATTAATGAAGAATTAATTCCTGCCCTTGATGAAGTAGGGAAAGGCTTTGAAAAAGGCACTATCTTCCTACCTCAGTTATTAATGAGTGCTGAAGCAGCTAAGGCTGCATTTGCAGTTATTAAAGACTCTATGGCAGGTAAACCAAGAGAAATGAAAGGAAAAATCATCATTGCGACAGTTAAGGGTGATATTCATGATATTGGAAAGAATATCGTGAAGGTTATGTTAGAAAACTATGGCTATGATGTCATTGATCTTGGTAAAGATGTACCACCTGAACTAATTGTGGATACTGCAATAAAAGAAGATGTAAAACTAGTGGGACTCAGTGCTTTAATGACAACAACAGTTGTGAGTATGGAAGATACAATTAAGTTGTTGAAGGAAAAGAAGCCTGATACATTTACAGTTGTAGGTGGAGCCGTTATGACTCAGGAATATGCAGATCGTATCGGTGCAGATTGTTATGCGAAAGACGCAATGGAAACAGTGCGTTTTGCGGATAAAGTATTTGGAGGAGAACAAGAATGAAAAGAATATTTACAGTATTAACTTCTATCGCATTAACTTTTGCGTTATCATTCTCAGCAGCTTTTGCGAATGATGATGCATTTCTTAAATCACAAAATTATTTAAAGACTATCGCATTAGATAGTCCTGATGCAGTTATTGCGTATGAAGCTACAGGTATGGAAGCTGATTATAAGGCTGATGCTTTATTAAATAACTTCAAGGAAACAGATTATGTTACTGCCTCTTATGGTGATTTAGCTAAGTCTATTATCGCAATTTCTTTATTAGGTGAAAATCCAAAAGATTTCAATAATACTAACTTAGTAGAAATCCTAGAAAATAGAGTACAGGAAGATGGTACTCTTACAAATGATGTAAATGGTGGATGTGGGGCTACTATTTGGACATTAATGGCTTTAGAAACAGTAAACTCGCCTAAGGTAAAAGCTGTTGCAGATAAGTTATCTACTATGTCTATGGACAATGGTGCTTACTGGTATGAATATCAGGGACCAAATGCAGATCTAGATACAACTGGATGGGCTATGGAAGCATTAAGTGTTGCAGGACGTTCTACTTATGAGGCAGCTATCTCAAAAGCATATACTTTTGTACAGTCTAAGTTAAATAGTACAGATGGTTCTTATGATATTGGCTGGGGTGGAAATGCGGATACTCAGTCTTGCGTATTAGAAGGATTATCTGTTGCAGGTTATACATTAGATACAAATGCATATAACTATTTACTTTCTTATCAGAATGAAGATGGTACATTCAATGCATTAAACTACAACACATTCCAGTTAGAACCTAATGCTTATGCATCAGTAGAAGGTGCAAGAGCACTTGGTGTAATCAATAATGGAAGCTTTGTATTAAGAGCTAGAAACGACTATACAGAGACTACTACACCAGTAGTGACTGAACCTGAAACACCTACAACACCTACAGAACCTACAAAACCTAGTACAACTACACCCGCTGTAAAGCCAGAAACAACTACTACTGAACCAAAGAAGGAAACAGTAAAAGTAGTTAATACAGGTGATAACACAAATGTGATGGCATATGTAGTTGCAGCTATCGCAGCTGTGGGTGTAATCGTATTAGTAATCAAAAGTAAAAAGAAATAATGAAGAAATTCACAACTAAACAATTAGCGATTGCCTTTGTCGCAATCGCTTTTGTCTTTATATTTGGCTTTACAGCTTATCGTGGTATAACTGGACAATTCCAGTCTCAGCCTACTATTAGTAATGAAGTAAAAAGTAGCATAAAGAAGAAAGATATTTCTAAAAAAGAAGAGACAAAACAAATAGAGTCACAAGAAGAATCGAAGAAGACTGATACAAAATCATCTGATTCTTCTAGTAAACAAGAGACTAAGAAGCAGGAAACAAAGAAAAAAGAGACAAAATCCTCTTCTAGTAAACAAGAGACTAAGAAGCAGGAAACAAAGAAAATAGAAACAAAATCTTCTTCTACTAAACAAGAGACAAAGAAGACAGAAACAAACAATTATTCTAGTAAACAAGAAACCTCTGCTCCTCAACAAGTAGAACCACCTAAACAGGAAACATCTATAAAACAAACTGTTTCAGTACAGGTGATTGGAGTAAATAGCACAATGATGCAGGGGAATATAGAAGTGAATAGTTCTTCTACAGCTTATAGTGTATTAAGAGAACTTGCGAAACAGAATGGTAAGAGTATCTCTACAAAAGGGTTTGGTTCTACTGTTTATGTATCAGGTATAGATGGATTAAAAGAATTTGATCATGGGCCAAGTTCTGGATGGATGTATAAGGTGAATGGTACACCACCAAATATTGGGGCAGGAGCTTATAGGTTAAAAGCAGGAGATCAAGTCATCTGGTATTATGTCAACGCTGAACAATAAGACAAGAGAAATATGTTTGATAGGTATTCTCTCTGCAGTCAATATTGCCTCTAGAGTAGCCTTACAGGCACTTCCTAACTTTAAACCTGTTACATCTATCATTATTATATCTGTACTCTTATTTGGCTTATCATTTGGAATTAAACTCACAGTAGTAACAACTATTGCATCCAATATGATTCTAGGTATGGGAACATGGACAATTTTTCAGATTCTCTCATGGGTAGTCATCTGTTTATTCACTCAATGTATCAGTGATTTCTATAAGAAAATAAATAAAGAACCCCCATTACTTCTTATGGCTCTCTATGCCTTTTTAATGGGTTATGTCTTTGGATTTGTTGTTTCACTCGAACAATTAATTATTGGTGGTCCTGTCTGGTTTGGTATCTATTATGCCCAGGGGCTCTTATTTGATACATTCCATGCAGTAGGTAATTTTGTCTTTTATTTACTTTGTGCACCTATACTTATGCGTTTATTTAAACAGGAAATGTCTCAATATACAAAAGACTATTACAAGTGATTCAGTTGCGGATCACTTTTTTTGTTATGTAATAAACATATCATCAATATCTGAAAGATACATTTTACATATGATATATATAGTCTATAATCACAAGTGGATGGAGGGTAAAACTATGACACCATTATTTCCACGTGTTCAAGAAGTAGAGAACATATTTCACAAAATACTCGCAAGTAAAGAAGCTTGTGCAAGACTAAGAGAAACATTCAATTCAAGTCTAGAAGACTTTCAGGGATCAGAAGAATTAAACAATGAGACCTTTTCAAAAGTCGTTCTAGATAGTTATTCAAATCAGGATATTAGTGCATTATTACTCGCTATATGTGGTAAATCTATGTTTGATTTATTACGTGATGCATATTTGATTCCTCAAACATTTCATGGTAAAGCAGGAGAAAATCCAGTGCTACTTACATCACCTTCTGGAGACCTGTTAGAAGGGAAGGATGTCTCACACCATACGATGAGACGATTTAAAACTATCCTTTCACAACATCAGCCTGTTCCCCGTTCCCTTGTTTATCTGGCTGATGGCTATGATATAGAACGTTATTATAAACATGACGGTTCAGTAGACCAGAGAAAGACAGATGCAGTCAGAGGCATCTTACTTCTTTATGCACTTCCTGATACTAAGAAGCTTCATCTTACAGCTGCGCAGGTTTATGCAATCATCTGGGATACATTCTTCAGTATTCAAAAAGAAGCACCTCTTGCTCGTGTCTATTATGGACAGGAAACAGGAGAGAAGAATGATAAAGACTATGATGAAATTGCGATATTGCTTCCTACACATTTGTTTAGAAGACAGATGGTTGAACATATGGAAATCATTGATGGATTAGTTCTATCTTGTAGAGAAAAAATGATGGCTGAAGCCGGTAATGATAGTTTGGAGTTGTAATTATGCCTAGAATCGGATTACGTATTATTAAAACAAGTATTGCCGTCTTCATCATCATGGTATTATTCACTCTCTTTGGTGTACAGAGATCACCTTTCTATGTCCTTATAACCACAATTATCTGTATTCAGCCAGATAAAGAGAATGAAAAGAACCAGGCACTTGTAAGAGCCCTCGGCACACTTATAGGGGCAATTACAGGAGCTATTGTCATGTTTTTACAGCCTTTCATCCATATTGATCTCGCATGGGATTTACTTAATGCATTATTTATTATGTTGACTATTTATTTAACAGTCTTATTTAAAGTACAGCATATGGCATTTATGGCCTGTGTGGCTTATTTAAGTGTTGCAGTGATTCCCCATGCTGGTATTTCACCTTACGCATTCTTATTCTATCGTGTCTTAGATACATGTATTGGTGTTGGTGTAGGTTATCTTGTCTGTACATTACATCTACCAGTTAAAAGAAGAAATGATGTTCTCTTTGTAGCTGAACTTGACGATATGGAACAAACAGCACACCAGCAGTTAAATGACTTCAATAAGACTCAATTGAATAAAATAGTAGATGATGGTGCTTTATTCACTATCATCACAAAAAGAACACCTGCATCCATGCAGGCAGAAATTGAACATCTTAAATTGCATCTCCCAGTGATCGCATTAGATGGCGCAATTTTGTATGACGTACCAAAAAATGAATTACTTTGTACCTACCCATTATCACAAACATTAGGTATAAAGATCACTCAATTATTAGATGATAAACATCTTAATT
>ONZR01000830.1_pt1 | contig 10725 bp, 5 predicted proteins | sample 1671691 | NCBI WGS metagenome assembly ONZR01 (sample SAMN06348182, study PRJEB24527) | human gut metagenome | biome: human gut; feature: ankylosing spondylitis patient; material: feces | host: Homo sapiens | place: China | collected 2015-10 | reverse complement strand
ATGCTGTAAAACGCTTCCGACACGTCCAGTTTGACGAACTTGTTGAGCAGGATCACATGTCCGGTACTGCTGATCGGCAGCCACTCGGTGATGCCCTCTACAATGCCAAACAGAAATGCTTTGAGCAATTCTATCATGTGATTATCCTACAAAATCAATTTATTTACTGATAATACAATAGCATAACTTACCCTTCACTGCAAGTGAGCGCACAAAGAAAACCCCCGAGGAAAATTTCCTCGGGGGAATCTTTACTCATTCAGCGGGAGCCAAACAAGTTATTCGGTTTTCCGAACAAATTACCACTGGGTAATGTTGCGGTTTACGTCAACAACTAGAACAGTGATCTGATCGTCGTCGTCGAAGTAAGCCTTTACGTTCGGAGCAGCGTCCTCAGACAGACCAGTGATGGTGTAGCTATCACCAGAGTTGGTGGTGGTGCAGAAGTCGCTGTCGAATGCGTAAGCCAGATCGATGTTGGTGTAATCCAGACCGGTTACGCCCTCAGAATCGTCAGAGTTTACGAACATTACGATAGTATCCTTGCTGTCAACCTTTGCGAACTTCTTGGTGGAACCAGCAGAGGTCATGGTACCGGTGTACTTGCCAGCAACAGTAGCGTCAGCGGTCAGAGTACCGGACATCAGGTTGATGTCGCCAGAAGCTGCATCGTAGTTAGATACGAAGTAGTTGTTATGGTCACGGTCAGCCTTAACGTCAACGTCAGCATCGTTCAGATCGCCGGAATAGGTGATCAGAGCGCCGCTCTTCAGGTTCTTAACAGAGCTATCATCGGTCTTGATGGTAACATTCTCAGAACCATTCCAAGCAGTAACGATGTACTTGGTGCCATCGTTGGTATCCTTAACAACGTCGTCCATAACTACTGCGTAGTTGTCATCGCTGCCGCCGGTGGTGCCCTGCTGCAGGTCGATGAATGCTACCTGAGCGTAGTAGGAGTTGCCGGACTTGTTAGCAACAGCAGCTACATTGCCGATAGCCTTGTTGTAGTCAGCAGCGGTCTTGCCGGAGATTACCTTGTAATCAGCGTCAGTGCCGGAAGCAGTTGCCTTGTACTTAACGAATACAACGCCGGTGGATTCGTAGTACAGACGGGACAGATCGGTGGAGCCCTTCTTCAGACCGTTAGTATCAGCCTGGGTGTAGATCTTCATGTCAGAGGCGCCGTGACCGGTCTTGTCGCTCTGCTTGATGCTGCCGTCGGTCATCAGACCCTTAGTAGCGTCAACGTATGCGTCATAGCCGTTCAGAGCGAACTCGCCCTTATTAGCGTTGTCCTCAATCTCAGCGATACCAACGCGGCTCAGGGTGTAAACATCACCAGATACCTCGTAGGATACCAGAATCGGAGCAGCAGCTACAGAAGGAGCAGAAGCAGTGGTATTCCAAGTAGCTACGTTCGGGTTAGCAGCATTGCCTTCAGAGAACGGCATGATCGGGAAGGACTTGTTGTCCTTGTCGTCCCAGTACTTCTCGATGGTAACGGTCTTCTCAGAGCCGTCAGCAAACAGCATGTGAGCTTCCCACTGAGAACCGGTGCCGCCCTTAGCAGCAGCCTCGATCAGCAGAGCCATGTCATCAACATTGCCTGCAGTGGTGTCGGTGTAGTAAACGTAACCGTTTACAACTACCATGTCAACGTTAGAGCCAGTGTTCGGGCGCTTTACGAAGGAAGTGCCGTTACCAGCCATGGTGTACCAGTTGCCGCCAACGGAAACGCCGTCGTCAGACTTGGTGCCGGTTACCTTGCCGGTAACAACGTCAGCCTTCTCAACCAGGCCATTGCCGGTGCCGTAGTTGCCAGCTGCAGAAACTACAACGTAGTCATCCTTCTTGATGCCATCGTACCAATCCCAATCGTCCTTCTCGAGCTTGGTCTTGGTGATGATGTCGCTGTCGCCCTTCTTGTAGGTTACATTGATGTAGTCAGAGCCTACAGCGGTAACCTTGCCTACAGCGAAGGTCTTAACCTTCAGGATGGAGTAGTTGGAAGTGCCGTCGGTAGCCATCAGGGATACCTCAGAACCCTGCCAGTACTTGGAATCCTCGAACTTAGTGCCAGAAGTCGGCTTGTTGCCGTAAGCATTTACAAAGTCCGGAATAGTAGCCTTGGTAGCGCCAGTTGCCTCAGAGTTAAAGGTGAAACCAGAAGCAGTCTTGTACAGAACGTCGCCGTTTACATAAACGGTCTGCTTAGCGGTTGCAGCCAGATCGTACTTGGTGCCGTCCAGCTTAACCTTAGCGCCGTCCATCTCCAGCTTCTTCAGAACGTTGGACTGCTGGGAGTTGTCGGAAGTTGCGAAAACGCCGTAAACAGTCTTGCGATCCTTGTGAAGAACGGTAACGGTCTTGTAAAGCAGATCAGAGTAATCCTTCTTAACGTCGGTGAACTCGAAGATTGCCTTGCCGGAATCCTTGGACTCGGTGGTGTTATCCCAGTCAACAACAGACGCGGTGGAGTCCAGAGTTACGGTGTAGGTGTCCTTGCCGTTGGTCTTAACAACGTTGGTCAGGGTAGAAGTAGACTTCTTCAGAGACATGTACTTCTCGCCTACGGTCTGGTTGTCATCGCCCAGCAGGGTTACGCTGGTGTAAGCATCGTCGCGCCATACAACGGTCGGGGTGTCGATTGCGTTGTAGATCAGCTGTGCAGCGTACTGACGCGGGCAAGCTGCGGTGAACGAGGTGTTAACATCGTCCAGCAGGCCGTTCTCGTCAGCCAGAGCGTTGGTCTTGGAAGCCCAGCCGGAACCTACCAGGCCAGCCTTCTGAGCGTCATAACCCAGGGTTACGAGCAGCATCTTAGCAGCTTCCTGAGCAGTTACAGATGCGTTCGGCGCAAAGATGGTGTTGCTCTTACCAGCAATGATGCCCAGGGACTGGCAGTACTTGATGTAGCCACGAGCCCAGTGGGAGCCAATGTCGGTGAAAGAGGTCTTGTCATCGTTGTACGCAGAAGCGTCAGAGTTACCGGTACGCAGGACATAGATCATCTTTGCCATCTGCGCACGGGTTACAGTTGCGTTGGGCTGGAAAGAGCCGTCTTCGAAACCTTCGATGACGCCCAGCTCAACCAGAGTGTCCACGACTTCATCCTTGACCTTGATGTCAGCCTGATCCGTGAACGCGGCACCAGCGAACATGGTGAATGCGCAAGCAAACGCCAGCACCAGTGCGAGAATCTTTTTGAGATTCTTCATAGGGGAATTCCTCCTTATAAAATTTTTCGAGTTTTCACTCGTCGCTTAGTATATTACCATAGTCAAACACAAGGGTCAAGCGCAGTTCACCATCCGTAACATGAATGTAACATTACGTGTAATATTATAACTGACGCCGTTGCATTTCTTAATGTTTACGCTATACTATATATAATAAGGAATATGATAGCGAAAGAAATTGCTTATAAAATACAGGCTAAGTAACCGTCAAACCTTCCACATATCCCACCGTGTGAGATAATAGAAGTAGCGGGAAGTTTCGGAACGATCCGAAACAATCCAGCACTGTTTCGGGAGAGATGGCAATGACATCAACAGAATTAAAACATCAGGCACACATTGCAAAATAGATAGAACTCATAAAAGAATGCCGTAGCAGCGGATTGCTGGTTAAAACGTGGTGCAAGCAGGCCCAAATTACACCGAGCGCTTATTATCGGTGGGAGCGAAACGTGTTGGCAAGTGCCGAAACGAATTGCCATTCGGAGAAAACGACTTTCGTAGAAGTGCCGGTGTCGAAACTGGTGAGCCGAAACGTTTCGACACCTTCTACTACACTCCGTATCGGTGAAGCCAGTCTAGATATTTATGCCAGATGCGATATGAATCAGCTGAAACTGCTAGTTGAAATTCTGAAGGCTTTTCTATTGACAAACACAGTGAAGCACGTTGTTTGTTATCCATAATATGGTTCGTATTGTTAAACGCACAAATCTGTAAAATGTTCTCGATTTTTGATAATCTTCTTCAAGAACACAATTTATGCTCAGTTTTTAGATTTTCATATGCCATCTCAAAAAGATTCTCGCACTGGTGCTGGCGTTCGCTTGCGCGTTCACCATGTTCGCTGGTGCAGCGTTCACGGATTCGGCTGACATTAAGGTTGACACCGAAGTTGTGGACACTCTGGTTGCTCTGGGCGTAGTAAATGGCTACGACGATGGCTCTTTCAAGCCCAACGGCACCGTAACTCGTGCGGAGATGGCGAAGATGATCTACGTCCTGCGCACCGGTAACTCTGACGCTTCGGCGTACAACGACGACAAGACCTCTTTCACCGACATTGGCTCCCACTGGGCTCGCGGCTACATCAAGTACTGCCAGTCTCTGGGCATCATTGCTGGTAAGAGCAACACCAAGTTCTGCCCGAACGACAAGGTAACTGCTCAGGAAGCAGCTAAGATGCTGCTCGTAACCCTGGGTTACGATGCAACCAAGGCTGGTCTGGTAGGCACGAACTGGGCTGCAAAGACCAACGCACTGGCTGACGAGAACGGCCTGCTGGAGGATGTTAACACTTCCTTCACCGCAGCTTGCCCGCGTCAGTACGCTGCACAGCTGATCTACAACACCATCGACACCCCGACCGTTGTATGGCGCGACGATGCTTACACCAACGTAACCCTGCTTGGCACTGACAACAAGACCGTTGGCGAGAAGTACATGGGCCTGCAGAAGTGGATCGGTACCTTCGAGGGCGACAGCAGCATCGTATCCGCTAAGGATGGCGAGATTACTGTTAATGGCTCTATCGATGGTCAGCACAAGACTGTTACCAACAGCACTTCTCAGGTTTCTGCTGTAGCTGCACAGTTCAAGGCTGACTTCGACAACAAGTATGTTGGCGAGGAAGTTTCCGTACTGTTCAAGGACGGCAACACTGGTACCAAGAACCAGCCGGACGCTAAGGACACCATCTTTGGTATCTATGTAACCGGCAACACCAAGGTTTACAACATCGTTAAGGGCGATCTGCAGTCCTGCTCCGATGCTGGCAAGATCAAGTTCAACGATAAGAAGTATGATGTTGCTGCACAGACTTCTAACAATGACGTAATCGTTACCAACTTTGATGCTACCATCAAGGCTCAGGCAATTCACACTGCAATCGGCAATACGCTGGCTACTAACGAAGTTGCTTCTGCTGCTGATGTTGCTACCTACATCACCCGCAACTACAAGGTAAACTCTAACGATGCTATCAAGTTCGTTACCAACGACGACAACAAGATCGTTAAGGCTTACGTTACCACTTCCAAGTTCGGCAAGGTTTCTTCCGTAACTTCTTCCAAGATTGGCGTTGAGGGCCTCGGCACCAAGGATCTGGATGACTGCGTAGTATACGACGGCATCAAGGCTGGCGATCTGGTTCAGTACGTTGAGGCTTATCAGTCCTCCGAGCGTAAGAACATCATCACCAAGGCTGAGACCGTTGAGGGCAAGATCGAAGCATTCAAGTCCAGCGATTCTCAGATTCGTGTAAACGGCAACTGGTACAAGTTCTCTGCTAACACTGCAGTAGCAACTGATTTCACCAATTCCGCTCTGACCGCTAACGACGTAGATGACACCTACGAGCTGATCGTAGACGGCAAGTACTACGTTGCTTACAACAAGATCTCCGGCTTCAACGACTATGCTGTAGCTACCAAGGGCACCACTGAGTTCGGCGATACCCGTGTTAAGCTGCTGAAGGCTGATGGTTCTGAAGTTACTACCACCGTTGATGAGATGAAGGACGGCGCTGTTCTGCCGGCTAACACCAACAAGTCTTCTGGCGTTCTGTACGCTTACAACCTGAAGTCCAGCGACTCCAAGGTTGACCTGAGCGCTAAGGATTACACCTCTGTTACCACCGCTGCTGCTGATAACTTCAACGGCGATGCTAAGACTGTAACTCTGAACGGTGTTCGTCACATTGTTGCTTCCGATGCTTCTATCTTCGTATACGTTGGTGGCACCGACAATAAGTGGAAGGTTTACACCGCTAAGGATCTGGGCAACTTCAACCTGGCAGGTTCTCAGACTGCACAGTACATTGTTGACGACAACAAGATTGTTGCTCTGGCAGTTAAGACCGGCAGTTTCCCGACCGGCGGCTCTGATTCTACCGCTTACGGTTACGTTACCAACCGCATCGACACCAAGCTCGGCGACGACACTGTTGTTCAGCTGACCATCTGGAACGGCTCTGAGGAAGTTACCCTGAACGTTGACGGTTCTTCCTGCTCTGCATACCGTGGTGACTTTGTTGAGTACCCGATCATCGCTTCCGATGCTAAGGCTAACAACTCTGACGTTAAGGTTGAGACCGCAGCTCCGGGTACCCCGGTTGTAGGTTCCACTTACTTCGCAGTAGTTAAGGTTAAGACTGTTGAGGATAAGCGCATCATCACCACCACTGACAAGGTTGGCGTTGATGGTAAGGTTATCGACGGTCAGGATGATGCTTGGACTCTGACTTCTGACACCGTTAAGATTGGCGTTAACACCGACGACAAGGAGAAGTCTGACAACAATACCGTTGTTGCTTACACCAAGACCTTCGGCGATGACTACGCTAACGCAGCTATTTTCTACGAGCACAAGAACGGCTACAATGAGATCAAGGCTATCTTCATTGATTCCGACAACAAGCTGCAGTCCTACGTTCAGGATTCTGGCGCTTCTGCTCAGGGCAATGCTGGTGCTGCTTACACTGTAGTTGCTCCGACCGTTTCTGGCGTAGCTGGCGTAACCGCTACCGCAGATAAGACCTCTGCTGTAGCTGGCGAGACCGTAACTGTAACTGTTGCTGTAGCTGCTAACTCTGCTGCTAATAAGGTAACTGTTTCGGCTACCAATGGTACTGTTTCTCCGGCAACTGCAACTACGGTAGCTGCTGGCAACACCTACACTTTCACTGTTGTTGTAGGCTCTGCTGCTCCGGTTATCACTGTAACCGCTGCAACCGTTTAAGTTTTACTTAAACATAAAGAAAACCCCGAGGAAATCCTCGGGGTTTTCCTTTTGCCATTACTTAATGGCCAGGTAGGTATAAACACAGGTATTCTGGTTCATGGCACAGCTGGAGTTATGCAGGACCTCAAAGCCTTCATCGGTGATGCCCAGCGCAATGCGTTCACCGTACATAACCGGAGAGCCATCGGTTGCCAGACCGCCGTACATTGCGTTGCCGTAACTGGTGTAATAGCCCTCTCGGAACAGCAGCACGGCCTTCGGACGATAGCCAAGTTTGATTTCACGGTTGACCTGACCATTGCCGACGTAATGCGATGCGGTAATCTCCGCCTTGCAGGTCAGGACCTGTCCGGCCTGTTCCAGACGCTGCTGCAGGGTGGCGTCCATATTGCTGCGCGTAGCGGCTTCCGTCTGTACCGAGTTCTCGATGGCAGTGAAGCGGTCGCGCACGTCCTGCGCCAGTTTGTCGCCGTCCACACAGCCGCTCGGCAGCTTGCCTACCGACGCGTCACGCACCTGCTTCTGCACGTTTTCAATCGCGCCCTGAACGGTCTGAGCCGGCACGCCTGCGCTTTCGTGGTAACCCATCTTGGCCGCCGCAGAGAAGTCGCTCAGTGCATCGCACAGACCATTGAACGACTGACGAAGTTCCTCCGCCGAGGAGTCAAAGTACGCTTTCAGATCGCGTGCGGACATGTCCGGCTGGTCCGGCAGATCCACAATGCGCTTGCTGAATACCTGCTGACGATTTGCTTCGAATCCCATAAAAATTACCTCCTAAACTCGCATGGTGTTTTGATGTGAGTTATAGAATAGCCGATTTTTCCGAAATTGCAAGAAAAACTTTTGAATTTCTCAGAATTTTTCAGGAAAGGGAAACAGAAAACCCCCGAGGAAAATTTCCTCGGGGGTTTAATTTAAGTCATCGCGCGAATTGCGGAAAACTTATTTTTAGTGCAGGTTGAATACGCCGGTATCCAGCTCGCTATCGGTGTCGATAACCATGATCTTAGTCTTGGTCGGCTGGTTCTGAGCGTCCTTCTCAATCCAGTAGATTGCGTTGGTAACGTAATCAGTGCCATCCTCACGAACGTAATCCTTCAGGTTGGTAACGGAAGCAGAAGCTACGCCAGTGCCATCCTTGTCGTCGTCGGAGGTGTTAGCGAACAGGATGATGGAATCATCATCGTCGTCGAAGGTGAGAATGTTTGCAGCCTGAGCAGCAGCAGTCTCAGCGGTAGTCTTATTTACCTTAGCAGCGCCGTTAGCCGGTGCAAAGTAAGCAGTGCCGTCCAGCTTATCGCTGTAATCGCCGTTCAGAACAACGCCGGTAGTACCGTCAGCCTTAGCAAATACCTTGTCAACGCTGATCTTGGTGTGGTTCTCAACAGTGCCGTCCAGGGAGTACTTGATAACGTCGCCGCGTGCAACATCATCGCCATCCTCGGTCCAAACCTCGATGGTCTCGGAGCCGTTCCAGATCTGGAATACGTTGTAGTCGGTCTCGTCAGCATCGGTGGACTTGGTAGCCTCGAATACGTAACCGTAGTTAACGTCGGTGCCGCCCTTTACGTTCTCGGTGCCGAGGTCAGCGTATACAACCTTAGCGTACGGAACACCGTTGCTCTTGTCAGCCAGAACGACAGAAGAGAATACAGAAGTTTCCTTCCAATCACGGAGATCCTTGCCGGTAACAACCTTGAAGCTGTCGGTCTTGTAACGTACGAATACAACAGCGTTCTCATTGATAGCAGATACGCTACCCTGGGTCAGCTTATTATTCTTAACATTGTTAGAAGCAACAACCGGGGTAACAACATCGTAACCAGCTTTGTACGCAACCGGATTGTTATTAGAATCCTTGAGGAACTTATCGCCAACAACCTTCAGCTTGTACTCGTCGCCAGACTTGGTGTAGGTTACAAGCTTGATAGAAGCAGCACCAGCAGTAGTAGAACCGTCAAACTTGCTGTAGCCAGCAGTTGTAACGTCCTTGCCATTGATAGCTTCGGACTTCTTCAGAGTAACAGTCTCCTCAGAACCATCAGCCTTCAGCAGGGTAGCCTTCCACTTGTTGCCTTCCTGATACAGTTCGGTCATCAGAGCCAGATCCTTGGAGCCAGCGTCAGCGTCGTCAACGAACAGGCAGTAGCCGCCCTTAACAACGATGGATACGGTAGCGTTCAGGGTCAGGTCAGCAGCGTCAGAGTTAGTAACGCCAGCCATCTCGTAAGTGGTACCGTTAACGGTAACCTTGTAATCACTAGCAGTGATTGCATTCTTGGTGCCGGTAATCTTACCGGAAACAACGTCCAGCTTGGTTACGCCAATCTTATCAGCGGAAGTGTTAACAGCCTTGGTAACTGCAACATAGTCATCCTTAGCGATGCCGTTGTACCAAACAGCGTCATCATCCTTCAGCTTGCTGTCGAAGCTCTGGGTGTTGCTGGAGTTCTTGTAGGATACGTTGATGTAATCCTTGCCAACATAGGTAACCTGAGCGATTGCAAAGGTCTTGATGTCGAGCAGGTTGATCTTGTTGTTGTCGCTGTTGGAGATAGCGGAAGCGTCGAAAGCCTTAGCCAGACCGCTTACGTTGCTCTTAACGTACTTAACCAGATCGTTGCGGTTGGTAGCAACTGCAGAACCGTCAACCTTAACCAGGTTGGTCTTATCAGCAGTAGCCTGCTTATCTGCACTATTGCCAATATTGGCAGCGGTAGTAGCAGTACCAACAGTATACTTGGTGCCGTTCAGCTTCAGCTTATCGCTGCTGGTGCCAAAGTCGCCAAGTAAGCCGTTAATAACCTTGTTGGAATCGGTCAGAGCGAATACGCCGTAAACTTCGTCGGTGTCCTTGTACAGAACCTTAACCTTGTTGTTCTTCAGAGCAACATAATCCTTGGAAATCTTGGTGAAAGATTCCTCAGCCGGATTCAGCTTAACGTTCTTAGAACCATCCTGCTTGGTGATGGAAGTAACGGTAGCACCGTAGGTGTCCTTGCCGTCTTCCTTAGCGAAAGAGGTCAGGATGCCTTCAACAGAGTGCAGGCCCATGTACTTCTCACCGATGGTCTTGTTGTCGCCATCGCTGTAGTTGGTGTTGGTGTATGCATCGTCACGCCATACAACGGTCGGGGTGTCGATTGCATTGTAGATGAGCTGTGCAGCGTACTGACGCGGGCACGGACCGGTAAAGGAAGTATTAACATCCTCGAGCAGGCCATTCTCGTCTGCCAGTGCATTGGTCTTTGCAGCCCAACCTGCGCCTACCAGACCTGCCTTGTTAGCGTCGTAGCCGAGGGTTACGAGCAGCATCTTAGCAGCTTCCTGTGCAGTTACAGTTGCATTCGGAGCAAAAATAGTGTTGGACTTACCAGCGATAATGCCCAGGGACTGGCAGTACTTGATGTAGCCGCGTGCCCAGTGAGAGCCAATATCGGTGAAGGAAGTCTTGTCGTCGTTGTACGCAGAAGCGTCAGACTTGCCGGTACGCAGAACATAGATCATCTTTGCCATCTGCGCACGAGTTACGGTAGCGTTCGGCTGGAAGGAGCCGTCTTCGAAACCTTCGATGATGCCCAGCGATACCAGAGTGTCCACAACATCAGCGTCAACCTTAATGTCGGCCTGATCCGTGAACGCTGCACCAGCAAACATGGTGAATGCGCAAGCAAACGCCAGTACCAGTGCAAGAACCTTTTTGAGATTCGCGTGAAAATCTCGAAACTATGGTATAACT
>ONZR01000823.1_pt1 | contig 10913 bp, 11 predicted proteins | sample 1671691 | NCBI WGS metagenome assembly ONZR01 (sample SAMN06348182, study PRJEB24527) | human gut metagenome | biome: human gut; feature: ankylosing spondylitis patient; material: feces | host: Homo sapiens | place: China | collected 2015-10 | reverse complement strand
ATATCCGGTCCCCGTTTTTGTTTGGGCATGAGCGACTGTTGTTGTGCGGTACTCGGCTGTCAGTTGCCTTGCGACTTTCTGACGGCTTCGTTAGGCCAGCTCCGCTCCCAGGGCCTTGCAGGCCGCTTCGCCCTCGTCGTCGGGTGCGTCGTAGCAGATGACGGAGTCGACCACGTTGACGCCTGCCTCGTCGGCGTCCGCCTTCCAATTGTCCATCCATTCGCCTTCGGCCCACGAATAAGAGCCAAAGAGGACGACCTTCTTGTCGCCGAGGGTCTCCTTGACTTCGTCCCACATCGGTTGGAACTCATCGTATTCAAGCTCCTCGGAGCCCATGGCGGGGCAACCGAAGGCGAAGGCATCATAGTCGGCGGCCCTGTCGGCAGAGAAGTCGGCGCAGGGGATGACTTCGGCCTCGGCGCCCGCGGACGTGGTGCCCTCGGCAACGAGGTTTGCCATGGCCTCGGTGTTGCCCGTGCCGCTCCAGTAGACGACGGCGATCTTGCTCATGTTGAGTCCTTTCGGTTGTGCGGCGTGCGGCCGCGGTTTGTACGTTCTATCGGGTCGCCTGGGCAAGTTGCGCCAAGCTGCAGCCCTGCTGATAGATAAAGGTGAGGTGTTGGGTGCAGGCACGGTACGCATCAAACGTCGCAAGCGCCTGCTCGACATTCGTATAGACCTTCCAGGCTCCAAAGATCTTGTAGTTCTCGCCACGCTGGGCGATGAACTCGTATACGTCGTCGCAGGGGTACCCCAGGAAGTAGCCAATCTCGTGTGGAAATTCGCAGGCGCAGTCGTTGTTGCAGCAGACTTGCTGATCCAGTGCGCATCGAGTCTGGCCGCAGGCGCATTCCGCGGCGTTATTGCTCGCGAGCGTGATGCGTGATGCCAGGTGCACAAGACATGCCGAGAGGTTGCCGGTGTCGTAGCCCTTCTTGGCGAGTGCCGTTTTGGCGCGCGGGTCAGCAAGGTAAGTGGCGAGGCTATTGGGCCGATATGCGCATACGAGCGCCCCGCAGGGGCGCCAGACCAAAACGCTCAGATGGATACCGAACGGATTAAGCTCGTGATTGCACGGGCGATAACGTTGAGCAGGCGTGCTCGGCGATCCTCGATCGCCGCAGTTACGCTTGAGCCGTCTTGATCGGCATAGACTCCTGGATAGGTAAAGAGCGATGCCGGTTTGATGCCCGCGAGCGTGGGGGAGCAGTTGCGCACGACTGCCGCCTGAAACGTTGGGATGTCTATGGTTCGAGTCACGACGCTCCTTACGGATCTAAACTGTTAGCCTAGGAAAACTTATACACGAAAGTAAGCCTTGGTCAACTAAAAAGTTTGAAGAGGGAAACTAATTGACCGAACGGACATGATTTTGGGTTAAGATGGGAACACCCCATGGGGGTATCTAGATAGGGCTACTTGAAAGGGGAACGCATGAGTGACTTGCTCAACCCTGCGAATCTCATCGTGCTGGCCGTCATTGCCGTCGGCATGTTTTTTGGGCTGCGTCGCATTGCGGCGTCGACGCATGGAAAGAGCTGTTGCAGTGATGGCGCGAGCGGCAAGAAAGCCAAGAAGGTTGTGGTGGCAGACACCGACGAGTCCCACTATCCCTATAGCGATGAGCTGCTCATCGGCGGCATGAGCTGTGACGGCTGCGCTCAGAACGTAGCCAATGCCCTCAATGCACTGGACGGCGTGTGGGCTACGGTGACGTATGCGGACCACACAGCACGCGTACGCTCGAAGCTCCCGGTTGATCGCGACACACTCGAGACGGCGGTGAGGGGCGCGGGCTATTACGTTATGAAAATGTAGGCGTTGCCCTCTCCGGTGGATACCGGCCTCCTGCTCATTGCGACTATCGACATCCAAAAATTTGCGTAAAAAATAACCTTTAGATGCGGTAAAAGTGGAGTTTGGTGACGGTTTGCGCGGAATTCGCTACCAATCGAGCATCTATTAACCCGTCCAAAAAATTACAGGTGTATATTTATACGCTGATTATTGCTGTGCTCAGATTGCAATTAACCGTGGACAGAAATGAAGAATGCTAAAGCTGGGCTTTAGGACAGGGGAGGTTATAGCCTTATGAGACGAGTGGGAGCACTTGGCTTGGTGGCAGCGCTTGCCGCTATCTTGGTATCGCCGCTGCCGGCGCATGCCGAAGACGCTTCGGGTGCCGTTACCTACAATGCGGGAAATGGGTATTCCTTTGAAAAGCTCTCGCATCCTACGGTAGGAACGTCGCAGCCGGATGGCATCGTCGACTACCAGGGTGGCGGTGCCGTTGCCGTTCCGGGCGCCGACGGTAACGCGGCCAACAACGAAGGCGATCGCGGCCAGAGCTACACTTGGGCGGCTGTGAGCTATGGTGACTGGCTTTATGTGGGCACCTGCTATGCGGCGATGGGCAACACGCTGACGCTCATGAACGGCACGCTGGGTGATTCCTTTGATGCCGAAACCATGCGCCTGACGCTGGAGGCCATGTTTAACGGCACCTTCTTCTATGGACAGCAGAAGGAGGACGGCACGGCCGACAAGGACAGCGGCGGCATCCTGGTCAAGATCAATACCAAGACCGGTGAGACCAAGCTGCTGCTCTCTGAATCGCTCAACGGCGTCGGTCCTTTGTTCCGCAATGCCGTGAGCTATAAGGGTAAGCTTTGTTTCTGCGGCAGCGTCAGGACCAATGGCGGCAAAAGCGGCCTGCCTGCTGTATATGAGATCGATCCTAAGAATGATAAGTACAAAGTTGTCTATCAGGGCCTTTCGAGCATGCAGGATTACGGTGCTGCCTACAAGCAGGGCATTTCTACCGGTATCCGCGGCATGTGCGTCCATGATGGCCAGCTCGTCATCAGTAATGTGGGTAAAGACGCGGCCGGTAACTTTGTGTCGACAATCCTGACGTCGTCTGACCCGTCGAAGGGCCAGGACAGCTTCACCGAGATTGCCAACTCGGGCACGCTGTTTGGCTATCCGGCGATTCGCTATCAGGACAGCATCTACGGCGGCGCCATTTGGGATATGGTCTCGTACAATGGCCATCTCTATGCGACCATCTGCACCGGTACGCCTGAGAACGCTCCCGATGATAATTCCATGCAGTCGTTCGCCATGGTCCGTGGCGACAAGAACGCCGACGGCAGCTATTCGTGGACTCCCGTTGTTGGCGATCAGGAGAGGGACGGTGCAAAGTACTGCTTTGGCATCGATCCTGCCCGCACCCGTTCTGGTGCTGCCAACCTCATCGTCTACAACGACTACCTCTATATCGGTGAATACAACGACGAGGAGATTGCTCTCGAGCGCATCCTGTTCAACAAGTCCAACACCGAAGAGGGCGGCAAGAGCGGCATGGGCGGCGTTGACTGCTCGTTTGTGAATGCCAATCTTGAGCAGTCGGTCAACATCTATCGCATGGACAAGAACGAGGACATGGATCTTGTCGTTGGCGATCCCACCGTCATGTTCCCCAAGGGCGGTATTTCCGGCCTGGCTTCGGGCTTTGGCCGAAACGAGAACCAGTACATTTGGCGCATGCAGAAGTTCGACGGCAAGCTGTATATCGGTACCTTTGATACCGCGAGCCTGCTTGAGCCGATCGGCCAGTTCTCCAATGGCGACATTATCGATATGACGCCCGAGGAGTGGAACTCTCAGGTTCAGCGCCTTAGGGACCTGCTCGATCACCTGCTCGACAAGAAATCGCCTGACGACCCCATCGTTCCCGCTAACACGCTTGCGGACGATGATTCAAACGAGGCCGTCGAGGTCGATGACGAGAAGGCTGAGGCCGTCGAGGTCGATGACGAGAAGACCGAGGTCGCTAAGGGCTTTGGCGACCTGAGCGATGCGCTGGAGGATGCCGCGGGCGACCTTTGCGAGCAGGCCGCGACGATGTCCCAGGACGTTGAGGACGACGCCGCTTATGTCCAGAAGATCGATGGCGAGATCGCGTACTTCAAGTCCTTTGCCGACCAGTATCAGGACATGCTCGATAGCTATGAGAGCCTGAAGCAGCAGTACGAGGATGCCTATGGCACCGAGCTGCCGGGCGATATTCAGGATGCGCTCGATAAGCTGCTGAGCGAGGAGAACCTCAAGAAGCTGCAGAGTGTCCTTACGTGCATGTACTACCTGCGCGATGCCGAGCGCGGCTTTGATATGTATGTGACCGAGGACGGCGTGAACTTTACGACGCTGACGACTAACGGTTTTAACGATCCGTACAACCATGGTCTGCGCACCTTTGCCGTTACCGATCAGGGCCTGTGCCTCGGTACTGCCAACCCGTTCTATGGCTGCCAGGTTTGGATCCAGCGCAAGGAGAATTCGGAGAATCCGATTGATCCCGGTACTCCGGATCCGACGGAACCCACCGATCCTTCGCAGCCGGGTGGCGGCGATCAGCCTGGTGGCAGCCAGACGGGCGGCAATGACCAGTCGAGCAGCACCACGACGACCGTTTCGACGACCACCAAGAAGACTCCGAAGGACGGCTCGCTGCCTCACGCTGGCGACTCGACCCTCACGCTTGTCTTGGGATTGCTGGTTGCAGCTGCCGCAGTGCTTGGCATTGCTCTCGTCTTGCGCAAGCGTTCTCGTCGCTAGGCTCGACCACGCAGCTCGATGCCTTGGATATCGTCGAAGTTGATGGCGATATCCCTGAGTTTGAGCAGCTTGAACGCGGGGAGCACTTCATCAAGGATGCCCGTGCGAGCGCGATAGCCGTACGTATCGTAATAGGTGACACGAACCAAGTCGCCACGTTTGAGGCCCTCGAGCTTTTTTGAAAGCTCGAGGGCTTTTTCTTCCGTGAGTTCGCATTTGGGCTCGACAGTGATTTCTTGCTTGCGTACGAGCTCGTAGTATCCCGTGAGAGCGGCGAAGGGCATAAACTGCGCGGCACGGCCGGCGCGAACGGCGCCGTTGGCGGTGAGCTTTGAGTCGGCGGAGCGACGTCTTCCCTCGGGGTCCGCTAGGCGTTCAAAGGATGTCGGTGGCCGCATCGGCTGTTGTTGGGGCTTAGGCACGGTGTCCTCCTACCTGATCGTTGCGTTCGCGTGCGGTGGCGCCGGCGGTAAAGCTCAGCCCCTTGACGAGCGCGTTCTTGCCGTACTTGCCCTTTACGGCCAGGACGGCGCGCGCCAGGTCGCGCTCGCGCTCATCGGCCTTAACATCGCTGAACAGGTCGATAGTGGTAAATTCCTCGGGCATGAGGTTGCCAAATCCCAGGTTGATGCGCTTGACCGGTCGTTTGGGATCGACAGTCTGCGCCCAGAGCTCATCGAAATAGCCCATGATCTTCTTAAACGAATTGGTGCGCTCGGGCAGCTTTCGCGAAGCGTTTGAGTGCGCGAAGAGCGCGGCATAGCCACCGCGCGGTTTGCCGCCATGCTCTCCCACAAAGATGCCATCGATTGCCTGCGCCTCACGTACCAGTCGGCGCCGTTCGTCATTGCGCTGGACGGGCTTGGGCGCACGGGGTGCGAGCTCAGGGCCGGCGGTTGCGGTGGGCTCGATACTTGACGTGCTCGAGCGTAGGTGTCCGCATCCGTCTACATATTGCGCTGTACCGCTGGCATCGAGTCGGCGTATGTCGGCGCGCTCGCTCGCGTAGCCCACAAAGAGCGAGATGCTGTCGCACACCACGTGCTTATCGACTAAGTCCAGCACGGCGTTGTCGACCATCTCGCGTAAGACGGTGTAGGCCTGCTCGTAGGCATAGCCCTTCGAGAGCACCTGTCCTGTGGTGGTTGAGGTTGCCTGCGGGCGATACGCTTGGATATCGGCGATGGTTGTCGGCTCGCGCCCGAAGGCGTGGTCGATGAGATATTCGGCATTGACGCCGAGTTCATCGTAAAGCAGGTTTTCGTCGAGCGCGGCGACACCCATCAGGTCGTAGACGCCGTACTTTTCGAGCCGGGCTGCCACACCGGGGCCGATACCCCAGATATCGGTGATGGGTCGATGCGGCCAGATCTCCTTGCGAAAGGTTTCGTTATCGAGTATGCCGATGCGGCTGGGTACGTGCTTTGCGGTAATATCGAGCGCTACCTTAGCCTGGAATAGGTTGGGGCCGATACCGACGGTGGCCGTGATGCCGGTGCGCGCGAGGACCTCGTCGCGCAGCATGCAGGCGAACCCTTCGGCATCGGTGTGATAGAGGTCCAGATAGGGCGTCACGTCGATAAAGCATTCGTCGATGGAGTAGACGTGCACGTCCTGTGGGCTGACGAATTCCAGATAGATACCGTAGATTTGCGCCGACACCTCCATGTAGTGCTGCATGCGCGGTACGGCCTTGATGTAGTCGATACCGTCGGGAATCTCGAACAGACGGCAGCGGTTATGGATTCCGAGGTCTTTCATGGCCTGTGTGATGGCAAGGCAGATGGTCGTGCGCCCGCGCGATTCGTCGGCAACGACCAGGTTGGTGGTGAGCGGGTCGAGACCGCGGTCGACGCATTCGACGCTGGCGTAGAACGTCTTGAGGTCGATGCAGATATAGGTGTGACGCTCGTGTCCCACGCGTCCTCCCATCAAACACATGTTCTTATCGAATACTTGTTCGATAATACCCGCTCGTCCGGACATCGTCAAAACCTGTCCCTTTTTGGTAGGTATGGTCGTGCGGCTGCATCGGGTTTTTTAACGCAGCTCTAAAGAGTGCGAAACAGCTCGGAAAACCTTGCTTCGTAGCATGAGCCTAACAATCGATACCGCCTATACGCACGGAAGGGCTGTGGGAAAGATGGTCAATTATGGGTTTGGTATGCCGACACGCTTGGTTGCGGATGGGGATGTGGCTCGCTGGTGCGGGCGATTGGTTGCCCACTATGGCGGCACTAAGGCACTGGTCGTGCTGGGAGGCGACAAGCACACGCGTGATGAGCTTGTCTCGGCGGCACTCGGCTCGCTTGATCGAGCTCTGCTCGAGCGCGTGCTTTTCCGCTGCGGCTCGGTTGAGGGCGACGGGGGAGACGCTGATCGACGAAGCCGTGGCCCTGGCGACCGACGAAGGGGTGGACTTTGTATTGGCGATTGGCGATGCCGATACTGCTGGCTTTGCGCGCGAACTCGCGCGTCGCATGGCGTCGTTCGATGCCGGCGAAGACGGTTTTGTCCCTTATGGATGCATTGTCTCGGAGGGCAAGGTGCCCGCTACGGTGGGAGCCGGCGAGGCTCCCGTTTTTGCCATCATCGCGCCCGAGCTGGGTCTCCTCTGCGTGAGTTGCTCGGCAGTGTGTGCGCTGCGGCCTAATAATTGCCATAAAGGGATGGGTTATTTTTGATTGGTAAAGCGTTTGACCTGCCAAAATAAACCTGTCCCTTTTTGGTCGGTTGCCGTTTGGGGGCCGATTGGCAACGCTCGCTGATTGTAGTCTTGACCTGCGTTAGAATAGGGGCATCTGATTATCCGGGCGCATGGAGGTATGCGCTCGTATGCTGAGGAGGACTCTATGGCAACTGTTGCCGCACCTATCGATGCTACGTCGACTGCCGCTTGGAAGGCGCTCGAGGCTCATCAGGAGAAGCTCGAGGCCGAAGGTATCGACCTCAAGGCCTGGTTCGCTGCCGATGCCGAGCGCGTGAACAAGCTGAGCTTTGACGCCGGTGACCTGCACTTCGATCTGTCCAAGAACCTGGTGACCGATGAGACCGTCAAGCTGCTGTGCGATCTTGCCCGCGAGGTGAAGCTCGAGGAGCGCCGCGACGCCATGTTCTCCGGCGAGCACATCAACACCACCGAGGACCGCGCCGTCCTGCACACCGCGCTGCGCCGCCCGGCAAGCGAGAAGGGCCAGCTCATCGTTGACGGCCAGGATGTCGTTGCCGACGTGCACGAGGTCCTCGACCGCATGTACGCCTTTGCCGAGCGCGTGCGCTCCGGTGAGTGGAAGGGCGTTACCGGCAAGAAGATCGAGCATCTGGTGTCCATCGGCATCGGCGGCTCCGACCTGGGCCCGGTCATGGCCTACGAGGCCCTGCGTCCCTACGCCGACGCCGGTATCGATTGCCGCTATATCTCCAACATCGACCCCAACGACCAGGCCGAGAAGCTCAAGGGTTTGGATCCCGAGACCACGCTCGTGATCATCGTCTCCAAGACCTTCACCACGCTTGAGACCCTCACCAACGCCCGCGAGGTCAAGACCTGGATGCTCGAGCAGCTCAAGGCTCAGGGTGCCATCGACGGTTCCGATGAACAGAACGCCGAGGCTGTGGCAAAGCACTTCGTCGCCGTTTCCACCGCACTCGAGAAGGTCGAGGCTTTCGGTATCGACCCGGCCAACGCCTTTGGTTTCTGGAACTGGGTCGGCGGCCGCTACTCCGTCGACTCCGCCGTGGGCCTGTCGCTGATCGTCCTGCTCGGCCCCGAGCGTTTCCAGCAGTTCCTTGAGGGCTTCCACGCCATCGACGAGTACTTCTGCAACACGCCGCTCGAGAACAACGCCGTCGCGCTGATGGGTCTGCTCAACGTCTGGTACGTCAACTTCTTCGGTTCCAAGAGCCACGCCGTGCTGCCGTACTGCCAGTACCTGCATCGTTTCCCGGCCTACCTGCAGCAGCTCACCATGGAGTCCAACGGCAAGCATGTCCGCTGGGACGGCGGCGCCGTGACCTCCGACACCGGTGAGATCTTCTGGGGCGAGCCCGGTACCAACGGCCAGCATGCCTTCTACCAGCTGCTGCACCAGGGCACCGTGGTGGTCCCGGCCGACTTCATCGCCTTCGCCAACACCGCCAACCCCGCGACCGACAGCGGTCAGGACGTGCACGAGCTGTTCCTGGGCAACTTCCTTGCCCCAAGGCGCTCGCCTTTGGCAAGACGGCCGACGAGGTTCGTGCCGAGGGTACGCCCGAGCAGATCGTCCCGGCTCGCTGCTTTGAGGGCAACCGCCCGACGACCTCGATCTTTGGCGACACGCTGACCCCGTTCGCGCTCGGCGAGCTCATCGCCCTGTACGAGCACATCACGTTTGTCGAGGGTACGGTCTGGGGCATCGACTCCTACGACCAGTGGGGCGTTGAGCTGGGCAAGCAGCTTGCCAAGCAGATCACCCCTGCCTTCCACGACGACGCCGCCAAGGCCGAGCAGGACGCTTCGACCCAGGCGCTCATCGAGTTCTATCGCGCGCACCGTAAGTAGGATTCGCTGCGAAAACTAACGCATAGCCGGCAAGGGCCCGTATCCGTTGGGCGGGCCCTTTGCTATCTGGATAGAATGGAATGTATCGGGAGGCGCCTCGACGGGCATCGCAATCGTCGAAGGCACGCCGTTCATGTTTGGGACAATGTGACATTTTTCCCGTTGCAAACAGCGCCGCCGTGGGTGTTCTGTATGATGGCTCAGACAAGGTTGCTCAATGACAGGGAGGCACATATGGCAATCAAAGCCATCGCAATGGATATCGACGGTACGCTCACCAACGACCAAAAGGTCATCAGCCCGCGTACGCGCGAGAAGCTGCTCGCGGCGCAGGAGTCGGGCATTAAGCTCATCTTGGCTTCGGGCCGTCCCGCATGGGGGCTGCACGCCTTGGCGCAGGAGCTCGACCTTCAAAACCATGACGGTCTGCTAGTTGCCTTTAATGGCGCGCATGTGGTCGATGCCCAGACCGACGAGGTGCTGTTCGATCAGGCTATGCCTGCCGACGAATTGCATCGCCTGATTGATCACCTGCGTAATTTTGACGTGATCCCTATGATTTCGCTCGGTCGCGATTTGCACGTCGAGGACTCGTACCATTGCATGATCACGCTGCCTGACGGCTTGCAGAAGAATATCGTCAAGTATGAGCGCGATGCGTGCGATCTTAAGATCCGCGAGGTCGAGAGCTTGCATGAGGTCGTGGACACTTATCCCGTGGACAAGCTGCTGACGGCGGGTGATCCGACCTACCTGCAGGCGCATTACGAGGAGATGTATGCGCCCTTTGCCCAGACGCTTTCGGGCATGTTTACGGCCGACTGGTACTTTGAGTACACGGCGCCCGGTATCGACAAAGCCCGTGCGCTCGACGGTGCCCTGCCCAAGCTCGGTATCGATGCCAGCGAGGTCGTCTCGTTTGGCGACGGCCAGAACGACAAGTCCATGATTGAGTGGGCCGGCACCGGTGTTGCCATGGGCAACGCCGTCGATGAGGTTAAGGCAGTTGCCCAGATGGTAACCGCCAATAACAACGAAGACGGTATTGCAGTGGCGCTGGATAAGCTGCTGGGTTAGAATCGCCGATTAATGCATGGTTTGGGCGCCTGCTTGCGGGCGCCCTTTTGTTAGGGAGGGTGCCGTGTCCGCATTTCCGTTCGACGCCGTTATCTTTGACATGGACGGTGTCATTGTCGATACCGAGTATTACTACCTGGGCGAGACTGCCGCGTTTGCCAAGGAGCTTGGGCTTAACCTGACTCAAGAGGAGTTGAATGGGCAAGTCGGTACCTCGCATCAGTTCTTCCTGCATATGCTGGTCGATTGGTTTGAGCGTGCCGGTAAGGGACATTTTACTGGCGAGGAGGCGTTGGCCCGTTGGGATGAGTGGGCGCATAAACGTCCGCGCGACTATCAGACTTTGATTAACCCAGGCGCCGTGGATACGATTCGAGAGCTGCCGCGCCGCGGCGTTCGCGTGGCGCTTGCTAGCTCGTCGCCCATGGATAGCATCGAGGAAGTACTCAATGCGTGCGGGCTGTCGGATGCCTTTGAGTATGTGGTGAGCGGCGAGCAGTTTAAGGAGAGCAAGCCCGAGCCCGACATCTACCTGCATGCGCTTGACCTACTGGGGCTGCCCGCGAATCGCTGCTGCTGCGTTGAGGATTCGGTGCCTGGCATCACCGCTGGCAAGCGAGCCGGCCTGACAGTTATTGCCAAGCGCGAGGAGCGCTTTGGCTTTAGCCAAGAT
>ONZR01000821.1_pt1 | contig 10920 bp, 7 predicted proteins | sample 1671691 | NCBI WGS metagenome assembly ONZR01 (sample SAMN06348182, study PRJEB24527) | human gut metagenome | biome: human gut; feature: ankylosing spondylitis patient; material: feces | host: Homo sapiens | place: China | collected 2015-10 | reverse complement strand
ACCAGATGTGGCTGACGGGAGCGGCCAGCTCAATGTGGCCCATGCGCTCACGGCGAACCTTTGCCTTGGTGACCTCGACACCGCAGCGATCGCAAATCTTGCCCTTGTAGCGGATGCGCTTGTACTTGCCGCAGTGGCACTCCCAGTCCTTGGTAGGTCCAAAAATGCGCTCGCAGTACAGGCCGTCGCGCTCCGGCTTCAGGGTGCGGTAGTTGATGGTCTCAGGCTTCTTGACCTCACCGTAGCTCCAGTTGCGGATCTGCTCCGGAGAAGCCAGGCCGATTTTAATGGAATCGAAAACGTTGTTTTCCATGAAACGAACCCTTTCTTAATCTCTAGTTAAAAATCCACTTCGTCGGAAGCGGGAGCCGCACTGCCGGAGTTGTCATCTTCCAGCACAGAAGGATCATCGAAGCCTGCGTCAGCATCCTTGATGGTGTAATCGTTCAGCAGCTCATTCTCGTTGGTAACAGTCTCGGAACCTGCAACATCACGCATATCAAAGCCGGTCTCTTCGTCGTCGAAGTTCTGGCGCATATCGATCTCGTTGCCATCCTTGTCCTGGACCACAACGTCCATACCCAGAGACTGCAGCTCCTTCAGCATAACGCGGAAGGACTCGGGGATGCCGGGCTGCGGGATGGGTTCGCCCTTGACAATGGCCTCGTAGGTCTTGACACGGCCCTCAACGTCATCGGACTTGACGGTCAGGATCTCCTGCAGGGTGTAAGCGGCACCGTAAGCTTCCAGAGCCCAGACTTCCATCTCGCCGAAGCGCTGACCGCCGAACTGAGCCTTGCCGCCCAGAGGCTGCTGGGTGACCAGAGAGTAGGGGCCGGTGGAACGGGCATGGATCTTATCATCGACCAGGTGATGCAGCTTGAGGTAGTACATATAGCCAACGGTAACGCGGTTATCGAACTTCTCGCCGGTACGGCCATCGTAAACGGTGGTCTTGCCATCACGGTCCAGCTCGATCTTGGAGAAGTCGATGATGTGGCCCTTCTCACCCATGATCTTGGGCAGCTTGGTGGGATATGCGGGAGCATTCTCACCGTGCCACAGCTCACGGGCGGTATCGAAAGTATCGCCGATGTCGTTCTCACGCGCGGAATCGAACACGGGGGTCATAACCTTGATGCCGCACGCCTTGGCAGCGTAGCCCAGGTTGACTTCCAGCACCTGACCGATGTTCATACGGGAAGGAACGCCCAGGGGGTTCAGCACGATGTCCAGCGGGGTGCCGTCGGGCAGGTAGGGCATATCCTCCTGCGGCAGGATGCGGGAAACGACACCCTTGTTGCCGTGACGGCCTGCCATCTTATCGCCGACGCTGATCTTACGCTTCTGAGCGATGTAGCAGCGGACGACCTCGCGGACACCGGGCTGCAGCTCATCGCTGTTTTCAGGAGTAAAGACCTTGACATCCACGATGATGCCGTACTCGCCGTGGGGCACGCGCAGAGAGGTATCACGGACTTCGCGGGCCTTCTCGCCGAAGATGGCGCGGAGCAGGCGCTCCTCAGCGGTCAGCTCGGTCTCACCCTTCGGGGTGACCTTGCCGACCAGGATGTCGCCGCTCTTGACCTCGGCACCGATGCGGATGATGCCGCGCTCGTCCAGATCCTTCAGGGCATCCTCGGAGACGTTGGGGATATCACGGGTGATCTCCTCAGGTCCGAGCTTGGTGTCACGGGACTCGGTCTCGTACTCTTCAATATGGATCGAGGTGTACACATCCTCGCGGACGATCTTCTCGTTCAGCAGGACAGCGTCCTCGTAGTTGTAGCCCTCCCAGGTCATAAAGCCGATCAGGGCGTTCTTACCCAGAGAGATCTCACCGTTGCGCATTGCGGGGCCGTCGGCCAGCACCTGACCGGCCTTGACGCTCTCGCCCACTTCAACGATGGGACGCTGGTTGATGCAGGTGCCTGCGTTGGAGCGGGCAAACTTGACCAGCGGGTAGTTGTCCACGCCGCCCTGTGCATTGCGGACGGTGACGTGGTCGGCATCCATCTTCTCAACGATACCGTCGTTCTTTGCCAGAACAGCGGTACCGGAGTCAGTGGCAGCCTTGTATTCCATACCGGTAGCCACGATGGGCTGCTGGGTGACCATCAGAGGCACTGCCTGACGCTGCATGTTGGAGCCCATCAGAGCACGGTTACAGTCATCGTTCTCCAGGAAGGGGATGCAGGCGGTCGCAACAGAGACCATCATTCGGGGCGAAACGTCCATATAATCGACCTTATCGGCATCGATTTCCAGGATGTCATCGCGGCGGCGGGCAGAAACGCGGGGACGGATGAAGTGCTTGGTCTCATCCAGAGGCTCGTTGGCCTGAGCAACAACGTACTCGTCCTCAACGTCAGCGGTCATATACTCCACTTCATCGGTAACGACCTGATCGATCAGCTTGCCGTTTTCGTCGTAAGTCTTTTTGACCTTGCGATAGGGAGCCTCAACGAAGCCGTACTCGTTGATCTTGGCGTAGGATGCCAGATAGGAGATCAGACCGATGTTGGGGCCTTCAGGAGTCTCGATGGGGCACATACGGCCGTAGTGGCTGTAGTGAACGTCGCGGACCTCGAAACCTGCGCGGTCACGGCTCAGACCGCCGGGGCCCAGAGCAGACAGGCGGCGCTTGTGGGTCAGCTCAGCCAGCGGGTTGTTCTGATCCATGAACTGGGACAGCGGAGAAGAACCGAAGAACTCCTTGATGGCTGCCACCACCGGACGGATGTTGATGAGGGCCTGCGGGGTGATGACGCTCTGATCCTGGCTCTGCAGGGTCATGCGCTCACGGATGACGCGCTCCATGCGGGAGAAGCCGATGCGGAACTGGTTCTGCAGCAGCTCACCCACGCTGCGGATGCGGCGGTTGCCCAGATGGTCGATATCATCGGTGGTGCCAATATTGTGGCCCAGACCGTTCAGGTAGTTGATGGAAGCCAGAATATCGGCGACCGTAACGGTGCGGCCGATCAGCTGGTCGTGGTTGCGGCGCAGCATCTCCTTCTGCTCTTCCACATCAGAGGTGGTGTCGAGGATCTTCTTGATCTCATCGAAGGAGCAGCGCTCGTTGATGCCGCACTCCTTCACGTCGAAGGAGAAGAAGCCCTGTGCATCCACACAGCCGTTGGTGATGACCTTGATCTTCCGGCTCTCTTCCTTCATGGGATCGTCGAGCTTCAGCACGACCAGATTCACACCGGCATTGTCAGCCTTCTCAGCCAGCTCGCGGGTGATCTTGGCACCAGCCTCGATCAGGATCTCGCCGGTCAGCGGAGCGACCACATTCTCAGCAGCCACCTGACCGGTGATGCGGCGGGCCAGAGACAGCTTCTTGTTCATCTTATAACGGCCGAAACGAGACAGGTCATAACGGCGCGGGTCGAAGAACAGCATGTTGATCTGGCTGGTAGCAGACTCCACCGTGGGAGGCTCGCCGGGGCGCAGCTTGCGGTAAACTTCCAGCAGGCCCTCTTCCTGATTCTTGGTGGTATCCTTTTCCAGAGTAGCGAGGATGCGCTCATCGTCGCCAAAGAAGTTCAGGATGTCCTCGTTGGTGGACAGGCCCAGTGCACGGCACAGCACGGTGACAGGCAGCTTGCGGTTCTTATCGATACGGACATAGAACACATCGGAAGCATCGGTCTCGTACTCCAGCCATGCACCGCGGTTGGGGTTCATGGTGGCGCTGTACAGGTCGTTGCCCACCTTATCCTTGGCATCGCCGTAGAACACGCCGGGAGAACGCACCAGCTGGCTGACGATCGCACGCTCTGCACCGTTGATCACAAAGGTGCCGGCATCGGTCATCAGCGGGAAATCGCCCATGAAGATCTCCTGATCCTTCACTTCGCCGGTCTCCTTGTTCAGCAGACGGGCGGTGACGCGCAGGGGTGCTGCATAGGTCACGTCGCGCTCTTTGCACTCTTTGATGCTGTACTTGGGCTCTTTATCGAGACGGAAGTCCACGAAGCTCAGTGCCAGATTGCCGGTGTAGTCCTCAATGGTGCCGATGTCGTGGAAGACCTCTTTCAGGCCCTCGTCCAGGAACCACTGATAAGAGTTCTTCTGGACCTCGATCAGGTTCGGCATACTGATGACTTCGTCGATGTGGGAGAAGCTCATGCGCTCGGTTTTGCCGAGCTTTACGGGCTTGACTTTCATCATAAAATCAACCACTCCTTACTTTTATACTCTACGGATATTGCGTTATACGGGTCAGATTTGAGCACACACACATAAATCGACCCGTATCCTCCAAGGAAGTTCGTCGCTTTTCACAAACTTTTCGGTCAACACCGTCCAGCCGCTTTCAGCGCAGCTCCCTTTTTGGCGCACTAGGCCATTATGTGATACTAATACAGTATACACCTCAAAAGCCTTGCTGTCAAGCCATTTTTCGCATTTTGGCCCAATATTTTTGTCAAGCCCGCGATTTCATGGTACGCACGGGCGCGTGTAAGCTTTGCGTATTTTGGCTCTTGATTTTTGAGTTTTGCACGTTCTCGCCAAAAACACCCTTGTGCATTTTGTACACCTTGGCTCTTGATGCGTGCTCTCCCCTGCCCATGCAAAAAGCACCGCAGCTGCCTGCGGTGCCCTTACATGCTCATTCTTCCAGATAATCCCGCAGGCGCTTTGCGCGGCTGGGATGGCGGAGCTTGCGCAGAGCCTTGGCCTCGATCTGCCGGATGCGTTCCCGGGTCACGTTGAACTCCTTTCCCAGCTCTTCCAGGGTGCGGGCCTGCCCGTCCTCCAGCCCGAAGCGCAGGGTCAGCACCCGTTCCTCCCGGGGTGTCAGGCTCTTGAGGACGTTTGCCAGCTCCCGCCGCAGCAGTTCCCGCCCGGCCTCGTCCACCGGAACGCCTGCTTCCTCATCCTGAATAAAATCCTCCAGGTGGGCATCCTCTTCCTCACCCACCGGTGTTTCCAGGCTGATGGGGTCCTGCGCCAGCTGCAGCAGCTCCCGCACCCGGTCAGGCTCCATGTCCAGCCGGACGGCGATCTCTTCGGCTGTGGGTTCCCTGCCGTTTTTGCGCAAAAGCTCCCCTGCCGTCTTTTTCACCCGGTTGATGCTCTCCACCAGATGCACCGGGATGCGGATGACCCGCCCCTGATCGGCAATGGCCCGGGTGATGGACTGCCGGATCCACCATGTCGCGTAGGTCGAGAACCGGAACCCCCGGTCAGGTTCAAACTTCTCCGCCGCCTTCATCAGGCCGAGGTTCCCTTCCTGAATGAGGTCAAGGAAGGGCAGCCCCCGCCCGGCATAGCGCTTGGCCACCGAGACCACCAGCCGCAGGTTGGCTTCGCTCAGCTTCCGCCGGGCATCCGCATCCCCGGCCTGCGCGGCCCGGGCAAGCTCCAGCTCCTGTTCCATTGTCAGCAGCGGCACCCGGCCGATCTCCTTCAGATATGCCTTCACCGGGTCATCCAGTGCTACGCCCTCGGCTGAGAGCTCGTGCTCCAGTTCCCCGATCTGTGTTTCATCCAGCATGGGCATGTCCGCTTCTTCTTCGGTTACACGGATGCCCCGGGCCTCCAGCGCCGCATACAGCGCATCCAGCCCGGATACATCGTATTCCTGTTCATCCATGGCCCGGCTGATCTGCTCGGGTGTCAGGGTATGGCGGCGGGCCCGGCCTGCCAGGATTTTTACCAGTTCTTCCGTCTGCGACAATTTCCGCATGATCCTTTCTCCTTCCAGCTCCAGCCGGAGGAGAGGAACGGTCAGTCGTCCGCAGGGTCTGTGCCCTGCTTCTTTTCTCGCATCGACTGGAGATACCGTATCAAATCATCATTGGACATTTCGGCCGCCTTGCCTGCCACGGGGGTGCCCCGGGCAATGCGGTCCAGATAGAGCCGGATATCGTCCGGCGTACAGTTCACATCGCTGTATTGTGCCGCAAGGCGGCTCAGCTCATTCAGCGCCTCTTCGCTCACAAAGGGGCGCAGAGTGGAAAGGCTGATTTCAATTCCCTGCTCCTGGCACTGCAGAAACGCTTCGTACAGCTCCTTCTGCTGGGGCAGAACGAACTTTTCCGGGCTGAGCTGGGCCCGCACCTGCGGGATATAGCTGGGCTCCCGGAGCATGGCGGCCAGCAGCCGCTGTTCTGCCGAGGCAACCCCCAGCGCCTGAGAGCCGCCCGCACTGTAAGGCACGCTGATCTGGTGCATCTCACCGGACTGCAGCCGTGCCTGATTCTGCGCCCACCGGCGTTTGCTGTTGGAGCGCTTTACCGCATCGGCAAGCTGGGTCATAATGGCGTTCTTGGAGATGTTCGTCTCCTCGGCCAGCCGCCCGGCGTAGACCTCCTGCTCGGTGGGGTTGGAGCGCTCCGCCAGCATATTCACGGCTTCTTTGACATATTCCAGCCGCTGGGCATCCTGCTTGAGGTCGTATTTGTTCTTGAGCCGCCCCAGCCGGAAGTCCAGCGCGTTTCCCACACCGTCCAGCAGTGCCTTGAACCGCTCGGAGCCATACTTTTTGATGTACTCATCCGGATCTTTTGCACCCGGGATCTGCAGCACGCCCACCTTGACCGGGCTGTTGCGGAACAGTTCCAACGAGCGCAGAGTGGCCTTCTGGCCGGCCTCATCCGAGTCGTAGCTCAGGATGACTTCCTCCGCGTACTGGCTGATGAGCTTTACCTGATCCGGAGTCAGGGCCGTGCCGCAGGCGCAGACCGCCGTGTCGATCCCCGCCTGATGCATGGAAATAACGTCCATGTAACCCTCGCAGAGAACGAACCGCCGGGAAGCACTCTTCTTGGCGATCTGCAGAGCGAACACGGTATCCGACTTGTGATAGACCAGTGTCTCGGGGCTGTTGACATACTTGGGTTTGGAATCGTCCAGCACACGCCCGCCAAAGGCTATGATGTTGCCCCGCAGATCAAAGATGGGGGTCATCACCCGCTTCCAGAACAGGCAGTAGATCCGGCCCGACTGGCTGCGCTTGAACAGGCCGCTGGCATCCAGCTCCTGCTGGTTGTACCCCTTATCGCGCAGATACTGGTACAGCCCCTGCCCGTCATCCGGTGCATAGCCCAGCCCGAACCGGACGATGGTCTTGTCGTCCAGACCGCGCCGCCGCCAGTAGGCCCGGGCCTGCCGGGCTTCTTCGACCGTGGAGTTCAGGCAGGCGTGGAAGTACCGCGCGGCTTCCTTGTTCATGGAAAGGATACGGCTGCGCAGGCGGCCCGTCTTGTCGTCCTCCTGCGGCTCCGGCATTCCCGCGCGGGCAGCCAGCATCTTGACCGCCTCGGTGTAGTCGATGCTGTTGATGCGGCGGACAAAGTGGATGACATCGCCTCCCACACCGCAGCCAAAGCAGTAAAAGCTCTGGGTGTCCGGGTAGACGTAGAACGAGGGGGTCTTTTCGCTGTGGAAGGGGCACAGGCCGCCATACAGCCGCCCCTTCCGCTTGAGCTGGACATAGTTGCCCACCACATCCACGATATCGGTTCGGCGGGTCAGTTCCTCAATATATTCGTGTGGGATCATTTTGGTATTCCGATGCTCCTTTTATAACACATGCCACTTGCGGGGCACAAAGACATCCTCAAAGGTACGGATGGCGAATTCATCGCTCATGCCGCTGATATAGTCCGTCACTGCGCGGTCGCGTCCCTCCTGATAGGCCAGCTGCAGGTAGAAGTTGGACATCTGTTCGATGTGGGTCAGGTAATACTCATACAGCTCGGTGAGCACCTTTTCCACCTTCTGTTCTTCCTTTTTGGCGCTGCGATCCACATAGACGGTGCGGTACATGAAATCCTTGAGGGCCAGGAAGGCTTCGTTCTCCTCCGCGCCCACCTGCACATCCCCCTCGCTGCTGCGCAGGATGCTGTTGATCATGGTGGTGATGCGCTGCGACTTCGCCTCACCCAGCACGGCGGTGCATTCTCTGGGCAGGGTGGCCGGGTCCAGCACACCGGCACGCACGGCATCCTCGATATCGTGGTTCACAAAGGCGATCTGATCCGCCATGCGGACGATGCGTCCCTCCGGGGTGGCCGCCCAGGTGCCCTTGGTATGGGTCACAATGCCGTTGCGCACCTCCCAGGTCAGGTTCAGGCCCCTGCCGTCCTTTTCCAGCTTGTCCACCACACGCAGGCTCTGCATATAATGCCGGAACCCCTCCGGGCAGAGCTTGTCCAGTGCGCTCTCTCCCGCATGGCCAAAGGGCGTGTGCCCCAGGTCATGGGCCAGGCTGATGGCCTCGGTCAGATCCTCGTTGAGGCGCAGGGCGCGGGCGATGGTGCGGGCGATCTGCGCCACTTCCAGTGTGTGGGTGAGCCGGGTGCGGTAGAGGTCGCCCTCCGGTGAGAGAAACACCTGCGTTTTCTGCTTGAGCCGCCGGAACGCCTTGCAGTGGATGATCCGGTCACGGTCCCGCTGGAACACCGGACGGATAGGGTCCTGCTCTTCGGGCCTCACCCGGCCCCGGCTGGCATCGCTGAATGTTGCCCAGGGGGCCAAGGTCAGCCGCTCGATCTCTTCGGTGCGCTGTCGTACATCCATCAGGAACCCTCACTTTCTGTTTTCTCCCCCTCCTCTCGCACGGCGCAGCCGATCCCCATGCCGCGTCTGCGGCAAGTATAGCACACCCGCCCTGTCGAAGGGGGAAAGTATTTGTCATAGAACGAATAAAATTTCTTGATTTTACTGCTGCTCCCCAGCCTTCCCCGCAGGGAAGTCTGTGTCATAACGGCAGGCAGTCAGCTTTCAGGTCAGAATGGAGCGTAGAACGGCTGCGATACGCCCACCTGTGCAGCGCCCCGGGTCAACTCCCGGAGCTGCTCCAGCAAGGGCGGCTCCGTACCCTCAGGCATCTGCCAGCGCAGGGTGACACGGTCGGTGAACTGAGGGTCTGCAAGCTTTGCCCCCGCCGCCTGGATGAGCAGCGCCGCCCGCTCATAGAGCGAGTAATCCACCGTCACTTCCAGCTCCACCACACTGCGCACCGTGACCACCTCGGCGGCTTCCAGCGCGCGGGCGGTGGCGGTGGTATAGGCCCGCACCAGGCCGCCGGTGCCCAGCAGCACGCCGCCAAAGTACCGGGTGATGACCACGACAAGGTCGGTCAATCCGCTGTGCTGCAGTACTTCCAATGCCGGAGTTCCCGCCGTCTTGGCCGGTTCACCGTCATCGGAGTAGCGCTCCCGGTTGCCCTCCCGCAGGCGGTAGGCATAGACATTGTGCCGGGCCGTGCGGTTGGCTGCCCGCACCTGCTCCAAAAAAGCCACCGCCTTTTCCTCGCTGTCCGCAAAGGAAAGCTGCGCAATAAAGCGGCTCTTCTTTTCCTCATATTCGCCGGTGGCCGTGCCCCGGATGGTGCGGTAATCCTCCACGCTGGTTCCTCCTGCCCATTGATTTGATTTATTTCATAAGTATAGCATAAATCCCGGCAAAGAAAAAGCCTGCAGCTGCAAAGCTGAAGCGAACACAACCTGGTGTTCTGTTGATCGTTGCCGTTAGCCTGCGGTAATGACGGAGTTTCGTTGTCTTCCAGAAAAACCTCTTGACAATGGGAACTTTTTCGATTATAGTAGAACTAACGAATATTAGTTAGCGAAAGGCAAAGGAAAATGGAAGATACCAAGCAGCGCATTCTGGAAAAATCTCTGGAGCTGTTTTCGACAAAAGGATATGATGCGGTCAGCGTGGGTGAAATTGCAAAAGCGGTCGGCATCAAAGCTCCGTCGCTTTACAACCATTTCCCCAGCAAGCAGGCGATTTTTGATGCGATTTTGGAAACAACTTCGGCGCACTACCAGAAAGACACCGCTGAGATCTCGGTCCATGTACAGGATTCCCAAAAGGATATCCCGGTTTTCTCCCACATCTCAGAGGAGCTGCTGGTTGAAAAAGTCCGACAGATCTTCCTTTATTCGCTGCACGATAAAACCATCAGCCAGTTCCGCCGGATGATGACGCTGGAGCAGTTCCGCTCCCCCAAATTTGCCAAACTGCTTTCCAAACGCTATGTAGATTGGATGATCTCCTACCATGCAGGCATCTTCCGCGCACTGGTTGCAAACGGCGAACTGCGAAACGAAGACCCGGATACGCTGGCATGGATGTATGTTTCCCCTATCATCGTCCTGCTGAACGTCTGCGACCGTCAGCCGGAACGGGAAGCTGAAAGCCTTGAAAAGCTGGATACCCATGTAAGGCTGTTCTTCCGTACCTTTAACATTGTGGGAGGTGAAAAATAAAGGAATTTTTGAGTTTTAGTTGAAGCAGAAAAAAGTCATAAATGCTATCATCAAAGGAGAGCTTTTTGAAACATACTACATTTGCACTGGGACTTGTGGCCTGACCGGGAGGGCTGGCAAATACCACAAGCCACTCCTCCCGAAAACGAGTAATGAACAAGTTTCAGGAGGATATTACCATGAACCGTGAAAACAAACGCAAGACCTTTGAAAAAGGTTACTATAAGACCCACGCCTGCAACGATACCTTTACCTGCAAGGTTTGCGGACGGGTCTGCACCCCGCAAAATGCAGGGAGCGACCACCGCAACCATTGCCCCAACTGCCTGTCCAGCCTTCATGTGGACGAGGAACCCGGCGACCGTGCCTCCGACTGCGGCGGCATCATGGAGCCGGTGGCCGTCTGGGTCCGCAAGGGCGGCGAATGGGCCATCATCCACCGCTGCAAACGCTGCGGAAAACTCAGCTCCAACCGGGTGGCGGCAGACGACAACCCCATGAAGCTCATGAGCATCGCCATGAAGCCCCTGTGCGCTCCGCCGTTCCCGCTGGACTATATTGAGGAAATGACCGCCTTGATGGGCGGCGATGGACGGATGCGGTAAGCCGCAGCCAAAAACAAAAAAGTCGCTGTGCCGGAAAAGGCATAAGGATATAGGGGGACGCTTCGATGGAGTATATCCGA
>ONZR01000818.1_pt1 | contig 10998 bp, 10 predicted proteins | sample 1671691 | NCBI WGS metagenome assembly ONZR01 (sample SAMN06348182, study PRJEB24527) | human gut metagenome | biome: human gut; feature: ankylosing spondylitis patient; material: feces | host: Homo sapiens | place: China | collected 2015-10 | reverse complement strand
TATCCTGAATATACCAGGTTTGACCATCCACCTTATTATATAGATAGGCAAAGGTATCAGGATCCATGGTCAGATTCCGGGTTCCCATCCATCTGTTGGCAAAATGATGATACTCATCCAGGTCGATGAGAGGAAGACTGAGAATTTGTGAACTCTGATAGAATGGTCGCTTTGCCGACAGGAACATGTCGGTCATCATGTGCTGCTTACTGCCTGCAAAGATGAAATATACATTCGGCAAGAACTGGATGTAGGAGCGCAGCAGGGCCTCTGTGCCATCTTCGGGATATTCGGCTATCTGCTGGAACTCGTCAATGGCAATATAGATTCGTTTCTCCGATTGTTTCAGATACTCGAAGATATGTTTGAGAGAATCCTCGCTCTGGCTTGGTGAAACCGTAATTGAGAACGTAGGGATTCCCGTCATCTCATCAAACGACATCGTAGGCTTGTAGCCGGCAAAGAAAGTGGTAATCTTGCGCATGGCAGTTTGCGAGAAAGTATCAACCTTCCCGATAACCGTCTTTGCCAATAATTGGATGAATTGGCTCAGATTTCTTGTGGCATTGATGTCGAGATAGAAACAATGCGTTTCAGGCTCCTGCTTGCTGATGTTCTCAAAGACATGGTGTATGAGTCCCGTCTTTCCGATGCGTCGAGGAGAGATGAGGACGATGTTACGCTCATTCTGCAAAGCCTTCATGATGACTTCCGTCTCTTTTTTGCGGTCGCAGAAGTATTCTGCTCCCTTATATCCGTAGATAACAAATGGGTTATTCAGCTGTTCCATAACGTTTTATATCTATTCCATGTTTTATGTTACATATTTTATGAAATGCAAAGATACTACTTTTTATGTAACTATCGCCACTTCTTTTCCTAATAATTTTTAAAACTTGCATTTTGCCTATTTTTACTCCTTTATCTCTTTATTATTTCTTTCTAATAACTAAAGATATTTAAATATTTAACCCGATATTTGGTGATAAATAAAGAAATAACTATATTTGCAGCATGATTACGGAATATGGTATAGAGGCAAAGTCTAATTCTGAGATTATATCAGAATTGGGAGGACGATTCAAGCAATATCGTCTGTTCAGCAATCTCACTCAGAAAGAGGTGGCTGTAAAGGCTGGTGTGAGCATTTTCACCATTAGCCAGTTTGAAAAAGGCGAAGCTAAGAACATAGGCTTTGGCACTATTCTTTCTCTGTTGAGGAGCATTGGATTCCTGCAGGAAGCAGAGAAACTCTTGCCGCCATTGCCAATGCTGCCTAGCCAAGTGAAGAAAATGAATGAAAAGAAGGAAAGGGTAAGACATGAAAGATAATGTTGTGCAGGTGAATTTGTGGGATAAGAATGTGGGCTTGTTGTCTTGGGATGACAAGCGGGGCTGCTCTGTCTTTCAATTCGACCAGGATTTTATGCAGTATGGATGGAATATTGCACCATTGGTTGCGCCGTTGGATTCTGTTTATGTACAAAGAACTTTCCCTATGTCTGGAAACAGAGAAAAACTTTATGCAGGTTTGCCTGAGTTCATAGCAGATTCTCTGCCTGACCATTGGGGAAATGTGGTCTTCCAGAAATGGATGGAAGCCAATCATCTGCAATCCAAAATGGTAAATGCAGTGGATAGACTGTCTTTTATCGGTAAGAGAGCAATGGGTGCCTTGGAATTTCAACCTGCTCATATCCAGGAGGATGCATCTGTAAATATCGAGTTGGCTTCTCTTTATGAACTTGCCAATAAGATATTTCTGGACAGGCAGGATGTGAACATTGATATGAGCAACAGTCTTATTCTTGAAGATCTGTACAAGGTGGGAACTTCCGCTGGCGGTCAGCGTCCTAAGGCTATTATCGGTATGGATGAGGCTACAGGTATTATTCGTTCTGGCCAAGCCGACTTGCCAGCCAACTTTAAGCACTATATATTGAAGTTTGATACAAGCAGGAAAAATGAACTTCCTTTTACCAGGGTAGAGATGGCTTATTATCTGATGGCAAAGGATGCCGGTATCAACATGATGCCTTCTCGTTTGGTTGAGATTGAAGGAACACAGAATTTCCTTACCCAGCGCTTTGATAGGGTGGAGGGCAGAAAAATATATACTCAGACTTTAGCTGCCATGAGTTTCTTGGCTGATACTTACGAAGATTTGTTTGTTGTGGGTAGAAAACTGAATTTGTCTGCTGAAGAGCAGAGTCAGCAATATAGGAGAATGGTGTTTAATGTACTTGCAGAAAATGTAGATGACCATACCAAGAACTTCTCATTTGTGATGTATCCCAACGGAGAATGGCATATATCGCCAGCTTACGACATCGTGTTTTCCGCCGATCCTGATTCGCATTTCTATCGTAACCATGAACTTACGGTTCTTGGCAAGCGAAAGAATATAACGAAGCAGGATTTGATGCTTTTTGCACAAAGACAGGATATCAGAAATGCTTCTAGTATCATAGAAGAAGTGGAAGACGTAGTGATGAACTTCAAGTCTTATGCAGAGAAAGTGGAAATCGATGAGCACTGGATACGCAAAATAGAACGGGTTTTGGAAGAAAACCGTTAAATGATGTACAAAAGTAAGAATAACATGCCTGATATGATATATGCTGCCTTATCATTCTGAAGGTAAGTGACTGGTTAAAATAGGTATCCATAGCCATCAAAAATACTACGCAGAAGAAAAATTTCTCAATCTGTGAAACCAACTTTCATAGGTACATCTTAATTTTGCATCCAAAAATGAATGTATTAATGTTGTATGATGATGGTTAAGCAAATATCAGATAAAAAAGATGTGGAGCAGATAGATTTGCTCCAGGCCTTCGAGATAATCGTAGAAAAGGCAAAAGGGTCTTCTCTCGGAGAAGAGTTTTATCAGAAAGTAGATCCGTATCTTGGTTTTGTTTCAGATAAACTGTGTATCTCCAAGCGAGCAAGTGTTATCATGGCCCTCTTTGCCGACCGGTGCTATGATACCCAAATCCGGTTTTCAGATTTGACGGAATACCTGGATTGCAGAATCCTGACATTGCTCAGATATTCCAACGAAACTCAGGAACTTATCGATAAGGAATATGTTTGTCAGAATCGGATAGAAGGACTCAGCTATAGTTCCTTCGCTGAGATCAGAATCCTTCCATCTGCTTTGGATTTCTCTTAATGTGATGCCGCCCCTTTTTCTTGCCCGATGGATGGTTTCCACGAGCCAGACATATTTGTTCAATTGATTGATAGCCATATTCTGTTTCTTTAATTTGGTACAAAGATAACGGAAAAGTAGGAAAATATGTTGCACAAGATAGATTTATTTCATGCAGATTTCAATTATTTCATCGTTTTACGAAAAAAAAACGAACCTGTGCAGCCAATTTTCATATTTTATTTGTAATTTTGTCATGCCATTCTGAGTTTTGCTATTCTATTCGTGTAGCACTAAGATTAGAGGAATTTCTGATATGGCATAATCCTAGGCAGTTTTTTGCAGCTTGGGTGTTTGTAGAATATAAATTATAGTGTTGCGAAGTTTTGATTAAGTAAAAGAAGATTATGGAAAAAAACGTTTTTTTGAACCATGGATTCCTGAAAAGTATAATGAGGGTATCAATGGCAAGAAGATTTTGGTTTTTGGTGCCAGTTATTACTGTAAAGAAGTAAATTGTCCTTATTATGAGGACTGCACAAGTGTAGAAAAGAAGGATAGTAGTTTATATGATAAATGTTGTCCATCTTATATTGCTAGCAATCGTTGTTTGCATGATGAGCCATCATATACTACAGATGGGGCTAGAACGAATTCGAATTTTGCTCGTCTATTTTCCCCATATGTAAAAGAAGGTGAGAATATTTGGGACTATCTTGCTTTTACAAATTATGTTCAATTTTTCTTGCCATGTAGAAAGGGTGATTCTGGAAAGGTAAATTCTGCTCGAACTCTACCAAAGCATTTATCTCCTCGAGATTTTGATGCATTCATTGAGGTTATTCAAGAGCAAAAACCTGACGTCGTAGTTATTTGGGGAACAGTTATTGATAAGCCTATAAGAGATAGACAAAATAATCAGTTTATTTACGATCTGGATGAGTGTTTTGATAATACTGAAGGATATATTTGTCATATGAATATTCCAAATGTAGACCATGATATAGCATTGTTTAATTGTTACCATCCAAGTTCTAGATCTTGGAATGAAAATTTTGAAGATGCTGTTAGATATTTGGATGTTCTTTTAAAGGGATAAATAATATTCTTTGTACTCATAAGTTAGGTCTTTAGAACTTTATAAGGACCTAGCTTTGAGTTATAATACGAGAATATATAAAGTTGGATTTCATAACAACCAAGCATCAATCTCATGAAAAAAATCGCATTTGATTCTTTGCTGCTGATAGCTGCTGACGATGTCAGTCAGCAAGCTATCAATCAGCTTCGCTCAGATGGAATATATTCCATCGAGAACCGTTCTTGCACACTTATTAATATGGTAGTGGTATCTACTGCCGAAGGAGCAGAATATGTTCATCAGGTATTGGAGAACTACGAACGTGCCAGAAAGAATGTAGTCGTAAAAATGACTCCGGAACTCTGCATCAAGGATGAATCCGATATCGACTCTATCTTGTCTTTTCAGCAAAATCCAGGCTGTAATCCATACATGGAGTTGAAGCACTTCTTGCAAGTGTACCATGAGAATGTGGAAATTCATGGTATGGTAGGCTTTGATTTCAGAAGTTTCTCCGATATCATCAGAGGAAAGAATGTGGTATCTATCTACTCTTATGAATATCAAGACGACATAGCTGAGGCTATCAGCCATCTAAAGCCGGTCAATTTAAAAGACAATGGCAAATATCTTCTGTCGTTTACAGTTGGTAAGTATGATGAGAAGGCTCTATCCAAGCATTTGACTTCTCTCAATGAATACATGGATACCTTTCCCGAAGAAAGCAGTCTCTACTGGACATATAGAGAAGCAACTCCGCAAAAAGTAACTTTGTTTGCTTCTATATCTTCGGAGCAATAAAAGGAAGCGTTGATGGAGGAAAAATTCCCTCCGTAAGTATATTAGCTTCATCAAGCATCGAAAGTAGTTTCATCAGACACCGAAACTACTTTCGATGCCTGATGAAGCTAACTTCGTTTTGAGGGGCTGAGTTGTTGCGAATACCATAAAAGCTGCGTAATGTTTCTTCTAATCCACAACTTGAAGAACGGGTCGTTAAACGATACGAAATCCCCATCCACATCTATGAAATCTCTAGCTATCAACGCCTTCTTGACGCTTTGCACATTTGCAGAGCTTTCCAGGTGCTTAGCGTCGTCTATGCGGTCGGTGAAATATTTATCTTCCACTGCTCTACCGAATTCAAAGGGATTTTCTATCATAATCGTTTCCTTCTTCATCATTTAATGTTGAATGTAAAGGTAGTAATAATTTTTAAAGTAAGAAGTGTTTTAGTAAGAAGTATATTAGTAAGAACTTTATTACTAATTAACTTTTTACTAGTTATACGTAACTACTCAGTACCCCTATGAGCATGAGTAGTTACATTGGAGATTAGTATGTATTTAAGAGATGGATGCACCATTTGATGCTTTATCTTGTTAATGATAGAAGGCAGACATGGAGTATGATGGATATCCAAGTCTGCCTTCTATTTTTATGGGTGTATTTGCTTGATGTACATCTTCTTATCCTACTGGTTTCTTTTGGTTTTTCTTTCTTCTCCACAGCAGGAAACCTGTAATAGGCAATGAAGCTGATGTAAGTGCAGCAAATAGCATGATGATTTTGCCTATCCATCCCAAGATGATGCCTTCATGTAGGTCCAAAGTGGCATGAATCAGTTTATCTGCTGGTGTGCCATCCTTGTATCTGCCAGCATATGGGCCTGTTCCTTTTAGCTCTTTGAGAGTATATTGGTCAAAGAAGAGATTGTCTTGTTTATAATAGGAACCTTTCTCATGTACCACACTCACTCTATAGCTTCCCTGGCTATCGGCAGGGAGTGCATAGTAGTATTGTACTGCGTTAGGACTCTCTTTTAGAATCTTGGCTTGCAGTAGGTCGATGCCTGCCGTTTTACTCTGGATATGGAGAGAATCGGATGGAGGTAAGGTGTATGCTTCCATCTGTTTTCCGCCAGAGGCCAGTTGGTAGATACCATGACTGAACCAATCTAAGCCGAAGATAAGGCCTGTGATACTTACCACTATTATCGGTAGGAGCATGTATATACCCAATACATTATGAAGATCATATACGAATCGTCTCCACTTGAATGGACGATGAAAGGCGAGACGTTTCTTCAGAAGATGTAACGTGATATGCTTTGGCATCCAGATGACCAATCCTGTGAGGAGAGTCAGGAAGAAAAGCAAGACTCCATAGCTAACCAAAGGTTTTCCGATGGTTCGAGGAAACCACATATACAGGTGTCCGTTCAAGATGAATCGGTAAAAGTCAAACTCATCGGTTCCTAAGTGGCTAGTATGGATTATCTTTCCGTCATAAGGGTTCAGATAAATGGTTGTCTGTCCCTTCTCTCCGAAGTAATCCACCCATACGGCTTCATCCTTTTCGCCTATGGTGATGGCGGAAGGACGCTCTTGGTGGCTTTGTGTGTTGGCAATCTCTATCAGCTTGGAAGGTTGGAGAAAAGGCTGATTCCTTGCCTCTACCTTTTTCCAAGGTTGATAGGTTGAGCTGATCTCATCCTTGAAGAGATAGATGGCCCCTGTTATGCTGACAACAAAGACGATGATTCCAGTGGCTAGACCTATCCATAAGTGGAGTAGGTAGCATAATCTTTTGATATTCATCCGTTCTTGATATATTTTTCCTATTTTCTGCTTTTCTGATGTTTATGGTAGTTTGAAAAAGCCTCCTACGAAAGATGTGGAGACACGAGCTCCTCTCTCGGCCTTGGCTGTGGCAATATCGGTTCTATAGATGTAGATGCCATCAGTTGTTGACACCGGCAAGAAAGCGTAGCCGTTTTCAATGAGGCAAGCGAATCTTCTGCCACCATTTCCATTGTGCACAGGGATTCCTTCCACGTCTTTTACTGTTTTGTTTTTGAGGTCGATGATGCAGCATTTTAGGCTCTTGTCGCCCCATCTGTCATTGGCGGTCTGAGGGGTGATGGTACTCACTTCCGCAAAGACGAGTCCATTGCCGATATATTGGATATGGGCAGGTTTTAGCCCACCTGTGGCCTGTTCGAAATCGAAGACGTAGTCCTCGTCAAAGGTGGTGGATCCCTTCTTGATTCTCAGAAAGCCTGCATGCTTGGTACTTTGAGAGTATCCGTTGGAAATGGCAGAGTTGGACATCACGTAGAGGTTGTCTTCCTCATCCTTGACAAATCCATTGAAGGCGTTCCATGATCCACCAGGTCCCATTCGAGTGTCTTTCATCAGCTTGACAAACTTGAACTCTGGATATGAATATACCGCTACGAAGCAAGTGTCAGTATAAGCAGTCTCGAATGTTTTGCTGTTCATCGGTGTATAAGTAACATAGAGGTTGCCGCCACTATGTGCCATTCCCGTGATGCTTGGCCAGTCGAGATTATCTATTGGAGAAACAGAAGTCTTGCTGTTTTTGGAAGTGATGGCTGCCGTATGGGCATCTACCGTATAAAAAGTCAATTTGTTACCGCTTTCCTTATTGCTTGGCAGTTCCAGGGCCACCATCGCGTTCCCATCCACTTGGCAAAATCCATTGATGGAGTTGTTGAAAACGAATTCTCCTTGTTCCTTCAGAAGACCGTCGGAGCCTCTTACCACTCCTGTGGCGTTGGTTACTCCCAGTCCTCCGATGCAGAAGATGGTATTGCCGCCTTGCTGATAATCGTGATAGCCATTTTGCTCGATACCTTTACCTACAGCATTGATGGTTCCTTCCATCAAGTTGTCTGTAGAAACCACGTAATAGGAGGTATTGCCACTGGAGGTTACGCCCAAGCTAAGCACGTAAGGGGCGTTTGGAATTTCTTGCTCGCCACTGAGGTCATCGTCGCATGATGACAGAGTGAGGGATGTCATGGCTATGGTGGCCATGAGCATGATGTTGCTATATATTTTTTTCATTGTCTAATCAAATTTCTTTTAATTCAATGGATGTTATTTGCTGATGTAATATCTGAACTTCATGTTGAATGTTCTGCCTGGTTTTTGCAAGCGATAGTTGTCATACAGTTTCTCGTTAGTGATGTCCGTGCATTCCAATATGACGCTGTATCTGCCATCTTTCATGCTGTAACCCAGAGATACATTGTGACTCAGCTGCTCTGGTATGACCTTCTTGGTGGCCTTGGCTCCCAGTCCGGTGAAGGAGAGATAGTAGCTATGGATATACTGTATGTCATAATTGAGGGAGAGGGTGTTGCCCTTCCTCCCGAAATCAAAGAAATTGTAGTCAGCGTGTCCATTCATGAAGAGATATGGAATGTTTGGCAAGCGCTGTCCGAAGGTGATGTTCTCAGTGATGCCATCGCCCACGTAGGTATTCTGTGATTTCTCAAACTCCAGCTTGTCCTTGATGTCTTGGTAGGTGAAATTTCCATTGATATGGAGATTTCTCTTGTAAGAATATCCCAGAGAGGCCTCTATACCACGCGTATGCACCTTGCCAATGTTGTCATAACTGGTGGTAGGGTTGCTGGTCAAACTCACTCCCTTCAAGATGAAGTCCTTGGTGTTTCTATAGATGTAGTTGACCTCTGCCTGCACTCTGTGAGGACCAAAGTTTTGGTCAAAGAGAAGGCCCGCATTGAAGTTGTTGCTACTCTCTGGTTTGAGGTCTGGGTTACTTTTCTGAACCATTCCATCACCAAACATCTCCACGGTCTCTGGCATACGGAAGGCACGCTCAAAGGAAACCTTGGCTTGCAAAGAAGGTAAGATGTAATAAGTGGCAGCGGCTCCATAACCAAAGCGATGCTTTCTGTCAGACACCTTCTCCCATCGTTGGTTATCGGTGAACTGGTCCATCAGCTTATAGGTGGAGCTATAGAGTCGGTACATCTTACCGAAGATGTTGGCATTCCATCTTTGGAATCTCACCTGATAGCCCAAGCCTGTGATGTTTTTGGTGAGTTGCTGTGGTACATTGTTCATCTCATCGTCTGGGTACATCTTGTCATCGCTCTTTCTGCGCATGGCAGTGAATACATTGTTCAGAGTGACCGACTGGTGGTCATCTATGACGTAGTTCAGATTGGCATTGGCTTGCCACTGGCGTTCCTTGATGGTAGCATCGGTGAGGTAACCTTCACCAGCCGATGTACTGGTAACATATTCTCCCTTCCAGTTATACTTTCTGGCAAGCGTATCTACATTCTGGGTGTTCACGATATTGTACGTGCCATAAAGAGACAAAGACAGTCCTGGCAAGAACAAGTCATCTTTCTTGTACTTAATGCTTGGGATGATGGAGAAACTCTTGGTCTTTACACCACCATACACCGCATCCATTGTGGCTCCTGTTTGTACATTATTCTTGTCGGTGGATGCAATCAAGCCCAGGAGCAAGTAGTCTGCCCATGATTTGCCCACGATGCCGCTTTCCACCTTCAAACCGAATGAGTGGTAGCCATCATTGAATCTTTTCACCCATTCGTAGCCCTCTTGTTTGTTGGTGGAAAGGTTGACGATAGGTGCCCATACCTTATAGTTGTTGTCAGAGTAGTTGGCGAAGGCGTTGGCTCTGATGGTGAATCCTCCATGTGATGTATAAGCTCCATTGATAGAGAAGCGGTGCGTATTATAAGAACCGATGGAGTAGGTGGCATCCAGGTAGTTGGCATTTTTGCGTGACACGATGTTCACAGCTCCACCCAGTGCGTCAGAGCCGAGATATACTGGTAACACACCCTTATACACCTCGATTCTGTCAGCCATGTTTGCGGAGATATTGGCCAAGTTGAAGGAAGAGCCAAAGTTATCCATAGGAATGCCATCGATGAAGAACTTTATCTGGTTGCCAGAGAAGCCATTCAGGGAGAAGCTATAGTTGGAACCCAGTCCACCGTCTTCTCTAATCTTGACGCTCGTAACACTATTAAGAAGCTTGTTCAAGGGAGCCGCTGTCTGGTATTGTTTCTTTAAGTCCAAGACAGAGATTGCGTAAGCTTGCTCTTGCATTCTGCGTGCCTTTGATTTACCCACTACCTGAACTTCTTCAAGAAGGACAGAGTCTTTTCCTACCTGTGCATTCAGATTCGTGCTGATGGCCATTGATGAAAGAATGCACAGACCTATTTTTTTGTTCACTCTCATATTAATTTTTGTCTTTTTACCTTATTTTCTTTTGAGGGTGCAAAGGTACGGCTTCTATGAGGAATATGCAATACCTAAAAATAGTGATTTACAGTCCTCTTAAATTTAAGTATATTTTATTCGGAGTGCCCTAAAGGTAAAAAACTATCTGTTCACTTTCCTCTCCTATCCACTTGTACCTTATGACAATAATGCCAGCGAACGAGGGGGTGAGAATGATAAAGATAAAGCAGAAAGTCAGCGGATGCTTCCGTACCGATGAAGGTGCTGATGATTTTGCCAAGCTACATTCCATAGCGGAAACAGCCATGAAGAATGGAAACTCTAAATTCAATGCAATTCTTGCTGTCGTACAACAGCAAGACGATTACTCATGCCCATAGGGGTACTGAGTAGTTACAGTTATACTGATGTCATTTTCGGATTCCCCAAATTCAACAAGCATGTGCTAAACAACGAAATGCCTCAACCATATAGGGCGAAATCGGTAATTATTTGATTAAATCCGTAATTAAGTAAACGATTTCATATAATTATAATACAGAAAAGGGTGGTTATTGCTTTTCTTTTTGTACCTTTGCACACGTTTGACAATTGTACGTGCCAAATCATACATAAGGGAAAAAAGAATATCTAATAATAAATAAAAAGTAATGACTACACTTACAATTTCTATTATTGTCGTTTTCGTGCTCGGCTAT
>ONZR01000813.1_pt1 | contig 11067 bp, 6 predicted proteins | sample 1671691 | NCBI WGS metagenome assembly ONZR01 (sample SAMN06348182, study PRJEB24527) | human gut metagenome | biome: human gut; feature: ankylosing spondylitis patient; material: feces | host: Homo sapiens | place: China | collected 2015-10 | reverse complement strand
ATAAAATTTACAAAAACTTAACCTTGCCCCAGAGTGCCCTTTGGCTCATCATGGGGCATCACGTCCTTGAACACCGTCATGCAGACTCACTAGGCTAGAAACATGACGCAAGAGCTCGTTTCATTGACTATCATCATGGCAGTGGCGGCCGTCAGCCCGATTGTGGCGCAGCTGATTCCAGGAAGGTTCATTCCACAAACTGTGCTGCTGCTCGTCACCGGAGCCGCACTCGGTCCGTACGGACTGGGCGTAATCGAGGTGAACGACGCCGTGAAACTCTTGAGCGAGCTCGGCATGGCGTTCCTATTCCTGCTCGCCGGCTATGAAATCGACCCGAAACGACTCGCCGGACATCAAGGCAAAGTCGGCCTTGTCACATGGATCATCACCTTGGGGCTCGCCGGACTCGTCGTGACCCTGCTCCCATTCTTCGCAAAGCAAGGCATCAACGGCATCGCCACGGTAATAGCACTTACCACCACCGCTCTCGGCACACTCATGCCGATTCTCAAGGAACGCAACCTCGAAGGCACCCCCATCGGCGACGCCATCATCTCGTACGGAACGTGGGGCGAACTCGGCCCAATCCTTGCCATGGCCATCCTGCTATCCACCCGAACCGGCTGGCAGACCATGCTCGTGCTCGGCGCGTTCCTTACCATCTGTCTACTGTGCGCAATGCTACCCACGAAAGCACTGAAAACCGGCCATCGCCTGTACCGTTTCCTTACGGAAAACGCGAACACGTCATCGCAAACGCTCATGCGACTGACCACATTCCTGCTCATCTTCCTTGTCACCATTTCTGCACTGTTCGAACTTGACGCGGTGCTCGGCGCGTTCGCCGCAGGCTTCATCCTGCGTTACATCATCCCCGACGGCAGCAAGTCGCTGGAAATGAAACTGGAAGGCGTCGGCTACGGATTCCTTATTCCTGTGTTTTTCGTGGTGTCAGGAGCCGCGATCAACGTGCGCGCCGTGGCAGGCCGACCCGCGCTGCTCGTCGCGTTCATCGTAATGCTCATGCTGATTCGCGCGGTGCCCGTATATGTTGCGCTATCGCTCGACAAACGCGAGAATCCGCTGTCATCGCATCATCGCGTCACCGTAGCGCTGTATTGCACGACCGCGCTGCCGATCATCGTCGCCGTCACGTCACTGGCGGTGAAGGTCGGCACCATGCAAGGCGACACCGCGTCAACACTGGTCGCAGCCGGCGCGATTACGGTGTTCCTAATGCCGCTGCTTGGCTCGATCACATATCAGGTGGCCGACGTACATCCGGTCACCGCGGTTCGGGAGATTGCACACACACCATCCGATTGGCGGACGATCGTGCACGAACATGCGCAGGTGCGTGCGCTGCTGCACCATCAGGACCGGCTCAAGCGTATGGCGGAAACATTGGACGCACTGGAGAAGATGGGAACGATGGGACATGGCGATGCGGCACATAGCAATGCCGGACATGGCGATGAATATCGAGCCGAACTTGTGAAACGTGCGCGCCGCGAAATCGACCGGCAGTTGAAGGAACTCGGCCTGGACCCGCAGCTCACCACGCAACTGCCACACAACTACCGTTATCCGAAGAACTGAAACGCGAATCCGAGCCTTTCCGGCACTCTAAGTGTCCGATTCTGGAGAAACGGACATTCAGACATGCGCCTATTCGACGGATTTGAGCGAACTAATCGGGTCGATACGATCCAACACCGGATTCACGAACAACTGCACGAGCAGCGCGAAAGCCATGGTCGCGCCGGCCGCAATCACATAACTCAACGGCGTGCATTCCACTTCGAAATACAGTGCGGGCATATTCAACGCAGCCGTCAGCAATCCGCCGACGAAACGGCCGAGAGGCAAGCCCAGCACCACGCCCATCATGGTGAGCACCATCATTTCACGGTTCACATAGTGGTGAACCTCTTTGTCGAAGAATCCGAGCACCTTGAGCGTGGCCATCTCGCGTTCACGTTCTGACACGTTGGTGTTGGCGAGCGTGAACAACACCACGAGCGCGAGCCCGCCCGCGAGCGCCACGATCAGCGCGACCACCGCACCCATCAGATCGAATTTGAAGCTTTCCGCCATGTGCGCGCAGCTCACGGCTTTCATGACCGCATCGTCGTCTTCCAGCTTTTCCGCATAGGCGGCCTGGGATTCGCCTGAACCTTTGAGCTTCGCATACATGGCGTTCCACACCAATTGTTGGCCGTTTGACGATGCGCCATTCGAGGTACCGGATTCGCCGTTTTGATTGTCCGATTCTCCAGAATCGGACGCGGAAGATGCGGAAGACGTGCCGGATGCAGCAGTATCGAACAGCTGGCGATAATAGGTTTCGCTCACATACACGTCCGATCCGATCACACTGCGGATCACCGCGCTGACATGCGCTTCGGCCTGCATATCGTCACCGTTGGTCAGCGTTACCATACCGCCCGCTTTGACGCCCATCGCGCTTGCCGCGGACTGCGATACGATCACGCCGTCATCGCCCAGACTTACCGTATCGGCCGCACCATCCACCCAACTGGAGCGCACCGGCTGCAACGTGACCATCTTGCCGAACTCGCTGCGTTCACTGTCGGGCACGGCAACCAGCTGAATGCTTTCGCTCCCCGAATCGCCGGTCAAATCACCCGATTCAACGCGCACGTCCATGCTCGACGTGACGCGACCATCCGAAGCGACTTTCTGCCGCATCGCATCAGCGTCATCATCGTTCGCGACCACCATCAAATCGTACTGATACACGTCCTGATACTGTTTCGCGCCCAATGCGGCAACGGTGTCGTTGATCGCAAGTCCGCACACAATCAGCGCGGTGCAGCCGGCCACGCCGCCGACCGTCATGATCAGACGCGATTTGAAACGGAAAATGTTGCGCGCCGTGACTTTGCCGAGGAAGCTCATGCGATTCCACAACGGCTTGATACGCTCCAGTAGAATGCGCGATCCTGCACGCGGCGCTTTCGGACGCATGAGACTGGCCGGCTTCTGTCGCATTTCCTGCGCGCACGCATACACGGTTGCGGCAAGCACGCCGACCACGAACAGCGCGACTCCGGCCGTTCCGTACAGCCAGTCGTATGCCAAGCGTACGTCCGGCATCACATACAAGCCTCGCAATACGACGAGCAGGAACGCCGGAATGCCAAGGAAGCCTGCGATCAGGCCGAGTCCACCGCCGATCAGGCAGGCGAACAGCGCGAACAACAGGTATCGTGAGGCGACCGCAAGACGCCCGTAGCCGAGCCCTGTGTATGTGCCGATCAGCCCGCGATCCTCTTCGACCATGCGCGCCATGGCGGTCAGACTCATCATCACCGCCACGAGCAAGAACACGATCGGGAATGCGTTGCCCAGCGATTGGATGGATTCCAGATCAGATTTCAGCGAGCTGAATCCGCCGATTTGCGACCGGTCCTGCACATACCAACGCACTTGCGGAATGCTGTCTTCCAGCTCGTTTTGCTTGGATTGCAGTGTCCGTTCGGTGTCTTTTTTCTGCTGGTCCAATTTCGATTGCGCCTGGTCGAGTTGCGCTTTGGCTTCCGCTAATTGCGGGCTTGCGGCAATTACCGTTTCACGTAGTGTTTCACGGGTTGTTTCGTCGAGGGATCCTGCAGCCGCGCCCGCCTGCATATTGACGATTTGGTCGATTTGCTGATTGAGCTGGCTGCGATTGCTGTCGATCTGCTGTTGCGCTGCGGCGAACTGTTTGTCGGTTTGCGCTTTCGCCTCGTCGATTTGTTTGGTTCCAGCGTCGAATAGTTCCTGATGACGCGCTTTCTGGCGATTGGTTCGCACCGTGCCGTCGATGCGGTCAGCTACTTCGCTGACGGTGTCGTCGTACACGTCACTGAACGAGTCCTTGTCGGCGGCGCCTTTCACGAGAATGGTGACGGCCGTGTACATGCTGCCGGTCACACCGTCGGACGGCGCAAAGAACGTGTAGTCGCTGGTGGCGGAGGAACGGAATGCGTTCGTACCCGAATAGCCGTCTGGATTGGTGAGATCCTGCGGGTCAAGCACCACGCCCACAATAGTCAGTTCGGTGGGGAAGCTCGGTGCCTGATTGTCCGATTCACCAGAATCGGTCACCCGTGCGGCACGTTTGCCATCCTGCGTGTCCGATTCTGCAGAATCGGACACAGAAGAAGACGCCGAATCCTGCGGTGTCACCGTAATATGGTCGCCCTTTTTATATCCGGAATCCTTGATGAATTTGCGCGTCACCGCGATCTCACCGGACTTTTCAGGCATACGGCCACTTTGCAAATACGGCTGGTCAATGCCGTTCGTGCCGATCTCCTGCATGGTCACGGTTTTTTTGCCGTTCAGATCGACGGTCACGGTTTGCGAACGTTCGCCCTGCACTTTCGCGACACCGGAAATCTTACGGAGCGCGGCAATATCGTCATCGGTCAATCCGGCCGTCGACAACACCTGAATGTCGTGCAATCCTTGGGTGTCGAAAAAACGATCCGTCGCAAGAAAAGCGTCTCGGCAACCCGCGTAAATGCCCGTAAGCACGGCGACGCCCAGCAACGAGATCAGTGCGATGGAGATGAATCGCTTCCACGCATGCAACCACATACGCACCATGTCTTTGATGAATGCCATGACGACCTCCAGCCCGTAGCGCTCAAGCAGCACCAACCATTGCTCCCAAAACCTTCATTTTATTGAACTATCGAACTATTGAACACTATGAAACCGAATCCACGCGCTACAGCTACAATCGGGGAAGACGCGCCATACCAAAAACCATAGGCGCGTCACCTACCACTACTGCCGAACGCAACATCGCCAAGATCGCAAACTTTTGCCGAATATTGCCGAATATTGCCGAGGCACCCAAGAAGAGGAAGCATTCATGAGCGACGCAACCGTTGCGAAGAAACCGCGCGAAACCGACGATGTGCCGGTTCCGCCGACGCTGCGCAAGTCTTTGAAGAATCGTCATATTCAATTGATCGCATTGGGCGGCGCGATCGGCACCGGCCTGTTCTATGGTTCCAGCGAGTCGATTCAGCTGGCGGGCCCGGCCATTCTGCTCGCCTATCTGATCGGCGGTCTGGCGATTTTCCTGATCGTGCGCGCCCTGTCCGAAATGGCGGTCGAGGATCCGAAGGCGGGCGCGTTCAGCTATTACGCCACGCAGTACTGGTCGAAGCGAGCCGGCTTTATTTCCGGCTGGAATTACTGGTTCAACTACGTGCTCGTGGCCATGGTGGAGTTGGCCGTGGTTGGCTCGTTCGTGAATTACTGGTTCCCGAACATTCCGAAGTGGGTGTCGGCGGCGGTGTTCCTGGTGGCCATCGCGGCGCTGAATCTTATGGGCGTGAACAAGTTCGGCGAATTTGAATTCTGGTTCGCCATCATCAAGATCGTGGCCGTGCTTGCCATGATTTTCGGCGGTTTGTATGTGATCATCGCGAATGTGCCGACCGCTTCGGGCATTCGCGCGTCGTTCGCCAACTGGTTTACCGTTGACGGCGGATTCCTGCCGCATGGCCTGATGTCTCGCAATGCGGACGGCACGTGGACCGGCCTGCTGATGGCGCTGGTCGTGGTGATGTTCAGCTTCGGCGGCACCGAGCTCATCGGCATCACCGCGGGCGAAACCGAAAATCCGCGCACCACCATCCCGAAGGCCACGAACGGCATTATCTGGCGTATTCTCGTGTTCTACATCTGCGCGCTCGGCGTGATTATGGCCGTGGTGCCGTGGAGCACGATCGACGGCAATTCCAGCCCGTTCGTGCAGATTTTCGACTCGGTGGGCGTGCATGCGGCCGCCGGCATTCTGAATTTCGTATGCTTGACCGCCGTGATGAGCGTGTACAACTCCGGCCTGTACGCGAACTCGCGCATGCTGTATTCGTTGGCGAAGCAGGGCAATGCGCCCGCGTATCTGGGCCGCCTGAACAAGCGCGGCGTTCCGGTCGGGGGTGTGATCACGTCGGCCATCATCATTGCGATCGCCGTGGTGGTGGTGTTCGTGTGGCCTGATTTCGCGTTCAATTATTTGATGTCGATTGCCACGATTGCCGCTGCGATTAATTGGATCATGATCATGATTACGGAAATTAAGTTCCGTCGCGTTGTCGCCGCCGGCGACGGTCCGAATGATTTGAAGGGATTGAAGGGCCAGGAAGCACTTGACAAACTTGCGTTCAAGCTGCCGTTCGCCAAGGTGACGCCGTATGTGGTGATCGCGTTCATGCTGCTGGTCGTGGTGCTGATGTGCTTCTCCGCAAGCTATCGCATCGCAGTGGTCGCCGGCGTGATTTGGCTGGTCGTGCTGTTCGCCGCCTATCAGATCACACAGAAGCGCGCCTGAAGTCGTAAGGCAACAATGCGCCCATGCCTCAAGCGAGGGGCACGGGCGCTTTTTGATTTCAGATTACGATTTCAGATTTCAGATTTTGATTTCCAATCCGCGATTCCCGGGCTGTTCTGGGGACTCGCGCCGTTCGACCTGTGGTACCTGTCGAAGCAGTCCGGCAACACCGTCGCAATCCTGTATGGCGTAACCCCTTGCGGCGATCGCCGCGACCGGCTCGCTGCTCGCTTTCATCCTGCCCTTGTCGGGGCGCAGCAAATGCGCAATCGCAATTTTTTAATGCATCATCGCATTAACTCATCATCGCATCTTATTCCGCTGCCGGAGCGGGACCGGTCGAAGCGCGGGCACGCAATTCGTACGGCCCTTCCATCAGATGCCCCACACGCTCGCCGCCGATCAGCTTGAGCAGCAATCCGGCGGCCTGCTTACCGGTATCGACCACGTCACGGCCCATGGCGGTCAGGTTCGGATACGCCGCGGTGCACATGAGGGAATCATCCCACGACATGATGGAGATTTCCTCCGGTACTTTGATGCCTTGCGAAGCTGCCACGCCAAGGCCAGCCAACGCCATCACATCATTGTCGTAGATGATCGCCGTCGGATGCTCAGAGAACGCCAGCAGGCGCTTCGTGGCCTCGCGACCGGTTTCCGGCGTGTAGTCGGCGTGCAGGCAACGATAACGCATGCCCAGCTCGGAAGCGACGTCCGCAAAGGCGGAATCGCGAATATACGAGTGCGCAAGCGATTCGGGACCGCCGACGCGGGCGATCTGACGATGCCCGAGATCATACAGGTATCGCACCGCTCGGCGCACGGCATCGGCGTCGGCGCTTGACAGACTCGGCAGATTGCCAACCACGGAGGCATCGGCAATGGCAAGCACCGGCATCTCCTCATGCTCCTCAAGCAAGGCAACGCAAGGGTCTCCAAGCTCGACATTGACGAGCAGCATGGCGTCGACGTTGCCAGTAGCAATCCAATCATCGATGATCGAAAGCTTCGCGTCCTCACCCACGGCCATGCGTACCAGCAGAGAATAATCGTATTTTTCCAGCTCGGCGCCAAGACCGGAAATAAGTTCCATCATGTAGGATTCGACGGAAAGCAGCTTCGGGTCGTAACCCAACACTAGACCCACGCGCTGCGTCTTCGCCTTGGCCAGCGCCTGTGCCGCGCCATTCGGCTTCCATCCCAGTTCGTGTGCGACCTTCAACACTTTGTCTCGAGTCACATCGGAAACACCAGACTTGCCGTTGAGCGCATACGAAACGGCGCTACTAGAGACTCCCGAAGCCTTGGCAACGTCAAAAATCGTCACCTTGCTTTTTTGAATAGGCATGTCCGTGTCCTTCTTCTTAACTTAAATCGCAACTTAAACGGTTCATCTACATCGTACAGTAAAAGCGCCGACCAACCTCTTGAAAAGTCAGCGTTCACAACACTTTCGTTTCTTAAGGTTGGCGGCGCTTCAACTTATGTTTTTACTCAACCGAACACGTCAACTGAAATTTCAGTAGTCCTCTATCCACTCTTCTACCGCTTCAGTAGACGGCGTACTCGCGGAAGCTCACCATTCGCGCTTCGGATCGTTGGCGGAACGCGGCACGTTGGCGGCTGCGAACGCACCCGGAGCGGCAAGCGCTGCGGCATCGGCAGTGGCGATATGCAGCACGACGCTTTCGCCCGGAAGCAGCGAGACCATGCCCTCGGCCACCGAAGCCTTCGCGTCGACCTTATCTGCCATGCAGAACAGGTCGCGCACGTAGCTCTTGGCTGTGACGGTAAGTTCCACGCCATCTTCCACGGCAACGGCCGCGGCACTGAGGGCGAGTTTCACGTAAAACATTTCTTGTATTCACGCAATGGTTGCGGCACGGATGGCCATCCGCGCGTTCCGGAAGACGAACAGATGGCCGCCGAACTGACCGCATACCTGGAATCATTCGGCCCGGACCTCTGGCAATAGCCTATGCGCTCGCAGTGCAGCGCATTTTATTTGATTCGTTTCTGCGATTTTGGTGGCATAAATCGCAGAAACGTTGATTTTTCAACGATTTTTTATTTGACTGGTATTTGATTCGTATTTGACTGACGTGCGATCAGCAGGACTTCAATCGCAATATAAAGCGTGCGATTGCAGCACACTATAAGCACAGCAATCGCACGCTATGCATCGTCAACTATCGACAATCATGTGACGCAGCCGTTCAACGCAACTATCTAACGTGATTATTCAGCGTGATCAGAGTCGGTGTGATCGGTCAGGTCCAGCTTGAATGGGTGAGCAGGCAGATTATTGTCATTAAACAACGGTGCCGGACCCCAGCTACGCCATGCGTAGCGCATCATCACCGGCGCTGGCACTTCCGGCGTGGCCAACGTAATCGTGCCGATACTGCGGCTGTTGATCGGAATACCGAATTCCGTGGCGTTGTAATCGACCACGTTGACCTTTGCGTTGACCAGATCGTCAATATCGCAATCCACGAAAATCGCGGCGTAGGCCGGATGGAACACACCATCGGCACCGGCAAGCTCGAAACCGGAACGTTCCGGCAGACGCACCAGCGAAGGCAGGCTCTTGGCGAACTCGTCACCAAAACTGTCGGGCGTAGTACCGCTGAAATGCAGGCCGTGCGCGTACCGGAAGAACAGGCGTACGCGGCCGCCTTCGTCGCAGCGGAAACCCAGCACAGTCGGCCCATACACCGGAATACGGCTCATACCATACACTTGGCGAAGCGCACAATTGCCTAGACGCTCGCCCGGTGTACGTTTATCAACCGGATGAATGTTGTTGTATTCGCCGCAATCCATAGTGCAGATGGCGAACACATTGTCGATGGACTGCGCGGCATCCCACTGGGCCTCGCGCAACACCGGCCACAGCATCGGATCGCCGTCGCCCTCGTCGACCTTCTTGTCAATCCACTGCGGCAATTGCACGATCAGGAACGGCAGGCTTTCGCTCCACAGCGCACGCCATTCACCAATCATCATGCCCAGCAACTCACGGTAGGATCCGCAATACGGCTCGTCTTCCTCGCCCTGATACCATAGGAATCCCGCCAAGGAGTAAGGCACAATGCGCTCCAGCATGGCATGGAACGCGCCTGACGGACGCCACTGCGAGGTCGGCGTCATCGGCGGCGGCCACGGGCATTCGCCATACTGTTGGGTCAGCGTATCCCACGTCACATCAGGATCGTCTTCGCGGGCGGCTGCGATCGACGCATTCCACGTATCAGAACGCGACTGCCATTCGCCGTACTCCAAATCGAACTGTTCCTGCGTTTTACCTGCGATCGCCTGCTCATAGCGCGCAAGATAGCCGCGCCCGGATTCGCTGGAATTCAGTGCATCTTCGCTCGTCCAGCAACTGATCGACGTACCCCCGATATAACAGTCGATAATGCCGATCGGAAGGTCGGAATCAAGTTCATCACGCAGTTTTCGCGCAAAATAGTACGCTACCGCACTCATTACGCCACTATTTTCAGGCGATGATTCCTGCCAGCTTGCCGCATGTTCGGCGTTGCGATTGATCACACCGGTTTTCGGCACATTGTAGAAGCGCAGTAACGGATCGGCACAGTTATCGAGGGCTTCCTCGGCGTCTTCACTGTTGCGCAATTCAAGTTCCATATTGCTTTGACCGCCGGCCAGCCATACTTCGCCGATAAGCACGTCATAATATTCGATGAAATCGTTGCCTGCGGTGACGCGCAACGTGTAAGGGCCACCTTCGGGCTGTGCCGGCAGCATGACGCGCCACGGTGAAAAACCGTTCTTGATCTCTTTGGAGGCGTACGCATGCGCCTGCACGATCACGGAACCATCGAAATCGCGGATTTCCGCGGAAACCTCAAGTCCGGCGCAATCGGCATCAAGCGCGCCGAACACGGCGATGGGCTTGTTACGCTGCAACACCATATGCGAGGCGAAAATCGCGGCGACGTGCAGAACTCCTGACGTGCTACGGTCTTCGGTAGGTTCAGCCGACGTTGTCATTTCAGAACCAGGTGCGGGACCAGTCGCAGTGACCATGACATCTCTTCCTATAGAAAAACCGTAAGAAACCGTACATATCTATCCTAGAACAATATGCGACAGAACATACAAAAAAGACCGCCACCCGTAAGGGCAGCGGTCTTGTAAAAGACTCAGCGATTAGCCGAATGAGCCACATCAGCCACGGGCGATCTTGCCGGTGAAGGTGGCCATATCAGCGTCGTCATCCTTGCCGTTGTTCCAGGAGAACATGGCGCGCAGCTTCGGACCGACGGTCTCGATGCGGACGTTGCCGTACTCTTCCTGCAGAGCCTTGAACTTCGGAGCGCCAGCGTCCTGGTCCTCGATGAACTCCTTGGCGAAGGAGCCGTCCTGGATGCGCTGCAGGTGGTACTGCATGCGCTCACGCACGTGCTCGTCGATGCAGGTGTTGGTGTAGTCGCCGTACTGGGCGGTGTCGGAGCAGGACCAGCGAGCCTTGTTCAGACCACCCTCGTTCATGAGGTCGACGAGCATCTTCAACTCGTGGCAGACCTCGAAGTAGGCGATCTCCGGCTGGTAGCCGGCGTCGGTGAGGACCTCGAAGCCCATTTCAACAAGCTTGTTCACGCCGCCCATGAGCACATTCTGCTCGCCGAACAGATCGGTTTCGGTCTCCTCGGTGAAGGTGGTCTTGATGGCGCCTGCGC
>ONZR01000810.1_pt1 | contig 11088 bp, 9 predicted proteins | sample 1671691 | NCBI WGS metagenome assembly ONZR01 (sample SAMN06348182, study PRJEB24527) | human gut metagenome | biome: human gut; feature: ankylosing spondylitis patient; material: feces | host: Homo sapiens | place: China | collected 2015-10 | reverse complement strand
GTGCGTGTAATGGGTTGCACCCTTGCTGATCGCCCAGTCCTTCATTGCCGTTGCAACAACAGCAGCAACATCGGCGTCGATCGCGGTGCCCTCGCGCATGGTCTTCTTCAGCTTCTTGTAAACGTCCTTGGGAAGACGTTCTTTCATCACAGTGTCGTTAAACACCATGCTGCCGAACAGCTCGGGAACATTCGTAATGCTCATGAATGGTTCGCTCCTTACATATGTTAATTTTAATAGCAAACAAACTGAATAAAACAAATCAGGCGCTGCGGGGCGTGTGCCCACAGCGCCTTTGCTGTTTACACTTCGCATTATAGCCGTCCTGCCTTGCTTTGTCAAGGGAGATTATGGTGTTTTTTTCATTTTCGGAAGATTTGCTACAACATACTTAATTTTCGCTTGTCCGCACTGTCACTTCCTGTGCAAAATGCGAAAATTCACTTTTTTATGTTCTTTGCGCTTGACGATTCCCGGTTCACTGCTATAAAATATGAAGCGAACAAAGGTGTTCGCCATAGCTGAGGATTTAAGGCTTTTGATCCTCTGCTGCGGCGAGCACCTTTTTATTTTGTTAAGCAGCCGGTACATATCGCCTTCCATCTGAAAGCACCCGCCGAAGCCTGCTTCTCTGAATCCGTAATTTCAGCGCAATATATAAGGAGGAAGCACCATGTTACAAAAAGAAGGGCAAGTCCGCATCCCCGCAGGCTGCGCGATCTCCGGTATCTTCCACAAGGACGGCACCCGTGAGAACGGCACCCGCATTATCGACTCCATCCGAACCATGCACGATCGTTCCAACGGCCTGGGCGGCGGCTTCGCCGGCTACGGCATCTACCCTGAATACGCCGATTACTATGCGTTCCATGTATTCTATGATACGCAGGCGGCTAAGGAAGAGTGCGAGCGCGAGATCGAGCGTCACTTTGACATTGTAAACCTGTCCAAGATCCCGACCCGACGTCATCCGCGCATCACGGATGCCCCGATGATCTGGCGCTACTTCGTTACGCCCCTGCCGACCAAGCTGGCAGCCAGCCAGCTCGAGGAGCGTGAGTTCACCTCCCGTTTTGTCATCCGCATCAATCACGCGCTGAACGGCGCTTACATCTTCTCCTCCGGCAAGAACATGGGCGTTTTCAAGGCAAACGGCTTCCCCGAGGACGTTGGCGAGTATTATATGCTGGAAAACTACGAGGCCTACTCCTGGACCTGCCACGGCCGTTATCCAACCAACACACCGGGCTGGTGGGGCGGCGCGCACCCGTTTGCACTGCTCGATACCACCGTTGTCCACAACGGCGAGATTTCCTCTTATGATGCAAACCGCCGCTTCATCGAGATGTTCGGCTACTCCTGCGACCTGCTGACCGACACCGAGGTTATCACTTACATTATTGATTACCTTGGCCGCAAGCTCGGCATGACGTACAGCGAGATTGCAAATGTCATTGCGGCTCCGTTCTGGTCCACCATTGAAAAGCAGGAGCCGAAGGAACGCGAGCGTCTCACCTATCTGCGCAATGCCTTCGCTTCGCTGATGGTTACCGGTCCGTTTTCCATTCTGGTCGGCTACACCGGCGGCCTGATGGCGCTCAACGACCGACTCAAGCTGCGCAGCATGGTTGTCGGTGAAAAGGACGACACCGTATACATCGCCTCCGAGGAATGCGCGATCCGTGTCATCCAGCCTGAGCTGGATAAGCTGTGGGCGCCCAAGGGCGGCGAGCCGGTCATCGTTAATCTGAAGAACGGAGGGAACCAGTAATGGCTATCGATTTTTTATATCCGCAGTATGAGGTCGTCCGCAACAACGACCGCTGCATCAACTGCCGCGCCTGTGAGCGTCAGTGCGCGAACGAAGTACACTTTTGGGACGCCGACAACAACCGCATGCAGGCGGACGAGTCCAAGTGCGTAGCCTGCCACCGCTGCGTGGCGCTGTGCCCGACCCGTGCCCTTAAAATCGTAAAGACCGACCACACGTTCCGCGAGAACGCCAACTGGACCGGCAAGGCCATCTCCGAGGTTTACCGTCAGGCAGGCTCGGGCGGCGTGCTGCTGTCCTCTATGGGCAACCCGGACCCGCACCCCATCTACTGGGATAAAATCCTCATCAACGCTTCGCAGGTTACCAATCCGTCCATCGACCCGCTGCGCGAGCCGATGGAGACCAAGACCTTCCTCGGCAAAAAGCCGGGCAAGATTGAGCGTGACGAGAACGGCAATCTGGTTCCCAATCTGGCGCCGCAGCTGGAGCTCAACCTGCCGATCATGTTCTCCGCAATGAGCTACGGCTCGATCTCCTACAACGCACATGCCGCACTTGCACGCGCTGCAAGCGCGCTCGGCACCTATTATAATACCGGTGAGGGCGGTCTGCATCAGGACTTCTACCAGTACGGCCCGCACACCATTGTGCAGGTTGCATCCGGCCGTTTCGGCGTACATAAGGATTACCTCGAAGCCGGTGCTGCCATCGAGATCAAGATGGGTCAGGGCGCAAAGCCGGGTATCGGCGGTCATCTGCCCGGACTCAAGGTCGGCCCGGATATCTCCAAGACCCGTATGATCCCGGAGGGCACGGACGCGATTTCTCCGGCGCCGCATCATGATATCTACTCCATCGAGGACCTGCGTCAGCTGGTTTACTCGCTGAAGGAAGCTACCGAATACAAGAAGCCGGTTATGGTCAAGATTGCAGCCGTAAATAATGTAGCAGCAGTCGCTTCCGGCGTAGCCCGCTCGGGTGCCGACATCATCTGCATCGACGGCTACCGCGGCGGCACCGGCGCGGCTCCGACCCGCATCCGCGATAACGTCGGCATCCCGATCGAGCTGGCGCTCGCCGCTGTCGATCAGCGTCTGCGCGATGAGGGCATCCGTGATGAGGTTTCGGTCGTTGTCGGCGGCTCCATCCGCAACTCCGCCGATCTGCTCAAGGCCATCGCGCTCGGCGCGGACGCATGCTACATCGGCACCGCGGCTCTGCTGGCAATGGGCTGCCACCTGTGCCGCACCTGCCAGACCGGCAAGTGCAACTGGGGCATTGCAACCCAGCGTCCGGAGTTGGTCAAGCGCCTGAATCCGGATATCGGCTCCCAGCGTCTCATCAACCTGCTTACCGCATGGGATCACGAGCTCAAGGAAATGATGGGCGGCATGGGCATCAACTCCATCGAGGCACTGCGCGGCAACCGTCTCATGCTGCGCGGCATCGGCCTGACTGACCGTGAGCTGAACATCCTCGGCATCAAGCACGCAGGCGAATAAGCACAGGAGGTGCGCGAAAATGACAACTGTACAGGCAGGACTTACCTATTATAAACAAGTAAACGAGCAGATCCGCGCAGCGCAGGACAGCGAGATCACGGTTGAGAACGTGATCGGCCAGCGCTACATCGGCTGCGGCTCCACCGACCGCAAGATCACCGTGCACGGCACGGCAGGAAACGGTCTCGGCCAGTATCTGAACGGCTCCACCATTGAGGTCTTCGGCAACGCGCAGGAGGCCGTCGGCGACACCATGAACGCCGGTGAGATCGTTGTGCACGGCAGCGTCGGCGACGCCTGCGGCTACGCGATGCGCGGCGGCAAGATCTATATCAAGGGCGACTGCGGCTACCGCGCCGGCATCCACATGAAAGCCTACCAGCAGCACTTCCCTGTTATGGTAGTCGGCGGCAAAGCGGGTTCGTTCCTCGGCGAGTATCTCGCCGGCGGTCTCATTCTTGTGCTCGGCATCGGCCAGAACGGCGCGTATCCGGTCAACAATTTCTGCGGAACCGGTATGCACGGCGGCAAAATTGTGTTAAGATGTGATAAAGCACCGACCGATCTGCCGCGTCAAGTCCTCGTGAGCGAGGTCTCCGAGGACGGTATGACCGAATTTGCACCGTATATTAAGGAATACGCGCAGCTGTTCGGTGCAGACGCGGAGAATCTGCTTTCGCAGAAGTATTTCGTCCTCACGCCGAACCCGGAGGCTGGGTATAAGCAGCTTTATACCTTCGAGGCTTGATTTTGCTCTCAGAGTGAAAAACTCCTGCAAGGCAGGAGTTGGAAATGAGGAGATGGGAGTTACCTGATAGGTGTAACTCGCAGGTGCCGTCCGTAACAACACGCAAACGAATTGTGCGACACTGTTCTGTCGCACCTGCGTTGATTTAACCGTATGTGTAGCAGAACGGTATCTGACACTGTGTATGGGTTTCGACAGGGGAGTACACTGTGCTCCCCTGCGGTAGAAAAAATCCTCTGCCGTTCCCCTTTTCGGAGCGGTCGCCGCTCTCTGATTTTCGCCAGACTATGAAATAAAGGAAACTGGAGTCCCAAGAGGATAGAAACCTTGGTGTCTATCCTTTTGGAACCCCAGCTAAGGGTTAGCACCCATTCATCATTCTTTAGGAAACCGCAAAGTAATGCAAGTCCCCTCGCCGAGCGCACTCTTCAGCTCAACCTCCGCATGATGCAGCGCCGCACCATGCTTGACAATCGAAAGCCCCAGTCCGGTGCCGCCGGTCATCTTGCTGTGGCTTTTATCCACGCGGTAGAACCGCTCAAACACGCGCTGCTGGTCCGCCGGCGCGATACCGATGCCGGTATCCGACACCTGCACGAACGGCCGGCCGTTCTCCGTACCGGTCGTAAGCGTCACGCTGCCCTGCGGCTTATTATAATTGATGGCGTTATCCGTTAGATTGAAGATCATCTGCTCAAGCGTGCGGCGCTGACCGGAAACCGCAGCCGGTTCTCCCTCGATGCGCAGCGCGATGCCCTTGCCTGCTGCCTTGCTCTGCAGGCGGTCGCGCACAGTATCACAGAGTGCGGACAGCTCCACCGGCTCAAAGGACACCGTTTCTCCGCCTTCATCCAGCCGGGACAGGTGAATGATATCCTCGATGAGCGCCAGCAGCCGCTGCGCTTCCGTGCGGATCTTGCCCGCAAACGGCGCCACGTCCTCCGGCTTGGCAATGCCGCCCGCGATGATCTCCGCGTAGCCCATGATGCTGGTCAGCGGCGTTTTCAGCTCGTGCGACACGTTGGCGGTAAATTCCTGCCGCTGCTGCTCGGCACGCTCGCGCTCGGTAATATCCACGATCAGCAGCACAGCGGCGTGCCATACGCTGTTCTCCTCCACCGAGCTTGCCGTAAGTTCATAAATGCGGCCGTTCCGCTCGAGTTTGCCGTGCGCGCCATTGCCGTCGAGCGCCTGCTCGACCACCTGAATGTAATTCGCGTCGCGGCACAGCGTCAGATAGCTGCCTTCCGCACTGTCATGCGGGAACAGCGCCCGCGCAGCGTAATTGGCGAACAGAATCATGCCCTTGCCGGAAAACAGCACCAGACCTTCATCCATACGGGCCGTAATGTCGTCAAACTCAGCCTGACGGCGCTGCAGCTCGTCCATCTGCGCCTGAATTTTGCGGTTCTGCTTGTCCATGCGGTGCAGCAGCGGCGACAGCTCGTCATAGGCTTCGCCCTTCATCGGATCATGCAGGTCGAGTGCTTCGATCGGCTTGAGGAACAGACCGGTCAGCCAGCCTGCCAGCACAGCTGCAACCAGCAGCGTCAGCAGGATGATCAGCACAATCCACGGTGACGCATTCGACAGTGCGCCGAACACGCTGTCCGCAGTTGCGGAAATGCGCAGAATATCGCCGTTTTTCAGACGGACCGCGTAATAAAACGTCTGCTCAGCGAAGGTTTCGGACAGACGGTTGTCCTCGCCCGTGCCGTTCTTCTCTGCCGCCGCAATCTCCGGACGGACGGCGTGGTTCTCCATCTCGGAGGCATTCGTGCGGTTGTCGTACAGCACAGTGCCGTCCTGCGCGACCAGCGTCAAACGGTCGGCGTACACCGATCCGCACTCCTCCAGTTCCTCCCGAATGTCATCCACCGCAGACAGGTAGCTGCTCTCCGTTACCAGCCGCTGCCGCATGTCATTGGTCAGACCGGCGTGAACCGCCAGCAGCAGCAGCCCGGTCGTCAGCAGCAGCGTGACAAGCGATGTGAGAAAAATGCTGCCGAGTACGCGCTTTCTCATGTGTGCTCTCCCATACGGTAGCCGACACCGCGGACAGTTTCGATCAGCGCACCGTCCGCGCCCAGCTTTTGCCGCAGCGTGCGGATATGCACATCGACCGTGCGGGTTTCGCTTTCATTATTATAACCCCAGATATTCTCGAGCAGCACATCGCGCGTGAGCACAGCACCGCGGTTTTTCATCAGCAGGCACAGCAGCTGGTACTCCTTGAGCGTCAGCTGCACCTCCTGCTCGTTAACGAATACGGTGTGAGCACGCTCATCCACACAGATGCCGCCGGCTACCAGCGGACGCGGCTCATCCTTGTCCTGCATATCCTCGGTGCGGCGCAGGACCGCACGAATGCGCGCGATCAGCTCCATCATGCCGAACGGCTTGGGAATGTAATCATCCGCACCGGTGTCCAGACCGACTACCTTGTCGTACTCCGTGTTTTTCGCAGTCAGCAGAATGACCGGAATCTTCGCCGTATCCGGTGCTGCGCGCAGGCGACGCAGAATGGTGATGCCGTCCTCACCGGGCAGCATGATATCCAGCAGAATCAGCTGCGGCTTGCATTTTTTCAGAGCATCTGTCAGCGCCGCACCGTCCTCGAAGCCGTCAGCCTCAAAACCGGTGTTGCGCAGCGTGTACACCACCAGTTCGCGGATACCCGCATCATCTTCCACACAGTATATCATATGTTACACTCCGATTTCTGTCAGCGCGCCGCCGCTTCCGCGCCGTGCATTGCGCTTTTATGCGAGCCGGTGATGGAAAACTCCACCCATTCGGCAATATTGGTCGCGTGGTCGCCGATACGCTCCAGATACTTGGCGATCATCAGCACATCGAGTACGCGCTCGCCGTCCTCCGGGTTCTGCGCGATCTCCGCGATGAGGTCGCTCTTGCACTCATCGAACAGGTGGTCCACCACGTCATCATATTCAATAACGCTCCATGCAAGGGTCAGGTCACGGCGGACAAACGCATCCAGGCTGTCGGTCACCATTTTAATGGTTGCCTGCGCCATCTGGTCGATATGCGTGTTGTGACCGCACGCACCGGACAGATATGTTACAATCTCCGCAATATCGCTTGCCTGGTCACCGATGCGCTCGATATCCGTGATCATTTTCAGCACGGACGAGATCAGACGCAGATCGCTTGCCACCGGCTGCTGCTGCAGCAGCAGCTTGAGGCACATGGACTCGATTTCGCGTTCCTTGCGGTCGATCTCCTGATCGATGCGGATGGCGGCCGCCGCCAGCTTGATATCGCCCTCAAGCAGGGCCTTTACCGCACTGGCGATTGCGTTTTCGCACAGTGCCCCCATCGAGATCAGCTCATTGTTCATCTCCGCAAGCTGATTGTCAAAACGGTTTCTCATTAGCCGAACCTCCCCGTAATGTAGTCTTCCGTGCGCTTGTCCGACGGCATGGAGAACAGCTTTTCGGTGTCATCCACTTCGATCATGTCGCCAAGCAGGAAGAACGCAGTCGTATCCGAAACACGGGTGGCCTGCTGCATATTATGCGTTACCATAACGATAGTATAATCCTTTTTAAGCTCGAGCACAAGGTCCTCGATCTTCGCGGTGGAAATCGGATCAAGCGCAGAGGTCGGCTCGTCCATCAGCAGCACCTCCGGGTCTGCGGCAAGCGCACGCGCGATGCAGATACGCTGCTGCTGGCCGCCGGACATGGACAGCGCGGATTTTTTGAGGTTATCCTTGGTCTCCTCCCAGATAGCGGCACGCTTGAGCGAGGTTTCAACGATCTCGTCAAGCTGCACACGGCTCTTGATGCCGTGCGTGCGCGGACCGTAGGCGATGTTATCATAAATCGACATCGGGAACGGATTCGGCTTCTGGAATACCATGCCGACACGGCGGCGCAGCAGATTGACGTCACAGTTCTTGTAGATATCCTGACCATCAAGCATGATATCGCCCGTGATACGGCAGTTTTCCACCAGATCGTTCATGCGGTTGAGCGAACGCAGCAGCGTAGACTTGCCGCAGCCGGACGGTCCAATGAATGCAGTGATCTCCTTCTCCTTGATATCCAGATTGATATCGTGCAGGGCGTGAAAATCGCCGTAATGCAGATTCATATTGTGAATTTCGATCTTATTTTCCATGTTCATTCTCCATTTACTTCTTGGTCAGCTTTTTCGCTGCCAGAGCGGAAAGCGTATTCATCAGCAGGACCACCAGCAGCAGAACGACTGCGGTAGCATTTGCCTCGTTCATGTGCAGCGCCTCACCCGAGAGCACATACATGTGGATGGCCAGCGTACGGCCGGACTGGAACAGACCGGGAATCTGTGCCATGGTGCCTGCGGTAAAGATGAGCGCCGCGGTCTCGCCGACGATACGGCCAATACCGAGGATAACACCGGACAGGATGCCGGGACCCGCAGCAGGCAGCACGATGCGGAATACCGTGCGCAGACGTCCGGCACCCAAACCGAACGAGCCTTCGCGGTAGGAATCCGGAACCGCTATCAGTGCTTCCTCAGCGGTACGCATGATGAGCGGCAGGATCATAATCGCCAGCGTCATCGCACCGGCCAGCAGCGAGTATCCCCAGTGCAGCCTGGTGACGAAGAACAGCATGCCGAACAGGCCGTACACAATGGACGGAATGCCGGAAAGCGTCTCGGTCGTGATGCGGATGACGTTTACCAGCTTGTTGCCGCGCTTGGCATACTCATTCAGGTACACGGCGGTGAACAGGCCGAGCGGCACGGCCAGCAGCAGTGCCAGCGCGGTCGTTTCAACCGTAGTGAGGATGGCAGGCATCATCGAGACGTTCTCAGAGGTATAATTCCACTGGAACAGCGACGGCTTGAGATGCGGGATACCCGTCACCAGAATATAGCCGAGCAAGAACAGCAGCACCGCAAAAGTCAGCATAGCCGCGCCGTACACCAGACCCTTGAGCACAGCCGCAGATGCGGCGCCGTGCACCTTTCCGGTCTTTGCCTGTACGCGCACTGCCGGTTTTGCAGCAGAGACAGCTTCTCTTGTCATGCTTCCTTCCTCCTTTTGAGAACCGAGAATGCCAGATTGATGAGCAGAATGAATACGAACAGCACAACGCCGGTCGCAATAAGCGCCTCACGGTGCAGGCCGGTGGCGTAGCCCATCTCAAGCACGATGTTTGCCGTCATGGTGCGGATGCCCTTGAGCATACTGCCGGTCAGCCGCGGCTGGTTGCCCGCTACCATGATAACCGCCATGGTCTCGCCGATGGCGCGGCCGATGCCGAGCACGATGCCAGCCAGCACGCCGGACTTGGCAGCCGGTACCATAACCGTGAATATGGCACGCTCATGCCGTGCGCCCATGGCGACAGCGCCCTCGTAGTAGCTCATCGGAACCGCACGCAGCGCCGCTTCGGACACGCCGATGATGGTCGGCAGAATCATAATGCCGAGCAGGATGGACGCCGCCAGAATGGATGAGCCGGAGATATCCGCGCCGAACACGCCTGCCACCGCACGGACTGCCGGTACGATAATGACCATGCCGAAGAAGCCGTATACGATAGACGGAATACCGGCCAGCAGCTCGGTGCACGGCTTGAGAAGACCGTACAGCTTTTTCGGACAGTAGAATGCCATGAATACCGCGGTCAGCAGACCGATCGGCACGCCGATAACGATCGCACCGGCGGTGATGTACAGGCTGCCGAGGATCATCGGCAGGATGCCGTAAATGTCGTTGCCCGGCTTCCACTTCGCGCCTGTGAGGAAATCCAGCAGGCCAATCTCCTTCATGGCAGGCACACCGTTCGCAAACAGGAAAATACAGATGAGCACCACCGCAAAGATGGAGGTCAGTGCACAGAGAAAAAATACCATGTGCATCAGGTTTTCCCGAAGGTTTTTCATAAATCTATCTCCTATACAGGCACAGGGCGAATCGCTTCGCCCTGTTTTATCAGTCTGTGAATTCGCTTACGCGAGGTCGCCCCAGTCGGTGATGTCGCCGACATAGATACCCTTGATCTGATCCATAGACAGGTCGTCAATGGTGTTCGCCGGGTTTACGACTACTGCGATGCCGTCAAGTGCGATGGCGGTGCCGGTAAGCTGTGCAGCCTCGTCGTCCTTCAGCTCGCGGGATGCCATGCCGATGGCAAAGGTGCCGTCCATCGTGCCGGTCATGCCGGAGGTGGAGTCAGAGGTCTGCAGGTCGATGCTTGCGTTCGGGTTTACAGCCTTGTACGCCTCGATCAGCTTCTCCATAACCGGGGATACCGAGGAGGAACCGCCGACTGCGATCTGTCCGGAGGAACCGTCGGAAGTAAAGGCTGCTGCATTGTCGTCAACAGCGATGTACTTGTTATCGGTTACAACAGCCTGACCTTCCTTGGAGAGGATGAAGTTGATAAAATCCTTGGCTACGCCGGTCGGCTCGCCCTTGGTTGCAATATTGAACGGACGGGACAGCTTGTAGGTGCCTGCCTTTACGTTATCTACGGTAGCTTCTGCGCCGTCTACCTTGACAGCCTTAACGGTGTCATTCAGCGCACCGAGGGAAATGTAGCCGATAGCCTTCTCGTTGCCTGCTACGCTGGTCAGTACAACATCGGTCTTGTTGGCGATCTCGGCATCCGCGGTGGTATTGTCGATCTTCTCGCCTGCGTCGTTCTTCTCCTCAACGCCGGTCAGCTCGATGAACGCGCCGCGCGTACCGGAACCATCCTCACGGGAGATAACGGTGATCGCGCCGGATACGCCGCTGTCATTGCCGCTTGCCTGGGAATCCGAAGAATCGGAAGAGGAGCTGCCGCCGCAGCCGCTCAGTGCACCGGTCAGCATCAGTGCTGCCAGAAGCATGGAAATGCTCTTTTTCATAATTTGTTCTCCTTTTACATTCGTCTTCGTTTTTTGTTACAAGATTATCTTACGGAAGTTTTGTAAAATGCAAAAGCGAGAGTTCGTTAAGTTTAAGTAAAGTGTGTGTTTTCGAGTAAAATCTATGTTAAACCGAGGTTTTCGCCTGCGATTCAGCGGGATTTGTGCTCTGCGGAGCGCAGGAACGTTCG
>ONZR01000804.1_pt1 | contig 11202 bp, 9 predicted proteins | sample 1671691 | NCBI WGS metagenome assembly ONZR01 (sample SAMN06348182, study PRJEB24527) | human gut metagenome | biome: human gut; feature: ankylosing spondylitis patient; material: feces | host: Homo sapiens | place: China | collected 2015-10 | reverse complement strand
CAACTTCTTGATTTTCAATCAAAGTCCAATTTAGAGCGAGTTAGTATTTTTAACAAAAGGGGCAAAGGGTTAACAGGTTAACAGTTAACAGCTGTTTTTTGCATCCTCCCCCTCTCGCATACCTTATATTATATATAAATATATATACTTATTATTATATGTGAGTGGGGGGAAAGTAGGCATTTTGGGCTGTTAACTGTTAACTCTGTTAACCCCCATTAGGGAAAATAGCCTTTCAGATGCTTCTTGATAATAGGTTAAGTGGCTTATATTAAGCCAAGTAAGAGTCATCAATGATGACCGGAAGGAGGCTTAAATGAAGCCTCGCAGTGGCGATAAATTGAGCCACTTGTGTATCCTTTATCATACGCTTGCGTGCAAAATATATAAAATAAGTAAGGGCTGCCAGTACATCCTGGCAGCCCTATTACGTTAGTATGTTATGAAAAATTTGAGAGAATTGAAACTTCACAGCTTCAGAATTGTTTTACTAAACATGATTTTTTATAGAGAAAGCATAGAAATAATCTACTTTAATAACGTTGGAGACGTTGTTGGAGTGCTTACCTGATCGATGCCTGTGCGTTGCATAGAATCAACCGAAGCAGAATCTCCCATGGCTACGGACACGCCCTTGCCACTCTTGATGTATCCTACGTTTTCAACAGAATCATTGCCATTGTTCTGGAAAGGAACCTGAACTGCATTGCCCAATGTCAGGATGATAGCTACCACGGCAGCAGCCTTGAAGAGAGGCTTCAGGCGCTCTGTCAATGAAACGACCTTTGCCTTGTTAGGCTTCTTGGTGTATTCATCCTCAATCATCGCCATCATCTTCTGGTCGAAGTCATCACCCAGCGCCTCTTGCTTAGCCTCGCCCATCTCGTAAGAGAAGAGCGCTTGGTATGGCTTCAGCTCGGCAGGCAACTCGTCCTGGCTGAAGAATGCGCGGAGAATCTCCTCTTCTTCGAGAGAAGTCTCGCCCTTCCAGTAGTGATCCAAAAGTTGGTTGATGTACTTATAATCCATATCTGTCGAATTGTTGAAATCTTTGTTTGACTGTTTGACGAGCCCTGAAGATGTTCACCTTGACCTGGTCTTCCGTGATGCAGAGGATGTCTGCTATCTCCTTGTAGGATTTTCCTTCGATGTCTCGAAGCTGCAGACAGCTGCGCTGCTTTTCAGGCAACTCGTCGATAATATTCCTTACGATGTCCAGTTTGTCTTTCTGAATCATCCTTTCGGAGGGGGTAGAAGTGTTTTCGTCTAACCTTTCTGTATTCTGCTCTTCCAGCGAATCATTCTGATTTTCCATCTTCTTGATGCGGTCGAGCGAGAGGTTGCGGGCGATGGTGAGGCTGTATGCCTCGATGGAGTCAAGCTCCTGCCATCTGTCGCGGGCGTTCCAGACTTTAATCAGCGTATCCTGCACAACGTCTTCCGCTTCCTCCCGGTTGAGAGTAATGCGAAGGGCCAGCCTGAAGAGTTTGTTCTTCAGCGGCAAAACATCGTTCTGGAAACTGATTTCTTTCATCCCTCTATTATCAATGACGACTATGTTATAAGAAAGTTACAACCAATCTTAAATTATTTCTATTTTTAACTCTTGTTAAGAAAAAAGGTAATGAATTCTTCACTCTTCACTCTTCGTTCTTCACTTAATCACCGTTCCGTGCTTTCCGTCGATGGCGGTAGCAAGGGTGATAATCACCTCTTTCACACCAGCATCGATGGCTGCAAGGGCATTCTCCAACTTAGGAATCATGCCGCCTGCCACGGTACCATCTGCTTTATATCTCTCAAAATCGGCATGGGTAATCACTGGAATCACGCTGTCGTCATCCTCAGGATTACTGAGCACGCCTTTCTTTTCAAAACTATATATCAATGTCACATCGTAGTAAGGAGCCAGAGCCTTGGCAGTCTCGCTGGCTATGGTGTCGGCATTGGTGTTGAGGATGTTGCCCTTGCCGTCATGGGTCAATGGAGCCATCACTGGAGTAATGCCTTCATTAATCAGGGTTTGGAGCATCTTGCCGTTGGCACGCTCTACATCGCCTACGTATCCGAAGTCGATACCGTCCTTCAACGGACGCTTATGACTGTGGATTACGTCCATATCAGCACCGGTCAGACCGAGAGCATTCACGCCGTTAGCCTGGAGCTTGGCAACCAGGTTCTTGTTGACCAGACCGCCATAAACCATTGTTACCACTTCCAGCATGTCTGCATCAGTGATGCGGCGGCCGTTCACCATCTTGCTCTCGATGCCGAGGGCTGCAGCTACCTTAGTGGCACGGCGGCCACCGCCATGTACCAATACTTTCTTGCCAGGAATGGCTGCGAAATCCTTCAAGAGCTGTGCCAGCTGCTCGCTGTCTTCAACGATGGCACCGCCTACCTTTACTACTGTTACTTTTTCCATCTTTAAGTTTAATTTATAGTTTATAGTTAATAGTTTATAGGGCAATCTTGCTGTAAACTATTAACTATCAACTGTTAATTCTTACTGAAGATATGTGTATCCGAAGAGACCATTGCGATAGGTGCCCAGGAATTCCTTGCCCTCATCTAGGGAAATCTTGCCTTCCTTCACACTCTTGGTTACCCACTGCTCCAACTGGCGGACGAGCTTCTTCGGATTGTACTGTACGTAATCCAATACCTCCTCTACGGTCTCGCCATCGAATATCTGGTCGATGCAATATTTGCCGTCCTTTACAGAGATGTGGGCAGCATTGGTGTCGCCGAAGAGATTGTGCATGTCGCCCAGAATCTCCTGGTAGGCACCTACGAGGAACACACCGAGATAGTATGGCTCGTTCTTCTTCAATGGATGAAGAGGAAGAACGTTGCCTATATGACCGTCGGTAACGAAGTTCGCAATCTTACCATCGCTGTCGCAGGTGATGTCCTGCAAGGTAGCGTTGCGGGTAGGACGCTCGTTCAGACGCTGGATAGGCATGATAGGGAAGAGCTGGTCGATAGCCCAACTGTCTGGCAGACTCTGGAACAGAGAGAAGTTGCAGAAATACTTGTCGGCAAGAATCTTATCCAATCCTCTGAGCTCCTCAGGTACATGCTTCATGTGCTTGGCAAGATTGTTGATCTCGTGGCACACGCTCCAGTACATTGCCTCAATCTCTGCACGGGTCTTCAGATCTACGATGCCGTGAGAGAAGAGCTGCAATGCCTCTTCGCGAATCTGCTCGGCATCATGCCAGTCTTCCAGCATGTTGCGAGGATTCAGGTTGTCCCATATCTCATAAAGATCCTTCACCAGCTGGTGGTCGGTCTCCTTCGCCTCAAACTCCTCAGGCATCTCTGGCAGGGAAGCTGTCTCCAAGACATCGATAACCAAGACTGAGTGATGGGCAGAGAGCGAGCGGCCGCTCTCGGTGATGAGGTTAGGGTGCTCGATATTGCTCTTGTTGGCTGCATCTACGAATGTATAGACACAGTCGTTTACATACTCCTGGATAGAGTAGTTTACGGAACTCTCGCTGCTTGAAGAGCGGGTGCCGTCGTAATCTACACCGAGTCCGCCACCGCAATCTACGAAATCTACATTGTAGCCCATCTTGTGGAGGCTAATATAGAACTGGGCTGCCTCACGGAGAGCAGTCTGAATGCGGCGAATCTTGGTAATCTGACTTCCGATATGGAAGTGGATAAGGCGCAGACAGTCGTGGAATCCCATCTCGTCTATCTTCTTGAGGGCTGTGAGCAGTTCTGCGCTGGTCAAACCGAACTTAGATGCATCACCGCCGCTTTCAGCCCATTTGCCTGAACCTGAAGAAGCCAGTTTGATGCGGATACCGATGTTTGGCTTTACGTTGAGCTTTTTGGCTACCTTTTCGATGATATCCAACTCATTGAGCTTTTCTACCACGATAAAGATGCGCTTGCCCATCTTCTGAGCCAGCAAGGCAAGTTCGATGTAGCTCTCGTCCTTGTAGCCGTTACAGATGATGAGCGAGTCGCTCTGTGCCTGTACGGCGATGACGGCGTGGAGTTCAGGCTTGGAGCCAGCCTCCAGTCCGAGGTTGAACTTCTTGCCGTGAGAGATAATCTCCTCAACGACCGGCTGCATCTGGTTCACCTTAATAGGATAGATGACAAAGTTTTCTCCCTTGTATCCATACTCTTCCTTTGCCTTTTGAAAACAGCTGGCTGTCTTCTCGATGCGGTTGTCGAGGATGTCTGGGAAACGGAGCAGTACGGGAGCGTTGATGTCGCGTAATGCCAACTCGTCCATGATGTCGCGCAGGTCTATCTGCGTATTGTCCTTGCATGGAGTTACATAGACATCACCCTTGTCGTTGATGCCAAAGTAAGAAGTACCCCAACCACAGATGTTGTAGAGCTCCTTCGAGTCTTCAATAGTCCATTTCTTCATTTTCTAATCTTGCTTGCTGGAAATCAGTTTTGTTTGTTACCTTTATTATATATTACTTTATTAGATACGGCTATATGTTCAGCAGGTCTCTGATCTGCTGAACAATAGCGTTGATTTTATCATAATTGTCCATCACGTTGATATCGATGATGTGTTTTGCCTTCTCGTAATAAGGCTCTCGAAGTTTCAGCTGCTCATGGATAAACTTGTCTACCTCTTCCGGTGTTTTGTTGAGCAGCAGAGGGCGTACGCCTTTGCCCATCTTCAGATGAGCGTGAAGGGTTTCTGGAGATGCCTTCAGGTAAAACGTTTCGCCAAGTTGGTTCATGTAGTCCATATTGTCGAAGAAACATGGTGTTCCTCCTCCGCAACTTACCACTACATTTTCAAACTCTGCCACTTCGTGTAGCATATTGTGCTCTATCTTGCGAAATCCCTCTTCTCCAACTTCGTCGAAGATCTGTTTAACGGTTTTGCGCATTCGGCTCTCGATATACCAGTCGAGATCGTAGAACATAACGCCAAGGTCTTTGGCGAGGGCTTTGCCGACCGTTGTCTTGCCGGCGCCCATGTATCCTATGATGATGATTGACTTCATTTTCTTCTGTTTCTATGTCAATGAGGCATGTTTATGATTTCTTTCTGCCTCTAGCCTTTGGTTCTGGAGCAGCTTTGATAATTTCCATACACTCCTCGTATGTAAGCTCCTCTGCACTCTCATGTTTTGCCTTTGGAATGCGGTAATTCTTGCCGTCGTAAGCAATGTATGGACCATACTTGCCATTGAGAATTTCCATCTTATCGTCCTCATCGAAAACTTTGAGATGGCGCTTCTCTTCGGCTTCGCGCTTTTCCTTGATCAGTTCGATGGCTCTATCCAGGGTGATGGTCAGCGGATCATCCTCCTTTGGAATAGAAACATACTTGCGGTTATGGAGGATGTAAGGGCCGTAGCGGCCAGAACCAACTGTTACAGTAATGCCTTCATAATCACCGAGTTCTCTTGGCAGCTTGAAGAGTTCCAAAGCCTCTTCCAGGGTGATGGTTTCTATGCTCTTGTCTGATGGCAACTGGGCAAACTGAGGCTTGTCCTTATCCTCAGCAGAACCAATCTGTACCACTGGTCCAAAACGGCCAATCTTGACGAATACTGGCTTTCCTGTTTTTGGATCATTTCCGAGATTGCGCTCGCCGGCTTTGTGCTGGTTGCGGGCTTCCAGGACTTCCTTCACTTCAGGCTCAAAGCCCTTGTCGAAATCCTTCATCCAGTTGGTCCATTCGGTCTTTCCTTCTGCAATATCATCAAACTTCTTCTCTACGTCTGCCGTAAAGTTGTAGTTCATGATGTTCGGGAAGTTCTCCATCAGGAAATCGTTTACTACGATGCCGATATCAGTAGGCAGAAGCTTGCCCTTTTCAGAGCCTGCCATCTCTTTCTTCAACTTCTGGGTTATCTTGATGCCCTTCAGAGAATCTATGGTAAATGTGCGCTCTTCACCCGTCTTGTCACCCTTTACCACGTATTGACGCTGCTGGATGGTACTGATGGTTGGAGCATAGGTAGATGGACGGCCGATGCCGAGATCTTCCAGTTTCTTCACCAGACTGGCCTCTGTGTATCTTGCAGGAGCCAGAGAATACTTCTCTGTAGCAAGGATTTCTCTGCGCTGCAATTCATCGCCTTCTTTCAGGGCTGGAAGAATGTGGGAAGAATCCTCAGCATGCTCTTCATCGTCGGTTGACTCAAGATAAACCTTGAGGAAACCATCGAATGAAACAACCTCGCCGGTAGCAACAAACTTTTCGCTTGTGTTGCCGATATTGATGTTGATGGTTGTCTTTTCGAGTTGTGCGTCAGCCATCTGAGATGCGATGGTACGCTTCCAGATGAGTTCGTAAAGGCGCTTCTCCTGAGCGGTTCCTTCGATGGTTGGTTCATTCATATATGTAGGACGGATAGCCTCGTGCGCTTCCTGTGCACCCTTTGAACTGGTGTGGTAGGCACGAGTCTGGCTGTATTCCTTGCCATATTCTCTGATAATCTCATCTTTGCTGGCGTTGGAACAGAGCGTAGAGAGGTTTACGCTATCGGTTCGCATGTAAGTGATGCGTCCGCTTTCGTAAAGTTTCTGGGCTATCATCATGGTCTGTACAACGGTGAAACCAAGCTTGCGTGCTGCCTCCTGTTGTAGAGTAGAAGTAGTGAAAGGTGGTGCAGGAGAACGCTTTAAAGGCTTTTTGGTTACAGATTCAACCATAAACTTAGCGTCTTTACACTTCTCAAGGAAAGCTTCAACCTCTTCGTGGGTATTGAAACGCTGGTCCAGTTCTGCCTTTACCTCTGTTGCATTGCCGCTGTCGCTGATCAGGGCGAAAATAGCGGTAACGCGATAGTATGGAACACTCTGGAACTTCTGGATTTCACGCTCACGTTCTACTATCAGACGGACAGCAACACTCTGTACACGACCTGCAGAAAGGGCTGGCTTAACCTTTCTCCACAAGATAGGAGAAAGCTTGAAACCTACCAGTCGGTCGAGTACACGACGTGCCTGCTGGGCATTCACCAGGTTCATGTCCAGATGGCGTGGGTTCTTGATTGCGTCAAGAATAGCCTGTTTGGTAATCTCGTGGAAGACAATACGGTTTGTCTTCTCCTCATCCAATCCCAGTACTTCGCAAAGGTGCCAGCTGATGGCTTCTCCCTCGCGGTCCTCATCGGATGCTAACCAGATTTTCTTGGCTTTCTTCGCATTCGTTTTCAATTCTGTAACGAGTTTTTTCTTCTCCTCTGGAATCTCATAATCAGGTTCCATGGTTTTCTCGTTTATACTAAGTTCCTTCTTCTTCAGGTCACGGATATGACCGTAAGAAGACATAACCTTATAGTCCTTACCTAAAAACTCTTCGATCTTTTTAGCCTTCGCAGGGCTCTCGACGATTACTAAATTCTCTTGCATAAGCTTATACACAATTTTTTTCGGTTGGCAAAAGTAAGTAAACTTTTTGCTTATACCTTATTATATGGTGTTTTTTTTGGTTTTTTTAATGTTTGGGAGCCATATTTGGCTGTATTGAACCCTTTTTACCCCAATTTTGTTTCCAAATAACGATGGAGCCCCTTGCGTATGGAATCGAATGCGAACTCATCAGGATTGAGTCTGCTCAATGGTATCCAGAATGATTCTTCTGCATCGTCCATTGCTTCTATATGAGTGTCGTCTTTCACCTTCACTTCATAGAACATATCGAGGGTATGGACCATGAAACCTGAGTAAAGGTAGAGATTTGGGTAGCTGAACTGATACTTAACCTCAGTTGTATCCAGTCCGGTTTCCTCTTTTACCTCTCTTGCCATACCTTCTTCACCTGTTTCATCCATGTCAACAAAACCGCCTGGCAAATCGAGTGCCCCCTTGGCTGGGTCTTTCTTGCGCCTTACTGCCAGGAGCTCTTCCTTACTGTTGAGTATGAGAGCTACCGTAGCACTGCTTGGATTGAGGTAATAAGAGAATCCGCAGTCCTTACACTTCTTGCTCTTGATGTTGTTGATTTCGAAATGACTAGAGCCGCAAACCGGGCAAAACTGAAACTTATCTAATACGTGACTCATATAATGATTAATGTATAATGATTGATGTTTAATGAAAAGAATTTATCTTCATGTTATAATTGAAAAGTGGCCGGTCTTTGACTGCTGAACAAAGATCGGCCGCTGGTTATCTGATATTTACCAATTATCTGTACGGAATGGGAAGAGAGGCAGGTTGCCTGCATTTGCCATATTGCCGAGCTGGAAGTTGCGGAAACAGTAGCGAAGGGCTACCGGTTTCTTTACCTCAGGACTGGTTACGATGACGCACTCATTCCAAGGATCGTTGCCTTCCTGCCAGAAGTGCTTGGCTGTAGCCTTATGGAATACCTTATCTTCGCCTGCAACTTCGAAACCTTCGATACCTTCAAAGCGGTTGTAGGCTCCGTAGGTGTTGTCGAAATGCACCTTTACAGTATCACCTACAATCTTCATCTCCTTGAAGGTCATGCTCTCGCTGAAGAGTCCCTTCATGCCATAGGTCTTGCTGAGTGCCTGGAGTGCAAGACGTTCGCCTACAGGCTGTTTCTGACATGGATGAATCTGCTCAACCTCGTATGGGTAAACCAGGTCTTCGGTACAGACGATGCCGCTGTTTGGAATCACCTTGGCTGCATTGAACTGCTGTTCACGGAGCTTAGGTCCCCAATCGCCATTTACGTCGCCATTATGATAAGGTGCAATCTGTACGAAATAGAATGGCAGTTCGCCCTGCTTGAAGTCTCTGCGCCACTGGGCAACGAGGTCGGCAAGACGTTTGGTATACTGGCCGTCCGGGTCGCCCACGTTAGAACATCCCTGATAGAAGAGAATACCCTTTACGCTATAGTTGAGGATAGGGTGGAAAGTTCCGTTACCCCAGAGAAGAGGGTAGAGGAAATCCCACTTAAACTTAGGGTTCTTGGTCATCTTTACAGAGTCGAGATCTTCCTTGGTGTTCTTCTTCAGGTAGTCGCGGTCGAGCCAGCTTTCTACACGGCTTCCACCCTTGTTTGCCATGACCAGACCTACCGGAATATCAAGAGTCTTGTTTATTACCTGTGCAAAGAAGTATCCTGTAGCAGATGCATCGCCTACGGTTTCCGGGTTAACCTCCTTCCATTTGCAGTTGGTATCATCTAACGGCTTACTGCTCATTACGCTAGGAATCTTTACGTAATGTACGCCTTTGTACTGGTTCGCTTCGAGCACCGCCTTGTTGTAACCTTCTACAGGGCAGTTGCCGAATCCTTTTACAGGCATCTCCATGTTGCTCTGACCTGCACAAACCCATACTTCTCCTGCCAGCACATTGTTGAGAGTGGTCTTTTCGCCATCATCGAAAGTGATGGAGAGTGGGGTGTAGCTCGCCTTCGGGGTTTGTACTTTGATAGCCCATTTGCCATCCTTTCCGGTCTTGGCAGAATATTTCTGCCCAGACCATGAGGTGGTTACCTCTACGGTGGTTCCTGGTTTGTCCCATCCCCAGAGGCTAGCCTCTGTGTTTTGCTGTAAAATCATGTTGTCACCCAAGATGTGTGGCAACTTTACTTTAGCCTGCGCTCCTGTTGTGATAAGTGCCAAGGCTGCCATTGCTAAAAATTTCTTATTCATTTTTTAGGGTTTAAAAGTTTATCGTTTTTTGTTCTTAAGTTCCTTGTATGGTTTGTATTCTGATATTGCCATCTATGTTATCATGAAAGCAGATACAGAACTGACGTTAAAGAATAAGAGTTAGAAGCTGGAAGATGAAAAACCGAAACTGTTCTCTCCAAACTTCTAACTCCTGGTTATCTTATGGTTATCTTAAAGAAGGTTCTTGATGGCTGCCTCTATGTCCTTAATCTGTGCATCACGTGCCTGCAGGGTGTTGGTGCGGTCGATCAGGAAGAAGGTAGGAATGCTCTGGACATTGTAGAGAGCCAGACTCTTGCCCTGAATGCCATCTTCATCGCGTACGCAAATCCAAGGGATGGCAGCGGTAGAGGTCTTCCAGAAGTGCTCGTCAGGGTCTACTGATACCTGATAAATCTCCAGTCCGGCAGCATGATACTTGTTGTAGAGTTCACGCAACATCATGATGCGCTTGGTGCTCTCTTTGCTGGCGAAGAGATGGAAGTCGAGCAGTACCACCTTGCCCTTGAGGTCGGAGAGACGGCGTACCTGTCCCTTGTTGTCCTGAAGTGCAAGTTCGATGCATCCGTTTACGCTCACCTTGCTGGCCTCAATCTGCTGCTGTGCCATCTGGTTCTCGATGATGCGGATGTCCTTCATTCCCTCGATGGCGATATTGTGGAGGTTCTTGCCACGCTCAGCGCCAGGATAGTAGGTATCCCAACTGGTTGCTACGGCAGCAAATACCTTCACGTCGTCTTTGTTGTTGCGAGGGTTGAAGATAAGTGTATTCACATTGCCCAACTGTACCGTTTGGAAGAGCGCATAGTAAGCGTATGCCTTCATTGGCTCCTTGAAGATGTAGTTGGTCTTGATGTCCTGTTTGTAAGCCTGGAGCATGCGGCCTACGATGGATTCGATAGAATCGTTGCCGATGTTAGGATCTTTCACGAGCCCGTTGATATTGCTCTGGAGAGTCATCTGCTTAAGAGACAACTCTTTGATCTTGTTGCAGTTTTCAGAACCTTCCACTTCGTATTTGAAGCTCATCTGCGGATAAGCCGCCTTTACCTTGACGGTTTCTGTAGAATCGATGGAAAGATTGATGGTTTGGTTGGCGATGCGTAAGCGGTAGAACTCTGGGGTAACAGAGTCCATGGCAGCCTCGTCGAAGGCAAAGGCACCATCCTCGCCCAGTTTCACAGAGTCGATTTTCACAGGACCGTTCAGGCTGATGTTCTCCAAATAGAGCATAGAGTCCTGAGCCTCTGTGATATTGCCGTTGATGTGGAATTTCTTGTTGTTACAAGAAGTTAAAGCCAGTGCAGCTACCATAATCGCTGCCACTGAAAAGAGTCTAGTTATCTTCATGAATTTTATTATTTTGCAAAATTATCGAGTGCAAAGATAGTAATAAAATTGCGAATAATGCACCTTCTATAGATAAATTATTTAAAAAAGTGGAAAATAATTGCTTATTTATTTGTTTATTAATAATTAAAGAGGTATCTTTGCAGCGTTTTAGATATTTTAGATGTTAGACAAAACAATAAGTTTTTTAATTTAGATGAACGTAATTACAAAAAGTGTTCAGTTGCCTGATGGAAGAACCATCACA
>ONZR01000803.1_pt1 | contig 11218 bp, 10 predicted proteins | sample 1671691 | NCBI WGS metagenome assembly ONZR01 (sample SAMN06348182, study PRJEB24527) | human gut metagenome | biome: human gut; feature: ankylosing spondylitis patient; material: feces | host: Homo sapiens | place: China | collected 2015-10 | reverse complement strand
GCGGCGCAGGCACCATTGCCGACCCCGCACGCACGGCCATCCAGCTGAACAAGTATATGAAGGAAGCTCCCTTCACTGACCCTGAGCAGAGCCCCTATATGAGCGAGATCCACGTTCTGAAGGACGACCCCAATTTTGAGCTGTAATCTCTCCGTCACCTGCGGCTTGCCTCCCCTATTACGGGATCTGGCGCAAAGAGCCTGAGAGGTTTTACAATATCCGCTTCCCGCACAGGGGAGCGGATATTTTTTCTACTTTTGATTTCATAAGTGAAACTTTTTTGTGAAAAGCTCACGAAGCAGATTGACATATTATCGCTGGCGTGATATTTTGGCGTTGACAAACCCTGTGTCCTGCCCCAACAGGACACCAGAGCAGGCCGCACACGCGCGGCCAGGAAAGGTTGATCTTTATGAAAAATACATTCAAACGCTCCGGCGCAGCGCTGATCTTGCTGGTGCTGCTGTTGGTGCTGGCTGTCAGTGCCGGTGCCGCCAGCAGCCAGAATGTCGGTGTGAAATTCTGGAAGGAACGCTCCGATAAGGAATCCATGGCCAACAGCGGCATCGATCCCGACCGCACCGCCACCCTCACCCGGCAGGCCAACGGCACTTACACCCTGACCCTGCCGGTCATGCAGGTATCCAAGCTGGGTGTCACCGGCTATCTGTCCGGCCTGACCATCGGTGATGTGACCTACGACGGCACCCTGACCGGTGATTTCAACAAGGCCACGGCGGTGCTCACCATCAAGAACCTGCCCGCCTCGGTGCTCACCGGGAGCGACGTGAACAAATCCGTCCTTGTGACCTGCAACATCCAGATGGATCTGCAGGTTCTGGGTGAGATCAACACCAGCGCCCGGATGTGTATCTGGAACCAGAAGTAAATGGCAAGCAAAAAGGCAGAGCCCGCGGGCCCTGCCTTTTTGTTTTTCCTCACAGGTCCATCCTGCGCTCCACGAGATCCGTGACCATGGTGTCCAGCTGGCTCATGGCGCGTTCCGCGCCCTTGGCCAGCTTGCGTGCGGTGCGCTTGACCTGCCGCTGGTTCTGTGCCATTGCCATGGTGCCCACGGCCCCCAGGGCCGCGCCTGCCGCCATGCCCAGCAGAACACTGCCGGAGGAAGGCTGACGATTTGTGTTTTTCATGTGGCTCTCTCCTTTCCACTGTGTGATTTTTTGCCGCTGTGGCTAGTATTTCCTGTAAAGAATCCGGTATGCGCTTTTTTTGTCCCGCAAAATGTGGTATACTGTATCATACGCTGAGAAACTGGGCCCTGTGCGGCCCGTGGATGGCGCAAAGGAGGATCCTTTTTATTGAAACCGACTGAACCGAAAAAAATTCTCTGCATTCACGACCTCTCCGGCATGGGCCGGTGCAGCCTGGCGGTCATCCTGCCGGTGCTGTCCGTTATGGGCTGCCAGCCTGTGGCCCTGCCCACTGTGGTGCTCTCCACCCACACGGGCGGTCTGGGCACACCGGCACGGCTGGACGGTGCCGCCTACGGGCTGGCCGCTCTGGAGCACTACCGGGAGCTGGGTGTGGAGTTTGACTGTATCTACACCGGCTACTTAGGCGGCGAGGAGCAGGTGGCGCTGGCTGAAAAGGCATTCGATCTCTGGCCCGCTGCCCGCAAGGTGGTGGACCCTGTGATGGGGGACAACGGCAAAGCCTACTCCACAGTGACCCCGGCTCTCATCGACCGGATGCGCGGGCTCTGCCGCCGGGCAGACCTGATCCTGCCCAACGCCACCGAGGCCGCCCTGCTGCTGGAGCGGGAGCCCCAGACCGACACATTCGATGACGCTTCCGCTCAGGCGCTGGCCGACGAACTGCTGACGCTGGCCCCCAGCGCGGTGGTCACCGGCCTCGCACTGGGCAAGTACATCGGCTGCGCAGGTTCCGGCCGCGAGCGCTTTGTCATCAAAAAGCTGCACATCAGCCGCAGCTTCCCGGGCACGGGCGATCTGTACGGTGCCGTGCTCATTGGCTCGCTGATCCAGGGCAACGCCCTGAGCGCCGCTGCCGACAACGCCGCCGAGTTCGTCTCGCTGGCCATTCAGCAGACCCCCGCCGATCAGGACACCCGGTACGGTGTCTGGTTCGAGCCCCTGCTGCCCCGGCTCTGCCCGGTGAGCTGGAGTGACTGAGGAGGCCGCCATGAGCGAAAAACCGACCCTGAACATCGTTCTGGTGGAGCCGCGTATCCCCCAGAACACCGGCAACGTGGCCCGCACCTGTGCCTGCACGGCCTGCCGCCTGCATCTGGTGGGGCCCATGGGCTTTGCCATCGATGACAAAAAGCTCAAGCATGCCGGGCTGGACTACTGGCACTACCTCGACATCAATTACTATGATGGGCTGGAGGATTTCTTTGCCCGGAACAAAGGCCCGTTCTACTACTTTACCACCAAAGCGCCCCAGCGCTACACCGACATCCAGTACCCGGACGGGGCCTATCTCGTGTTCGGGCGGGAGGATGCCGGCCTGCCCGAGGCACTGCTGGCGGCCAACCAGGAGCACTGCATCCGGATGCCCATGCGGGATACCTGCCGCAGCCTGAACTTGTCCAACAGCGTGGCTGTGGGTGTGTACGAGGTCCTGCGCCAGTGGGATTTCCCGGAGCTGCTGGACCATGGCCGCCTGCGAGAATACGAATGGAAATGAGGGACATTATGAGCAAGATCGCGATCCTGACCGATTCCTCCTGCGATATCCCGCAGGAGCTGGCCGAGAAGTACGGCATTGATATTATGGGCTTTCACATCCTGCTGGATGATGTAGACTATATCGAGCGTGAGAGCTGCACCAATGAGGAGTTCTACGAAAAGATGCGCGCCGCCAAGGGCATTCCCTCCACGGCTGCCATCACCCCCATCCAGTTCTGCGAAAAGTACTGCCAGTATGTGGACGAGGGCTACACCGATGTGATCCATGTGCCCATCAACCGCAGCGGCTCCTCCACCTACAACAACGCTGTGATGGCCCAGGGGATGCTGCGGGAAGAGCGCCCGGAGCACCACCTGCGGATCCATCTGCTGGACCCGCACACCTACTCCATGCCCTTTGGCTGGTATGTCTGCGAGATGGCACGCAAGCTGCAGAATGGTGCGGAGATCAGCCACGTCATTCAGGAGTTTGAGACCCAGATGGACAAGATGGAGATCGTCCTCGGACCTTACAGCCTGAAGCAGATGAAGAAGAGCGGCCGCATCTCTGCCGCCGCCGCCGTCATGGGCGAGCTGATGGGCATCCGCCCCATCATCACCCTGATCGACGGAAAGACCAAAGTGGAGGCCAAGGTGCGCGGCGATGACAAGGTCGTGCCCGCCATGGTGGAGCTGGCCAAAAAGCGCAGTGAGGGTGTGGAGGACTTTGATTATATGATCGGCCACACCAACATCCCCCAGAAGGATGATCTGATCAAGGCCTGCCGCAAGGTGTTCGGCAAAGACCCGCTCATCACCTTCCCGCTGGGCGGCGTTGTTTCCGCCAACACCGGCCCCGATACCATTGCTCTGGTCTACGTTGGCCACGCACGCTGAGTTTTTTCTGAGAACTGCCCGCCGCGGCAGTTCTTTTTGTTTGCAGGCCGTTGCATTTTGCGGCAATTTGTGCTATACTCCCTTTTGCTGTGCTTTTGCGCGGCAACCTGAAAGAGCAACTTAGGATTTTAGGCTCCCCGGCGTGTCTCGAACCATGCCGGGCCAAACCCATAGGGCTGGCGGTCCCTGTGCGGTCAAAATTCATCCGCCGGAGTATTGTTATGAATCAGAATTTCACTGTCCGCAAACTGGCCCGCTGCGCTGTGGTCGCAGCTCTCTATGTGGTGCTCTGCATGGCGCTGCAGCCGTTCTCCTACGGTGCGGTGCAGGTGCGTGTTGCCGAGGCCCTCTGCCTGCTGCCCGTGTTCGGTGCCGAGTACATCGTGGGCGTGGTGCTGGGCTGCTTCCTGGCAAACCTGCTGGGCTCCACCATCGTGGATGTTATCTTTGGCACCCTGGCCACCCTGCTGGCCTGTGTTGTGACTTACAAACTGCGGAACGTCCGCTTCAAGGGTCTGGCCATCGTGCCTTCCCTGCCGCCCGTGCTCTTCAATGCTGTCATCATCGGCATTGAGATCGCCGTCATGTTCCCCGATCCTTCTTCCTCTGCTCCGCTGTGGCTGGCCTGCATCACCAACGGTATCTCCGTCGGTATCGGTGAGCTCATCAGCTGCACCGTGCTGGGCGTGCTGCTGGTGAAGATCGTGGAGACCAACACCTCCCTGCGCAAAGTGTTCCTGGAAGCCTGATCGAGCAGGCAGACAAGACAGATCCATAAGGCAAAGGCTTTTCCGTTGCTCGGCCTTTTTGCCCACAATATAGAAAGACCTCCTCTGGCTGTTTCCAGAGGAGGTCTTCGTTTTTATCCGATCACTTGTGCTCCTGCAGCCAGCGCAGGGCCATATAGGCATAGGCCGCGCTGCCCTCAAAGAGGACGCTGTCATCAAACTTCACCTTGGGGTGATGCTGGCCGTAGGTGTAGCCCTCGTTGGCGTTGCCCGCCGTCAGGAACATGCTCACGGTGGGCACCTCATGGCTGACGAACGCGAAATCCTCGCTGCCGCCGCCGGGCTTGCCGCCGGTCATGGGGGTCATATCCATTGCGCCCTTGCCCAGCAGCTCACCCATATAGGTCAGGGCGTTGCCGGCAAGTTCCTTGTCCACCACCATGCAGGGGCAGTAATCACTGAAGGCGATCTCGGCGGTGCAGCGGTAGGCCGTGGCCACCCCCTGCACGATCTCGGTCATCCGCTTGTGCAGCAGCTCCGTCACCGCGCCCTCGGGGTCGGTGGTGCGGATGGTACCCCACATCTCCGCGCTGTCCGGGATGACATTGGAGGCCGCGCCTGCCTGGAAGCGGCCGGTGGTGAACACGCCAAAGCTGTGGGCACCCAGCTCCCGGCTGTTGATCTCCTGCAGGGCAATGTGGATGTGCGCCGCCGCCGTGATGGGGTCGATGCACTTTTCCGGCATGGAACCGTGGCCGCCCTTACCGTGGACGATGATGTGATACTGCTCACAGCTTGCCATGGTGATACCGCCGCAGGCAGGCACCAGCACCACACCGGCGGGGATGGGCATTCCGCCCAGCACATGGAACATGACTGCCGCATCCACCCTGGGGTTTTCCAACAGGCCGTTGGCGATCATATCGGGGGAGCCCTGGAAGATCTCCTCGGCGGGCTGGAACTCCAGCTTGACGGTGCCCTCGATCTCATCCTCGTGCTCCTTGAGCAGCTGGGCAGCACCCAGCATCATTGCCGTGTGCATATCGTGGCCGCAGCCATGCATCTTGCCCGGCACCTCGGAAGCGTAATCCACGCCGGATTCCTCCTGAATGGGCAGGGCATCCATATCGCCCCGCAGCAGGATGGTCTTGCCGGGCTTTTTGCCGCCTGCCAGCGCAATGACACCGGCCTTGCCGCAATCCTTGGGCTCGTAGCCCATCTCGGTCAGGGCCTTTTTCACCAGTGCCTTGGTCTGGGTCAGATCAAAGCCCACCTCCGGGTGACGGTGCAGGGTGCGCCGCCACTCCACCAGCTGGGGTTCCAGCGCCTGGGCACGGCCCAGCAGTTCTTTTGCAGTCAACATATCAGTCAGCTCCCGTTCTGTTTGATTTTAAGGTCGCTCAGTTTTCCCCGCCGTTGCTTCCTTCGGGGTGATACTGGGCGCAGGTGCACTTTTTCCACTTGAGGCCGCTGCCGCAGGGGCAGGGGTCATTGCGGCCGATCTTGATGACCCGGACAGGCTGGCCCTTGGGGGCACCCTTGGCACCGGGCGCGCCGTTGCCGGGCACAAAGCCTTCACCGGTGGGCTTGGCCACCTGCTCCCGTTTGGGGGCAGCACCGGCCTGCCGCACCTCGATGGTCAGCAGCATCTTGATGCTGGACTCCCGGATGGAATCCACCATCTGGTCGAACATATCAAAGCCCTCGATGCGGTACTCCACCACGGGGTCCTTCTGGCCGTAGCCGCGCAGGGCGATGCCCTGACGCAGCTGGTCCATGTTGTCGATGTGATCCATCCACATCCGGTCCACGCACTTGAGCAGGCAGATGCGCTCCAGCTCACGCATGACCGGTGCACCGTACCGCACTTCCTTGGCCTGCAGGATCTGCATTCCGCGGTCGTAGAGCAGATCGGCGATGCCCTTCTGGGAAAGGCTGTCGTAATCGGCCACAGTGTAGTGGAAGTCGGCATCAGTGGTCAGCCAGCCCTGATAGTGGCGGCGCAGGGCACCAAAGTCCCACTCGTCCTTCACATCTCCGGCCAGGAACTGCTTGCAGCTGGAATCAATGTTCTCCCGCAGCATGTTGTGCATCTCATTGCTGATATCCTCACCGTCCAGCACTTTGCGGCGCTGGCCATAGATGATCTCGCGCTGCTGGTTCATCACGTCGTCATACTTCAGCACGTTCTTACGGATCTCAAAGTTCCGGCCTTCCAGCTTCTTCTGGGCGCTTTCCAACGTGCTGGTGATCATCCGGTTCTCGATGGGGGTATCCTCGTCCAGCTTGAGGGTATCCATCAGGCTGGAAACGCGGTCACCGCCGAACAGGCGCATCAGGTCATCTTCCAGGCTCAGGTAGAAGCGGGACGCGCCGGGGTCGCCCTGACGGCCTGCACGGCCGCGCAGCTGGTTATCAATGCGGCGGCTCTCGTGCCGCTCGGTGCCGATGATGAACAGACCGCCGGCCTTTCGCACTTTCTCTGCCTCGGCGCTGATGGCCGGCTTGTACTGGGCATACAGCTCCTCAAACCGTTTCCGCACCGCCAGGATCTTTTCATCGTTGGTGTCGCCGTGGCCGTCGGCCTCAGTCAGCAGGAGCTCCACCGCATTCGGGTCGGCATCCTGCGGCTTTTCGGGGTCGAGCAGGTTCTCACAGAAGTGTTCCCTGCGCATCTGGGCCTTGGCCATGAACTCGGCGTTGCCGCCCAGCATGATATCAGTACCACGGCCTGCCATGTTGGTGGCAATGGTGATGGCACCCTTTTTGCCGGCCTGCGCCACGATCTCAGCCTCGCGCTCATGGTTCTTGGCGTTCAGGACATTGAAATCGCGGGTGTACTTCTGCAGCATTTTGGCCAGCGTCTCGCTCTTTTCCACGCTGACGGTACCCACCAGAACAGGCTGGCCGTTCTTGTGGCATTCCAGCACCTGCTCGATAACAGCCTTGTACTTGCCGTTGACGGTCTTGTAGACCGCATCCGGGTAATCCTTGCGGATGTTGGGGCGGTTGGTGGGCACAGTGACGATGTTCAGGCCGTAGATCTCGGTAAACTCGGTGGCTTCCGTCTTGGCGGTACCGGTCATACCGGACAGCTTCTTGTACATACGGAAGTAGTTCTGGAAGGTGATGGTCGCCAGCGTCTTGCTCTCGGCGGCGATCTTCACGCCCTCCTTGGCCTCAATGGCCTGATGCAGGCCCTCGTTGTAGCGGCGGCCGATCATCAGGCGGCCGGTGAACTCGTCCACAATGATGACCTCGCCGTTCTTCACGACATAGTCGATATCCTTCTGCATCACGCCGTAAGCCTTGATGGCCTGATCGATGTGGTGGGCCAGGGTCATGTTCTCCGCGGCAGCCAGGTTCTCGACCTTGAAGTATTCCTCGGCCTTCTGGATGCCCTTGGCGGTCAGGGTGCAGGTCTTGTGCTTTTCGTCCACGACATAATCGCCGTCGGTCTGCTCATCGGCCTCCACCTTATCTTCCAGCTCGACCACCACACTCTTGTGCAGGGTGCGGACGAAGCGATCCACCTGGGTGTACAGGCTGGAGGAATCCTCGCCCTTGCCGGAGATGATCAGAGGGGTGCGGGCCTCATCGATCAGGATGGAGTCCACCTCATCGACGATGGCAAAGGCGTGGCCGCGCTGCACCATGTTGTCCTTATAGGTCACCATGTTGTCGCGCAGGTAGTCGAAACCGTACTCATTGTTGGTTCCGTAGGTGATATCGGCGTTGTAGGCGCGGCGGCGGGCATCGCCATCAATGCCCTGCACGATCAGGCCGACATTCAGGCCCAGCCATCGGTAGAGCTTGCCCATCCACTCGCTGTCGCGCTTGGCCAGGTAATCGTTGACGGTGACGATGTGCACGCCCTCGCCGGTCAGGGCGTTCAGGTAGGCGGGCAGGGTGGCCACCAGGGTCTTGCCTTCACCGGTCTGCATCTCGGCAATGGAGCCGCGGTGCAGGGCAATGCCGCCCATGATCTGCACAGGGAAGTGCTTCATGCCCAGCACGCGCCAGGCAGCTTCGCGGCAGACAGCAAAGGCATCGGGCAGGATATCATCCAGCGTCTCGCCGTTTGCCAGCCGCTCTTTCAGGGCCGGGGTCTGCGCCTGCAGCTCGGCATCGGACATCGGCTGATACTTTGTTTCCAGTGCCAGCACCTTTTTGGTAATGGGATTGATCTTTTTCAGCTCCCGGTCAGAGAAGCTGCCAAAGAGTTTTTCAGCAAGGGACATTGTTACACCTCATCTATCAAAAATCGGGGCGGCAGGCCGCCCAACAGCGGAAAAACCACATACTGTTTATATGATACACCAAAGCTGAAAACCCGTCAAACCCGATGGGTGGATTTTATCCGTTTTTTGGGTGAACTTTCTGTTAATTTAGAAAAAACGACCCTCTCCGTCATTGCTGTGCCATGCTGCTTGCCGTGTTGCGGCGCGCGGCGGCGTGACAGAGAGGGTCATTCTTATACCAATGTCGCCCCCGGGCGGGGAACGTGCTCCGTCAGCAGGGTGTGCAGCTGTTCCGGCAGGGCGTAGAAATTGCCGTTGGTATATTCCCATGCCCCGACCGCAGCGAGAGCCGCCAGCAGAGCCAGCACCAACAGCGTCATGCACACCCGGCGCAGGGGATGCCGCCCGGGCTGAGGGCCGGGCAGAGCATCCTTCTTTGCAGCCCTGCGGGCAGGCAGGAAGCCTGTCCCCTCAGCCTGAGGCTTGTTTGCCGCCGTGCGCCGGATAATATCCAGCAGCCAGAGGGCAGGGTTCTCCCCCGCCGGGACGGTGCGCAGAAAGCAGCCCTTCCTGCAGCTGAGCACCAGCACACAATCATTTTCCCGCTCGGCACAGGCGGCGGAGAGATCTGCCCCCACCACGCGGCGGGCAGCCTGAGCCCGGGCCAGCGCCTGCCGGAGCGGGTCGGTGCAGTCTTTGGGCAGACGGGCACGCTTTTCGATCAGTGGGCCGGTCTTGGGGTTAGCATAGCTCACCGCGCCAAAATCAAAGACTTTCTCGGCCCCGGGCAGGTTCTCGAGCCGGGCTTCCAGCAGGGCACCGGCGGCAGCATCCGCACAGATGAGCAGCTTATCGTGCCGTTCCAGCGCCTCCACCACGGCGGCAGGCAGAGTGGTCTCTCCTGCCCCGTACAGGTCTGCCGAAAACGCCTGCCGCAGGGCCTGCGCGGCCTTTTTCAGCCCGGAAGGGCTCTGTGCCTGCAGGGCCACCAGCGTTTCCGCGCCCCGGCTCTTCCACTGGGCCGCGGCCCGCCACTGGGGCGGAAAGTTTTCCACCGTTTTGCCCACCGCTGTGGACTGCGCACCGAACAGCCGCAGCACACACCCGGTCTCCTGTTGCTGTGTCAACCTGCATTCCCCCTGCCTTTTAGTGGCCCAGGAACACCTCGTTCAGCTTGTCCAGCGCTTCGGCGCTGTGCTGTGCGTTCCGGGCAAGGGGCTCTGTGCCTGCGGGAACTTTTCCCTGTGCCAGCCGCAGGGCCAGCTCCAGGGCGGCCTGCGCGGCACGGGCACGCACCAGCGCACGGTCGGGCCGGGAGACGGACAGCTTTTTCAGATACACCGTCTCCCCCCGGGCCGCGCCCAGATACACCGTGCCCACCGGGCGGAGAGCATCTCCGCCGGTCGGCCCGGCCACGCCGGTCACGCTGATGCCGATCTCAGCACCGGCGGCCTGTGCGGCCCCCAGCGCCATCTGGGCGGCCACAGGGGCCGACACCACATTGTACTTTGCAATGACATCCGGTTCCACGCCCACCAGCCTGGCCTTGGCAGCCTCCCAATAGGTCACAAAGCCGTAGCCGAACACTTCACTGGAGCCCGGCACCGAGGTGATGCGCTGTGCGATCAGCCCGCCGGTGCAGCTCTCGGCGGTGGAGATGGTGAGCCCCTTTTCCTTTAAGGTGCGCACCAGTGTCTCCTCCAGCCCGGCCACATCCTCATCATACACCGCATCGCCCAGCAGATCATAGAACTTTTTGGCATATTCCCGGCACATTTTTTCACCTTCCGCATCGGAAGCAGCCCGGGCCGTGATGCGGATCTCGCACTCGCCGGTCTTGCAGTAGATAGCGGCAGTCGGGTTGGCGTTTTCCAGCAGATCACGCACCTGATATTCCAGGTTGCTCTCGCCGCCCAGCACCCGCAGGGTGACAGAGTGCAGGGTGCAGTTCTGACGCTTCATCAGCAGGGGGCGGACGCTCTCGTTCCACATGGCCTTCATCTCGCTGGGCACGCCCGGCATCAGGACAGCACAGCGGCCCTCCTGCTCAAACCATGCACCGGGGGCGGTGCCGTGGTGGTTGATGATCTTATGCCCCTTTACAGGCACCATGGCCTGCTTGCGGTTGTTGGGGGTGGTCACCCGGCCGGAGCGGGCAAAATAACCGGTGATCTTCTCCCACTCGCTCTCGTCAAAGACCAGCGTATCGCCATAGCAGGCGGCAACGGTCTCCTTGGTCAGGTCATCTGCCGTAGGGCCCAGACCGCCGGTGAACACCAGCAGGTCACAGCGGTTCTTTGCCTCGTTGACAAAGTCCGCCAGCCGTCCCTGATTGTCGCCGATGGTGCTCTCCCGCTGGACCGTAATGCCCAGCTCAGCAAGCTCCCGGCTCAGGTACTGGGCATTGGTGTTGAGGATGTTGCCGAGCAGCAGCTCGGTGCCCACACTGATGATCTCCGCTGTCATGCCGCTCACCCCTCAAACTCGATCTCGTCCGTAATGCGGATGCGGATCCGCTCGGTGTTCTCAGCAGCTTCGGCCTCCAGCTCTGCCAGACCGGGCATGGCGGCTTCGGCCTCCAGGATCTCTGCCAGCTCGGGGCGGATCTTCGGGTGCGGCGGGGTGAAGATGGTGCAGCAGTCCTCATAGGGCAGGATGCTGGTCTCAAAGGTGTTGATGTGGCGTGCCGTCTCCACGATCT
>ONZR01000794.1_pt1 | contig 11366 bp, 8 predicted proteins | sample 1671691 | NCBI WGS metagenome assembly ONZR01 (sample SAMN06348182, study PRJEB24527) | human gut metagenome | biome: human gut; feature: ankylosing spondylitis patient; material: feces | host: Homo sapiens | place: China | collected 2015-10 | reverse complement strand
TTACCTATATAATATAGGCAAACGCCCAACTTCTTGATTTTCAATCAAAGTCCAAATTAGAGCGAGTTAAAAAGTTTAACGGAATTCGTATTCTGGGGCTGCTGAAAACCGGGGCATATCACACCCTTTTTTTATTTATTCATTACTGAGACTTGCGAAATTCAATATATTACTGTTCCCCTTTCGTTTTCTTATCAGTCACATACATTCCTATCAGGATGCAGGCGGCACCCGCCAGAAAATAGGGGGTAATCTGCTCGCCAAGCACCCATGAGGCGAAAATCATCGTGGTTATCGGATTGAAATACACCCAGTTGGTGGCCTTTACCGTGCCCAGTTTTGAAATGCACCAGTTCCACGTGAGGAAGCAGATCATAGAGGCAAGGCAGCCCAGAAAGAGCAGATTGCCAAATACCTGAGGGCGGGTGAATACCTCGAGCGAAGGAAACCCCGGAATGAAGATATAATAAGGCAAGATGGTGAGAACACCATAGAAAAACACCTTGCGGGTGATGAATGCAGGACTGTAATCGCCCGTGGTTGACTTCATCAGCAGCGAATAAATCACCCAGCACATACACGCCGTAAACGCCAATGCATCGCCCACCGGAGAAAGATGAAGCACAAACCTGCCGTTCAATACCACGATGATCATACCCACAAATGCCAGAAGAGAACCCAGCAGCTGGACGATATGAATGCGATTGGAATCCTTATAGACCAAACGAACCAGCAGGGTGGCAAAGAGCGGACACGAACAGACAATGAGCGAGGTATTGGTGGTGGTGGTAAAGTTCATCGCCTCGTTCTCGCTGCAGAAATAGAGCGAACCGCCCGTAATGCCCAGCAGCGCCATCTTTGCCTCATCTTGCCAGGAATCGGCAAAGAGACGGCGATGATTGAACGCCAGCATCAGCACGTAGGCGATGCTGAAACGCAGGGTGAAGATCTGAGCAGGAGAAAGCCCGTTCAGCATCAGCACCTTGGTGGAAACAAAGGTGGTTCCCCAGATCGCCACCGTCAGGAAGGCTACCAGATGGTAGAATATATTGTTATTTTTCGTTTGCATATCTTAATTTTTCCTTTAATGGTGCAAAAGTAAGATTTTTCTGTGGATAAACCAAGACTTCTGCATTTTTTTTGTACCTTTGCAGCATGATTTTCCATCCATTCCATCATACTTCAGAAAATGTTCCTGCAAGGATGAACAATCCTTTGGATTACGAACCGCATCCGCTCTGCATCCAGGCGTGCAGGGAAGTGCAGGAGATGCTTGCCAGACGAGAAGACTGGCAGGAAGAGATTGCGCGCGGCAAAATGTTTGGCGTGCTCATCGTAGAAAATGTAAAAACAGATACCGATGTCCCAAAATGGGGAAACCCAGCTGCCGATAGCGAGGCTCCGAAATGGGGATACCTGGCAGCCTACAGCGGACAGATTGGCGGAAGAAGCGACTGGGAGGACTTCGTGCCTGCCGTATTCGACTATCTGCAGCCCGACGGCTACTTCAAGACCCACGAGGCAGAGATTTCCCGTATCAACCAGAGCATCAGCCACCTGGAGAAGGACGAAAGGATGAAGAAAGCCAGAACCCTGATCCGGCAACTGCAGGAGGAGCGGAAGCGTACCATCGCCGCCTATCAGGAGAAGATGAAGGAAGCGAAGGCAAAGCGTGACAGCCGCAGAGAGGCAGGAAACCTATCAGAAGCGGAAGAGGCGGAGATGATCAGGGAAAGCCAGTTTATGAAGGCTGAACTGCGCCGACTGAAGAAATCGCTCTCGGAAAAGACAGCCCTGGAAATGGAATTTGAGGATTATCAGGAGAATATACTGAGGCTGAAGCAGCTGCGCAAGCAACTCTCTGATGCCCTGCAGCAATGGCTTTTCTCGCAGTTCAGAATGCTGAACCAGGAGGGAGAAAGCAAGGATCTGCTGGAGATTTTCAGAGATGAAGCCCTGAAGGAGTATCCGCAAGCGGCGATAGCTACGAGCAGGATTGCAGCCCTGAAGATGGTGCCGCCTGCCGGAAGTGGCGAGTGCTGCGAACCGAAACTGCTGCAATATGCCTACCAGCATGGTTACAAACCGCTGCAGATGGCTATGTTCTGGTGGGGAGAAAGCCCGAAGGAGGAAATCCGTCACCACCTACAGTACTATCCAGCCTGCAACGGCAAGTGTAAGCCAATACTGCATTGGATGCTGCCGCCATCGGTATTCGAAAGCCCTGCATCGGCAGAAAACGGCATCGGCGGACAGAAGGGACCATTCCCTAAGCAGTTAGAGATGCTCTATGAGCAGGTGGAAACGCTCTACGAAGACTGCGAGCTGACCGTGATCCACAAACCTGCAGGACTGCTCTCTGTACCGGGAAAGGACGCTGCCCAACCATCGGTCTATGCGCTGATGCGAAGGAAATATCCCGAGGCTACCGGTCCGCTCATCGTTCACCGGCTGGACATGGCGACCAGCGGACTGATGATCATCGCCAAGACCGAATTTGCCTATCATCGCCTACAGAAGGAGTTTCAGAACCATCGGGTGCAGAAGAAATACATCGCCATCATTTCAGAAAAAGAGATTTCGGGAAAGGAGATTTCAGGAAAAGACATTCCGGAAAAGGAGATTCCAGAAAAGGGAATCATCTCCCTTCCGCTGCTGCCCGATTATCTGAACCGCCCCCGCCAGATAGTGAATCACGAGCAGGGCAAGGAGGCCATTACGGAGTATGAAATCCTGGAGCGCATCGACGGCTCCCATCTCCGCATCGCCCTCTATCCCAAGACGGGCAGAACCCACCAGCTGCGTGTGCATTGTGCCCATCAGGAGGGTTTGAATGCTCCCATCCTGGGCGATCCGCTCTACGGCAACGAGAAGGCTGCCCGACTGCATCTCCATGCCGAGGAGATTACCTTCGATCATCCCCTGACGGGTAAGAAAATAACGATAAAGAGAAAGGCTGATTTCTAAACGAAATCAGCCTTTTTTCTGTCTATTTTTATTCAAGTTTTTCAAGTTAAGCCCTTCAGACGAAGAACATGATGATGACCTGGGCGATGATGACTCGGATAAACATGCCGAGCGGATAAACCGTAGCATAACTGATGCTAGGCGTATCGCCATCCAGGGTCTCGTTGGCGTAGGTAAGCGCCATCGGATTCGCCATACTGCCGCAGAGAATGCCGCAGATGCTGCCGAAATCGTACTTCTTGGTCTTCAGGATGATGAAGCCCACGATGATAACCGGAACCACCGTGATGAGGAAACCGATGCCTACCCACATCAAACCCTCGGGACGAACCACCGTCTCGAAGAACTGTCCACCAGCCGACAGACCCAGACAGCCCAGATACAGGGCAAGACCCAGCTCGCGGAGCATCAGTCCCGCACTACGCGTCATATAAGAGATGAACTGCACCCTAGGGCCCAGCGCACCAATCAGAATACCCATTACGATAGGACCACCGGCAATACCCAGACGTACGGGAGCCGTCATTCCCGGAATATTCAGCGGAATGGTTCCCACGGCGAGTCCCAGAATGATACCCAGGAAGATGGCGCCCAGATTAGGCTCGTTGAGCGTCTTCACGGCATTGCCCAGAAACTGCTCCACATGGTCGATGCTCGTAGGGTCGCCCACCACCGTCAGGCGGTCGCCATACTGCAGACGGAGGTCGTCGGTAGCCAGCAGTCGGATATCACCACGCAGCACTCGGCTCACATTCACGCCATAGGTATTGCGCATCTGCAGGCTTCCCAGTCGCTTGCCGTTGAGTCCCGGACGGGTCATCACGATGATTCTGCTCTCCAGTTTGGCATCGATGGCGTTCCAGTCCACCTTATCATTATTCCACTCCTTATCCACCTTCTTTCCGAAGAGTATCTGCATGGCAGCTGCCTCATCCTTATTGGTAACCACGAGCACATTATCGTTGGTATGGAGCACGGTATCAGCCTCCGGAACGATGACCTGCTCGCCTCGCCATACACGGGAGATGATGAACTTGCGATGGGTCATCATCGAGATTTCGGCGATGGTACTGCCGTTGAGAGCCGGGTTTACGATGATGTACTGTCCGATGGATGTATGGTCATCCTCATCGGCACGTCGGATCTCCAGGTCCTCAGGCTTTACGAAGAGCTTGCGCAGGAACATCATCGCCAGGATGACGCCCACAACGCCCAGAGGATAGGTTACCGCACAGCCCAGGGCAGCTCCGCCGCTAGGCAATCCCAACTGCTGCAGCGCCTGCTGGGCAGCACCCAGAGCCGGAGTATTGGTGGTGGCGCCGCAGAGAATGCCCACCATATCGGGCAGGCTCACGGGCAGCACCAGGCACAGGGCAAGCGAAAAAACGGTTCCCACGGCGATGACAGCCAGGCTCCAGAGATTGAGCGAGATGCCCTCGTGGCGCATCGAACCGAAGAAGTTGGGACCCACATAGAGACCCAGCACATACACGAACATGGTGAGTCCGAAACTCTCGGCAAACTCCAGCATGTTCTCGTCGATGGAGAGTCCGAGATGGCCCGCCACGATGCCCACAAAGAATACGAAAGCTATGCCGAGGGAGATTCCCTTGACATGAATCTTGCCCAGGGCAAGACCTAGGGTACAAATCAATGAAAGAATGACGATGCCCTGCACCGCCGAATGCACGTTGATTAAATGATCAAACCACATAATATAAGTTTCAATCTTTTCTCGTGATAATGTTCAGTTTACTAAATTCTGCTGCAAAGGTACATTAAATTAAGAACATCACAAAAGAAAAACGCCCTTTTCTTCTAAATATTTGCAACAAAAGCTGAATTTAAAGCAAAAAACCAAATCTAACTCAAAGTTTTTTTGTACCTTTGCACCCGTTTAAAATAGAAATAGATGAAAGATATTTGTTGTATAGGGCATGTAACCAAAGATAAGATAGTTACCCCAAACAGAACTGTTTACATGGCTGGCGGAACATCGTTCTACTTCGCCTACGCCATCAACCAACTGCCTAAGGATGTGAGCTTTTCGCTCATCACGGCAATGGACCCAACAGAAACTGAGCCTGTAGAAAAGATGCGCCAGGCGGGCATAGAAGTAACCCTCAATCCATCGCGCAATACCGTCTTCTTCGAGAATATCTACGGAGAAAACCAGAACGAGCGCAAGCAGCGTGTGCTTGCCAAGGCTGATCCATTCACCATCAGACAGCTGGAACACGTGGAGGCGAAGGTCTATCACCTGGGAAGTCTGCTGAGCGATGATTTCTCGCCCGAGGTAGTGGAATTCCTCTCGCGCAGCGGAAGGGTTTCCATCGACGTGCAGGGCTATCTGCGCGAGGTGAGAGACGAGAAGGTGTATCCGATAGACTGGAAGGATAAGCTGGAAGTGCTGAAGAACACCTACTATCTGAAGGTGAACGAGACGGAGATGGAGACCATCACGGGGCTGAAGGAGCCACGCGAGGCTGCAAAGCTGATACATTCGTGGGGAGTTACCGAGGTAATCATCACGCTGGGCAGCGAGGGTTCGCTCGTCTATGTGGATGATACCTTCTATGAGATTCCTGCCTATCCTCCTCACGAGGTAGTGGATGCTACCGGATGCGGCGACACCTATTCTGCCGGTTATCTCTACAAGCGACTGCAGGGTGCCACTCCTACCGAGGCTGGCAAGTTTGCGGCTGCCATGTGCACCATCAAGCTGGAGCACAATGGTCCGTTCAACCGCACCATCCAGGACGTAGAACGCATCATGAAATAAATTTTAGATAATTTATCCTATTATCTTCTTATTTTTGCCTGAATTGGTGTAACTTTGCATCCTATATGGAACAGATTTCACCAATTCAGGCATTATTGCAACAACGCACCCTGCTCCAGCTGGAGTATTACACCGAGAAGGAAGCCTTCCGCAAGCTCACCGAACAGATGGGTATGCAGCGCAAGGTGAAACGAGGTGATGCCTGGTTCCCGCTCCGTGTGGGAAAAAGCTTTTATAATTCGCTGAATCAAACAGCCATTGAGGTCTTCCGCACCTCTGATCAGGATATCGAGCACAACTTTGAGTTCGGTCGCCCCGTCATGTTCTTTATGGTCAAGAAGATGGGCAAGAATGAGGACCAGGGCAGAAAAGTTCAAAGTATAAAATATTTTTCCTTTACGGGAACCGTGAGCTATGTGGATGGCGACAGAATGGTGATTACCGTGCCCGACTCTGCCCCATTGCTCGACTTGCAGCAATCTGCGGAGCCTATCGGCGTGCAGCTATCCTTTGATGAAACCAGCTACAAGCTGATGTTTGAAGCCTTGGATAGAGTGATGAAGGCAAAGAACAACCGTCTGGCTTATCTCCGCGATTTATTCTATTCGCATCAGAAGGCAGGCAGATTCTCCTTCGAACCGATGAAGTTCCCATGGCTCAATCCTACCCAGGAAAGAGCTGTAAATGAGGTGCTTTGGGCAAAAGATGTAGCGATTGTTCACGGACCTCCGGGAACCGGAAAGACCACGACCCTGGTGGAAGCCATCAACGAAACCCTGATGCGAGAGAGTCAGGTGCTGGTGTGTGCACAGAGCAATATGGCGGTGGACTGGATTTCTGAAAAACTGGTGGATAGAGGCATAAATGTGCTCCGTATCGGAAACCCTACCCGTGTGAACGACAAGATGCTGGGCTTCACCTACGAGCGCCGTTTCGAGAGTCATCCCGACTATCCGCAGCTCTGGGCTATCCGCAAGGCAATCAGAGAATTAAGAAAAAACAGGAAGAAAGGCAGCGAGAACTATCATCAGAAGATGGATAGGCTGAAGAGCCGTGCCGCAGAGATAGAAATCCGCATCAATAGCGAACTCTTTGGCGAGGCACGTGTCATCGCCTGCACCCTGGTGGGTTCTGCCCACCGGTTGCTGGAAGGCATGAAGTTCGGCACCCTGTTTATCGACGAGGCAGCCCAGGCTTTGGAAGCCGCCTGCTGGATTCCGATGAAGAGAGCCAGCCGGGTGATTCTGGCGGGCGACCATTGTCAGCTGCCGCCTACCGTAAAGAGTATTGCGGCATTGAGAGCCGGACTGGGCAAGACCCTGATGGAGCGCATCGCCGAAAACAAGCCTGAGGTAGTGACCCTGCTGAAAATCCAATACCGCATGAACGACGAAATCATGCGATTCTCCAGCGACTGGTTCTACGGGGGCAAGGTGGAGAGTGCGCCACAGATCAAATACCGGAGCGTATTGGATTATGACCATCCGATAACGTGGATTGATACTTCGAACGAGGAGAATCAGATAACGATAGAAGGAGAAGATGCTCCTGAGGATTCTGCTTCCACATCATCTTCTGAATCCACATCATCTCCTGCATCTGTAACCAATCAGAATTCTGATTTGAACTTCAAGGAGCAGTTTGTGGGCGAGAGTTTCGGGCGTATCAACAAGGCAGAAGCCGAGCTTACCCTGCTTACCCTAGCGGAATACTTCACCAAGATAGGCAAGCAGCGGGTATTGAGCGAGAGCATCGACGTGGGCATCATTTCGCCTTACCGTGCCCAGGTGCAGTATCTGAAGAAGCTCATCAAGAAGTATGAGTTCTTCAAGCCTTACCGCCGCCTCATCAGCGTAAACACGGTGGACGGTTTCCAGGGGCAGGAAAGAGACGTGATCCTCATCTCGCTGGTGCGTTCCAACGATGAAGGTCAGATCGGTTTCTTGAAAGACCTTCGCCGCATGAACGTGGCGATGACGAGAGCCCGCATGAAGCTCATCATCCTGGGCAACAAGGACACGATGACGAAGCATCCTTTCTACAAGAAACTGTGGGAGTATGTGGAAGGGCTCAATAATGATGAATAAGAACGAAGTTCGTGTAAAAAAGTGTATGTATGCAAGGAAAGTTCGTGTAGAAAAGTGTTGAAAACATTTGGAAGTTCGTGTAAAAAAGTGTATCTTTGCAACCGACAGAGCTCTTTAAACATCATAACAGCAAGTTATTAACATCATTAACAACTTCAAAATGTATGTAAGGATGAAAAGAACGATCATAGAACAATTAAAAGCATGGAAAGAGAGCCTTTACAGAAAGCCCTTAATCTTATCAGGAGCAAGACAAGTAGGCAAGACTTATATCCTCCAGGAGTTTGGGAAACAGGAATATGACCACGTTGCCTACATCAACTGTGATGGAAACTCTGAGATTGCCAACATTTTTGCAGAAGATTATGATATGAAGCGAGTCCTAATGGTTATCGGAGCCATTAGCAAACAGCCTATAATCCCTGGCAAAACGCTTATCATTCTGGATGAAATACAAGAACTTCACAAGGGACTTTCCTCGCTGAAGTATTTCTGTGAAAATGCACCAGAATACCATGTGGCTGTAGCAGGTTCACTTTTAGGCGTTGCCATGCACCAAGGAGAATCCGCCCCAGTGGGAAAGGTTGACATCATTCGCCTCTACCCTATGTCTTTCGAAGAGTTTCTTATGGCAAAAGACGAAGAACAGTTGCTGAACATATTGAAAAGTAAAGACTGGAAGACCATCACATTACTTCATGATAAACTCATCAAGATATTAAGAGAATATTATTTTGTAGGGGGAATGCCTGAGGCTGTGAAAACTTATCTTGCAACTAACGATGCAAATCTCGTCAGACAGGTTCAGAACAACATTCTCACCATTTATCGTAGTGACATGTCGAAGCATGTCAGCCCAAATGAAGCCACTCGCATCAGCATGGTTTGGCAATCCATCCCTTCCCAGCTTGCCAAGGAAAACAAGAAGTTCATCTATGGAGCGGTGAGAAGCGGAGCACGAGCCAAGGATTTTGAGATGGCAATACAATGGCTGGTGGATGCAGGTCTCACCTATCGCATTTCCCGAGTAAGAGAAGTTGGAATGCCTTTGAAGTTTTACGAAGACCTCAATGCCTTCAAGCTGTTTCTCCTGGATGTCGGCCTCCTGGGTGCGCTGAGCGAGATGGAACCTGCCCAAATGCTCATCTCCAACAAAGCCATGACGGAGAGCAAGGGGGCGTTCACGGAAAACTACGTCCTTACCCAGCTATTATGTCAACAGGACATTTACACCTATTATTATAGTAGGGAAGACGCTCGCCTGGAGATAGACTTCCTTGCCCAGCACCAAGGGGTGATAACTCCGATAGAGGTAAAAGCGGAAGAGAACCTGCGTTCCAAGTCACTTCGCGCCTTCTTTGACGCCCATCCCGACTTGCGAGCCATCCGCTTCTCCATGTCGCCATACAAGGAGCAAGAGTGGATGAAGAATGTCCCATTGTACGGGGTAGAGGAGAGTTTCTAGGAACTCTTCTCACAATACTCCCTGAACTTTGCCTTAGTCATGGCAATACCAATGAGTCTATTAGATAACGCAACAATAACAACAAAATAAAACAATATGCTACAACGAGACTACATACAGCGACTGATTCGCGAGTTTATGGCGGCACTCGAAAGAATGCTCGAAAAGAAAGAGGTGGAGGTGAGACGTGAGAAGATTAAGGAGCTCTACAATCAATACGTAGGCCCTTACGCCTTCTACAGCATCGCCACCATCGAGGATGTGATGAAGGCGATGGCAGGAATAGAGGACGAGGAGAAGCGACTCTCCAAGATGGACATGCTTGCCGAACTCTACTATCACGAGGCGGATACCGTGGGGCAACCTACAAGAGATGAACTGCTGAACAAGGCGTTCATGCTCTTCGATTATGTGGAAACCCACGGAGATACCTTCTCCATCGAACGCCGCAACAAAATGGCACAAATCAAACAGAAGATTGGAGATGCACTCAAATAAAGAGTGCATCCTCCTTATATTTTTAGGATAACAAAAACTAATCATAAAGTTCAATGGTCAAAGTTCAAAGTTCAAAGTCTACTAATGACATGACTATAGGCTCGCCTTTGCGAGCCATCATCAAATTTGCAATTCCACTTATCTTGGGTTACATCCTTCAGCAGATGTATCTCATTATCGATGCCGCCATCGTGGGAAGATGGATTGGCGTGGGAGCTCTTGCAGCAGTAGGCGCATCCAGCTCCATCATGTTCCTCATCATGGGCTTCTGCAACGGCTCCTGTGCCGGTTTTGCCATTCCTATCGCCCAGGCTTTCGGCGCCAGAGATTACGCCAAGATGCGGGCTTACGTGAGCAACAGCATCCGCATCGCCGTGGTGTTTGCCGTGGTCATCACCTTTCTTTCCTGCATCTTCTGCGGAAAGATTCTGCACCTGGTGAATACGCCGAAGGAGGTGTTCGATGACGCCTACATCTTCCTGATGCTGCAGTTTGCGGCGATTCCTTTCACCATCGGCTACAATCTGCTCTCCGGTCAGATTCGTGCCCTGGGCAACTCCAAACAGCCTTTCTATTTTCTCATCACCGCCTCCGTCATCAACATCATTCTCGATGGCATTCTGATTCTCGGCATGGGACTGGGCGTAGAGGGTGCAGGCATTGCCACCTGGCTCTCGCAGGGCATTTCCGTACTGCTCTGTATCTGGTTTATCAAAAAGAAGATGCAGATTCTGATTCCGAAGGGTGAGGAAAGGAAATTCGACAACAAGAAGGTAAGCATTCTGCTGAACAACGGCGTTCCGATGGGTCTGCAGTTCTCGATTACCGCCATCGGCCTCATCATGCTGCAGAGTGCCAACAACGCTCTGGGAACGGTTTATGTGGCTGCATTTACTGCCTCTATGCGCATCAAATATCTCTTTACCTGCGTATTCGAGAACATCGGAGTGGCGATGGCTACCTATTGCGGTCAGAACCTGGGAGCCAGGAAGCTGGATAGAATCGGTCAGGGCGTAAGGGCTGCCATCAGGATGATGCTGGTTTATTTCGTCTTCACCTTCCTGCTCATCTATCCGTTTGCCGACGAGATGATGATGCTCTTCGTGGATAAGGGCGAGGCTGAAGTAGTGACCTATGCTGCCCAGTTTATGCGCATAGCCAACTATTTCTATCCTTGTCTGGGCTTGCTCACCATCCTGCGCTACAGCATCCAGGGCTTGGGTTACAGCAACCTCTCGATGCTGAGTGGCGTGATGGAGATGATAGCGAGATGCGGTGTGAGTCTCTGGCTGGTGCCTGCCCTGGCATGGACGGGTGTCTGCTTCGGCGACCCAGTGGCGTGGGTCATGGCAGATCTCTTCCTCATTCCCGCCTTCCTGTGGCTTTACAAGCATCTGAAGAAGGAGCAAGCCCGCTAGGCGTTCCTCCGGATTTGCAATCCGGAGTCAAAAAAGGTTCGACCTACTTCTTGCGGATTTGCAATCCGCACAACCAAGCTCTCATTTATTTAAAAATTTGCATTAAAAAATATTCTGCTAAGGGTTAGGAAAATGAAAATTCGATTGTA
>ONZR01000793.1_pt1 | contig 11373 bp, 10 predicted proteins | sample 1671691 | NCBI WGS metagenome assembly ONZR01 (sample SAMN06348182, study PRJEB24527) | human gut metagenome | biome: human gut; feature: ankylosing spondylitis patient; material: feces | host: Homo sapiens | place: China | collected 2015-10 | reverse complement strand
TGCAGCGGCAACGGATTCCGTTTATCTGCCCCGGCATTCAGGCATACCTGCCCTTTATGGACGAAGAGTATTGGAGCGACACGCCCGACAAGCACGTAAAGATCTACGACCCAAACGAATGGGCGCAGCTGGAAGACTGACTGGGGCAGGCCCGCCGGCGGAAAGTGCGTCCCAGATTTCAAGCTCAAACTGGTCCCTACTTTCCCGTCGAGCCCCCAACCGGAAACCGTGTCCCAGAATCAGCGCTCGAAACGGGATGTCATTTCCGATAGAGCTCTCAACCGGAAAGCACATCCCAGAATCAGCACTCAAAACGGGACACACTTTCCGCAGCCGCTACAGCAACGCCTCGGCCCAGGCCGCTTCCCTAAAGCCGGGGATCGCAAAGTCGTCGCCCACCAGCAGTGGGCGCTTAACCAGCATGCCGTCAGTCGCCAGCAGCTCGAAGCACTCCTGGTCCGTCATACCCGCATCCAGACGCGCCTTCAGGCCCAGCTCTCGATATTTCATGCCCGACGAGTTAAAGAAGCGTCGCACCGGCAGCCCCGAACGAGCAATCCAGGTCGAAAGTTCATCGGCCGTGGGATTGTCCGTAACGATATCGCGGTCGATATACTCAACCCCATGTTCATCCAGCCATGCCTTGGCCTTTTTACAGGTCGAGCACTTGGGATATTCAACAAACAGTACGGTCATGGGAATCCTCCGAATATAGATCGGCCAACGCAGGTACACACCATACGAGGCGCCTTCGCATGATGGGGCAATTGTAGCCCACGGGCCACACGCTAAACGAACCGTACCCCAAATCCGCGTTTGATGAACGGCAGCAGCTCCATTGCCTCGGGCGCGATATGGCCCGCAACGTTCATGCGCTCGTCGCCGGGAAGATCGACCCGCGCAATCTCAAGCTCGCCTTCGTAGCGCCCATAGCCGCTATTGCTCACAGCGATCGACCCCGCCTTTCGCGGCAGGCCGGCACCGGTATCCGTCGGCACGGAATCTGGCTTAAGCGTCGTGCGCGACTCCTGAGACCTAAAGATGAGGGCGCTCGAGTCGGGCCGGTCGTGATGAATCTGCCCACGTACATAGGTATAGCCGGACTCAAGCTCACATTGCAGGTCTACGTATCCGGCGGAAACTTGAGCAAACTGTGCCCAACCCGCATCCGAAAGATCGGGGTCGCCGACCAAAACAATGTCGCAATCGGCGCCATGTGCGAGCTCAAGCATGTTGAGGGCAACCTTTGACGCGCGACCGCGCTGCGCCTCAACCGTCGGCAGTCCCTCGAACACCGGCCCGCGAACGTTGGCATCGCCCGGCACAAAAGCCATGATTTCGAAGCCGAGCGCCGCAAGACGAAGATTCGTCCGAGCAACATCTTCAAGAGCTAAACCGGTATAAGGCTTGGGATAAAAATTGTGGCAGGCGGCAAAACGAGTCACATCGGCACCGGCTTCTCGCCACGATGCGATTTCATCAGAACTCACTGTCGATGCATTGACCACAATGCGAAATACACCGGACAGCTCCGCGACCCGCTGGGCACTAAAGCCATAGTCCAAACGAAGGTATTCCAGTCCCAAATCGCGCAAGTCCTCGATGCGCTCAAGCCCGAGCAAATCGCACGTTCGCGGCCCCACATCGGCAATGAGCGCAATACCGCGAGCGGAAAGCAGAGACAGCGCCTGGCGAACCTTATCGGCATACGCCGCTCCCCCATCCTCGGGAATATGCAGCGAGGTAAACGCATAGCGCGCACCCGCCGCGGCACCACGCTCAATTGTCCGCTCAATATCCTGCAGAGGGCTGGAAAGATAAATCGAAATACCCGTTTTCACGCTTCAACGCTCCTTTAAAAAAGGCCGGCGGAGCATTTGTACAACCATAGCATCAAGAGATCTGCGGCACGTCAAGACGTTCGAATGACATAGCGCGCAGTATCAGGCTACTCGCCAAAAAACTCGTTGATCTTCTGCTCGTCCACGCCAAAGAACCACGTCAGGACAAAGCCGGCGACATAGGCAAGCAGCATAGCGGCAACGTAGCCGAGCTGCTGACCAGGAACGACGATCAACAGGCCAAACAGACCGGAAACACCCTGGGAAACCGTGCCGATGTGAAGCAGCGCTGCAAGCGCGCCGCCAAATCCGGCACCCAGGCAGGCCGTCACAAACGGACGAACGAGCGGCAGCGTAACGGCATACATCAGAGGCTCGCCCACGCCCAGGATGCCAACGGGGATGGACTCGGCGACATACTTCTTGAGCTTGGCGTTCTTGGTCTTAAAGTACAGCGCCAAACCGGCACCGACCTGGCCGCCGCCAGCCATCATAAGGATGGGCAGCAGGTAATTGATGCCCTTGGTAGCGCCGTCGGGATCGTTGAGCATAGCGTGGATCGGCGTGAGCGCCTGATGCAGGCCGACGGACACCAGCGGCAAGAAGCCTGCCGACAGGATATAGCCGCCCAGGACGCCCAGCTTCTCGAAGATAAAGGTGAGGACGCTAAAGATCGCGGCCGTCAGCCAAGCGCCAACCGGCTGGATGACAAGCATCAGAGCAAAGGCGCCGATGATGAGCACCAGCAGCGGGGACAGGAACGTATCGAGCGCGTTGGGCATGACCTTGCGAATCTGACGCTCCATCCAGGCGAAAAACGCACCAGCGATGAGAGCCGCGATCATGCCGCCCGCTGCGGGGTTGTACTGCGCATTGGTGAGCGGCAGCAGAATGGCAGTGGCAGGATCAGCCGCGCCAGGCGCAAGCAGGGGCATGGCACTGTTGGCGATGCACATCATGCCGGCGATACCGCCCAGTGCAGCGGAGCCACCAAACTCGCGCGCCGCGTTATAGCCCACCAAAATGGGCAGATAGGCGAAGAGTGCCCAACCCATGGAACGAATGCCCTGATACCACCACTCGCCCGCAAGCGCACCCGCCGTCGAGACATTGATGACGTTGCAGATACCGTTAATGAGGCCAGCCGCAATGATGCCGGGAAGCAGAGCGACGAAGACGTTGGAAATCTTCTTAAGGAAGGCCTGAACCGGTTTGGACTCGTACTTGGCCTTCTGCGCGGCCTTGTTTGTGGCCGCAGCGTCAACTACGCTCTCGTCAGCAACGCCTTTCGCAAGGCCGGTGAGCTTGGAGAATTCCTCGAGCACCTTATTCACCTTGCCCGGACCCAGCACGATCTGCATCGTGTCGTCCTCAACAAGGCCCATCACGCCGTCGAGTGCCTTAATACCCTCCGTGTCGACGTTGTCCGTGTCTTTGACGGACACGCGCAGGCGCGTCATGCACGCCGCGTTTGCCAGCACGTTGTCTTTACCGCCCAAAAGGTCCAGCAGCTTTTGAGCCAGCTCTTTGTTCGTCATAACTCCTCCTTGTATTGGGTATCTCTTCTTGATGTCATATCTACTCACGCCGTGCACCTATTGGGCATCGGCATTGCTCTTCTCATGGCCCCTCACCGCAGCACGGACATGGCCGCGCGCCCGCTCAAGAGCTACCGCAGCCTGCTCGGCATCGCAGTCCAGCAGCACCGAGACAATAGCGGTTTTTACGTGGCCGCCGGCATCTGCAAGCGCCTGAACAGCGCGCTCGCGCGTGCAGCCGGTCGCCTCCATCACGATGTTCTGGCCGCGCACCACCAACTTCTCGTTCGTCTGCTGTACATCGACCATCAGGTTTTGGTACACCTTGCCAATCTTGACCATGGCACCGGTCGAAATCATATTGAGAATGAGCTTTTGGACCGTTCCCGCTTTGAGCCTCGTTGAGCCGGTCAGCACCTCGGGACCGGGCACAGGCTCAATGGCAAGATCCGCGCTCTCCCCGATCTTCGACCCTTGGTTACAGGCAATTGCGATGGTCTTGCACCCAGTTGCTTTGGCGTACACAAGGCCGCCCACCACATAGGGAGTACGACCGCTTGCCGCCAGGCCAACGACAAGATCCTTATCCGAGAGTCCACGCTCCCGCAGGTCGCTCGCGCCAAGCTCCTCGCTGTCTTCGGCGCCTTCGACGGCCTTGATAAACGCCGTCTCGCCTCCGGCAATGAGCCCGACGATCAGATCGGGTGACACGCCAAACGTGGGCGGACACTCCGAAGCGTCGAGTACGCCCAGACGACCGCTGGTGCCTGCGCCCATGTAAAAGACGCGCCCGCCGCGCTCGAGTGCCTCAGCAGCCCAGTCGATTGCTGTGGCAACCTGGGGCAGCACTTTTGTGACCGACTGGACGGCACGAAGATCCTCATCGTTCATCGTCGTAACGATTTGCAGCGATGTCATCGTATCGAGGTCCATAGACCTTTGATTACGCTGTTCGGTCGTGAATTTTGTTAAATCGAGCATTTCATTCACCTCATCTTTCCTGTTTCTCGATGTAGTTTTGCTTAATGACATGCGTCGCCCGTTCGTAGTCGCTGGCAACGTAAGCAGCGTACAGGGCATCGACAACCATAAGCTGGGCCATACGCGAAGCCATGGCACCGCTGCGGACCAAGGGTTCACTCGCAGCGACGCCGAGCACGGCATCGGCCACGGTGGCAAGCTTGGATGATCCATCTACTTTGGTAACGGCCACAACGGGACAGTTGTGACGTTGGGCCTCGGCGGTGCAGTCCAGCACCTCTTGCGTCAAGCCCGAGTAGCTAAAGGCGATTGCCATATCGCCCTCATGCATGTTCTTGGCACACAAGAGCTGATCATGCCAGTCGTCGTACAGATGGCACTCTTTGTCGACACGCATGAGCTTTTGCGCCAGATCGTGCGCGACCAAACGAGAGGCACCGATACCGAACAGATTGACTGCGCGCGCCCGCTTAAGATAGGCCGCGCATCGCTCCAAGACGGTGTAATCGAGCGTTCGCGCCGTCGCTTCGATCGTGCGCACGTTGCTTTTCATCACCTTCCCCACGATACGTTCGACGCTGTCATCCATGGAGATGTCCTCGAGGGCTACGTCTTTCTTGTCACCTAAGAGCGCCAGCTCGGCAATCAGTTCGCGCTGGAACTCCTTGTAGCCCGCAAAACCCAAACGCTTGCAAAAGCGCAAAATGCTCGAGGGCGAGGAGAACGTGGCATCGGCAAGACCGCGGACGGACAGCCCGACCACCTCGTGCGGATGAGCGCTCACGTATGCGATGACATTGCGTTCCGCCGGGCTCGCGCTGAGCTCACGCTCGCGAAGCCGCAAAAGCAATCCGTTTGCCATCTCAAACACCTCCGTTGAGAAGAATTAAAGACCAACGAACGATTCGTACCGGATACAAACAGCTTTTACGGTACATTGTGCCGCATCGTGGCGCACAAAGGACGAGCGTTCTACCGCTCGCCCCTCAAATCCGACCGCTCGGAAATACGCGCGACACAAAATAATTCAACAAGGTCGCATGATCAGAAACGGGTTTGTTACCGGCTAGCGCCTCGCATGGGCGCCGATCGGACGTGCCGCATGGCGCACCAACACCGCTGCCAGCAATACCAACAGCATCGCGGTAACATAGCCCGCAGCATCGAATCCTAAATCGATAACGTCGAAATGCCTGCCGGGAACAAAGATCTTATGTACCTGATCGCCAACGGAGCAGACGGCGCAAACGGGCACGCAACGGGAGCATACGCTCCACGGACGCCTGGAAAAGCAAACCACGACCACCGAGGCGAACAATCCGACGAAGAAAAACTCTACGGTATGGGCAACGCGACGGACGTTCGTGCCCACCCACATGCGAATGGAAGCAAGTCGGCCAGACCGGACATTCGAAGCAGCCGAATCGGTGCCCCCGGTCATCCCATTCTCGGTCTGAGCTTCACCCGCGATATCGGCAGCCTGTACGCCCGTAGCTTGACCCTCCACCGGTGGACTCGCTCAGCAACGACGTCTCCACCGCATTTTGCTCCGTCAGCACCCAGATGCCCGCCAGCGTTGCAGTAAACAGAACGATCGCGGTCCATCCGATTATTTATTTTACGCGCGCCAAGGGCCTACCTCCTTTTTTGAATATCAGCGAGTGTAGCCCCAAATGACATCGTCACCGTATCAAAATTTGAATCGCAACAGGAAGCGCCAAAGCGACGCAAACCCCTACCCCGCCTCGCGCATCCAGCGATCGAACGTCCCCACGCACACGCCCAGGCACTTTGCTGCCTGGCTGCGGGTAATATCGCCTGCCTCATAGCTATCGCGTACCAGCTCAAACTGAGGAGGGCACGGCTTGCGAGGTCGACCGAAACGGACCCCTCGCGCCCGCGCCGCTGCAATCCCCTCCGCCTGGCGCCGATGGATATTCTCGCGCTCCACCTGCGCCACGTAGCTCAGCAGTTGTAGCACAATATCGGCAATCAGGGTATTGGTCACATCCGGCGCGCCGCTGGCCCTGGCGCGCGTGTCAAGCAATGGCATGTCCAACACCACAATGGCAACCCCGAGCTCCTTGGTAATGCGTCGCCATTCCTCAAGAATCTCGGAGTAATTACGGCCAAGCCGGTCGATAGAAAGCACCACCAGCACGTCCCCGTCTCCCAGGATGTGCAGCAGCTCGCGATACCGCGGGCGATCGAAGTCCTTGCCGCTCGCATGGTCGGCATAAATATTCGCCGAGCCCACGCCATAGGCGCCCAGCGCATCCAGCTGCCGATTTAGATTCTGATCGCGCGAACTCACCCGCGCATAACCATACACCGTCGCCATCTCATCCCCGCTTTCTTGTAAACCTGCCAAAAAGGGACAGGTTTATTTTGGTAGGTTTTACCTCTCGAATAGCAGGTAAGCGGGCGGCCGAGCGGACGGCAAGGTAGCTATGATCCAAATGCCCGCCATGAGTCGAGATTTGGCTAATGGATAAGCTTAAAGTCCAAGTGCCCACGCGTGGTATTGACGCGCGAAACCTCGATAATCACGCGCTGGCCCAGTTCATAGCGAGTCCCCGTGTCGGCGCCCGTCAGCGTAAGCGCATCCTCGTCGAACTCGAACCACTCGTTGCCCAGACTCTTGATCGAAACCAAGCCTTCGACCTGCGTCAGGTCCAAGCGCACAAAGAGGCCCATGCTGCTGCCCCATGAGACCGTTCCGGCATAGCGCTCGCCCAGGCGATCCTCATAGTACTGGGCAATCTTGATCTTTTGCGTCGCATGGCTAGCGGCATCTGCCGCGCGCTCGGCATCGCTGCATGCGCGGCAGATCTGCGGCAGAATGCGCGGCAGCGACTCGCGCCCCTTGCCGATCAGCCGCGGTGTACGGACCAGGGCGTCCTTGCCGCCGAGCTGCTCATAGGCCAACTGCAGTTTGAGCACGCGGTGCACCACCAGATCGGGGTAGCGACGGATGGGACTCGTAAAGTGACAGTAGCACGGCGCGGCGAGCGCAAAGTGGCCCTCGTTGCGCGGCTTGTACAGTGCGCGCTGCATGCTGCGCAGAAGCAGCGTGTTGACGAGCGGTGCGTTGGCCGTACCGGCGGCAGCATCAACTGCAGCCTGTAGCTCATCGGGACTCCCCAGGGCGATACCGGCAGCACGGCGATCGTCGATGATGCCCAGCTGCGCCAGCGCAACGGCGGCACCGTGCAGGCTATCGGGGCTCGGATCCTCATGCACGCGATAGCAGGCCTCGATATCACGGTCTGCCAGCCACTCTGCAACGCACTCGTTGGCGAGTAGCATGGCTTCCTCGATAAGCGACGTGGCACACGAACGCTCGCGCGCCACAATCTGCACGGGTACTCCGTCCTCATCCAATAGAGCGCGAATCTCGGCCGTGTCAAAATCGACTGAGCCGCGGGCACGACGAATACGACGGCGAAGTTCGGCGAGTTCGTTGGCGGCGACAAGGAAATCGCCGAGGTCGACGTTATAGCCGCGAGCAGTTTCCTCGCACGCAAGACCGCGCTCAAGCGCCTCCTCGCGCGAGGCCTCAGCAGCCGCAACATCCTCAGCGGCGCCTTCCAGCACCGAATACTCAACCGCGTCGGCACGCACCAGCAGCGCCTCGGCGCCGTCATAGTCCATACGCACACGCGAGCGAATCACGCTGGGGTACGGATCGTAATGCCGCACGCGACCCTGCGCATCGAGCTCAATGTCAACGGTAAACGCAAGACGGTCCTCGTCAGGGCGAAGCGAGCATAGGTCACAGGACAGGCGTTCGGGCAGCATGGGAAGCACGCGATCGGCCAGATACACCGATGTCGTACGATGGCGAGCCTCAAGATCGATATGCCCGTCCCAAGCCACATAGTGAGAAACGTCAGCGATATGCACACCCAGCTTGTAGCCACCCTCGGGCGTGCGCTCAAGCGAAATGGCATCGTCAAAGTCGCGCGCGTCGACCGGGTCGATCGTGATGACAAAGCGGTCGCGCAGATCGCGGCGGAGCGGGTCCTTAAGCGCCGCGGACACATCGAGCGAAAGCCCCTCGGCCTCGTCCAGCGCGGCCTCGGGATAGCTATCGGTATAGCCGTAACGCGCCATCACGTATTGAACGCCCAAATCGGGCGCGTCATCTCCGCCAATGCGGCGTTCGATCGTCACGGTGCCCGATTCCAGGCGCGTCGGGTAGGTCAAAATGCGCGCGACAACGGCATCACCCGGGTGGACGCCCAGACGATCCGCCGAGGTATCCTCGGGCAGAATGAAGAAGTCGGCCTTCAGGCGCGAATCGAGCGGCTCGATCACACCGAGCGGACCAGCGGTCTGGTACGTACCCACCACGCTTATGGCTGCGCGCTCAACCACGCCTTCGATCACGGCGCGCCGCTCACCGTGCGGGCTGTTCTTAATGCTCACGGCAACGGTATCGCCATCCATGATCTCGCGCTTACCGCGGCCCATAACCTTGTAGTCGCCGCTCTCGGTTATGACATAGGCGCCATGCTCATGGAGCTGCACGCGCCCGGTCAGGCTCGGACGGCGTTCGCTGCGCACCGGCCCACGCTTATTGCGAGCACCGCGCTTATGCTTGTTATTGCGCCCCATGGCGCCTCCTTGCTATCGATGACGAACTCCAAAGAGTCTACCCAAATGATTCGCTTTCCTGCCGTCCCCTAGAGATCAAAAAACGGGCCGCCCCATAAGAGACGACCCGTTGGAAGGGATGAATTCCAGGCATGCCTACACGCGCAGGTAGCGGCGCATGGCTATGGCAGAACCAAAGAGACCGATAATCACACCGACCAGAATCAGCGCAGCATAGGTCACCAGGTAGTACTGCATCGGCAGGGCAAACGACATCCAGCCGATGCTCTCCTGCAAACGCGGAATCATCAGATTGCGCAGCAGCTCCAGAACGCCGATGGAAAGCAGCGAGCCCAAAATGGCCTGCAGTACGCCCTCGGTGATAAACGGGCCGCGAATGAAGCCGTTGCTGGCGCCGACCAGACGCATAATCGCAATCTCACGACGACGCGCCGTGATGGACAGGCGAATCGTGTTGTTGATGAAGATGAATGCGATAAAGGTCAAAAGGCCAACGAGCACCACGGCGGCGATGCGGATGTAGTTGGTCACCTGGAACAGGCGGCTCACTTCCTCTTGGCCGTACAGCACGCTCGCGTTGACGTCGCCGTCATCCGCGATCTTCTGGAAGTCGGCGTTCTTCTTGAGCTTCTGGGCCGTGCTCTCGACCTTGGACGGATCGTCCATCTCAATTGCAAACGAAGCCGGCAGCGGGTTCTGGCCATCGAGCGCGCTCATGGTGGCGTCGGCGTTGCCCGACATCTTGCTCGTATACTCGGCCAGCGCGTCGTCCTTGTCCTTGTACGTCACGGACTTGACGTTATTCCACGTCTTAAGCTCGGCCTCAAAAGCCTGAACATCGGCCTGATCGGCGTCATCGCTAATGAACGCGTTGATGACGACCTGATCCTCGACGGTGCCGATCACGGAGTTCAGCATCGCGGAGCCCATGATGAACAGGCCGATGATAAACAGCGAAAGGAAGATCGTGATGACGGCGCCGAGCGAGGTAGTCCAGTTACGGAAGAAGTGACTGATTGCCTCTTTGAAGGAGTAGCCCACGTTAGTTGGTGCCATAGTTGCCGTAACCTCCCCTCTCCTGGTCGCGGATAACGTGGCCGCCCTCGAGGGCGATCACGCGACGGTGCATGCTATCGACCATCTCGCGGTCGTGCGTGGCGACGATCACGGTGGTGCCGGTGCGGTTAATACGCTCGAGCAGCTTCATGATGCCCAGCGAGATCGCCGGGTCGAGGTTACCCGTGGGCTCGTCGCAGATCAGCAGCGGCGGACGGTTGACCATAGCGCGGGCGACGGCGACGCGCTGCTGCTCGCCACCGGAAAGCTGGTCGGGCAGCGAGTCCATCTGATCGGCCAGACCGACCAGACGCAGCACCTCCGGCACCTGGCTGCGAATGACGCCCTTGGGCTTGCCGATGCACTGCAGGGCAAACGCCACGTTTTCGTAGGCGGTCTTTTGCGGCAGAAGCTTAAAGTCCTGGAACACGGCGCCAATCTGGCGGCGCAGGAACGGAACCTTGCGGTTCTTGATCTTCATGAGGTCCTGACCGGCAACCAAGATGCGGCCGCTCGTCGGCTTGACGTCGCGGTTGAGCGTCGACAGCAGCGTGGTCTTACCCGAGCCGGAATGACCGACCAGGAAGACGAACTCGCCCGGATAGATCTCGATGTTGATGTCGTCGAGTGCAGGCTTGTTGGGCTGTGCCGGATAGATCTTGGTGACATGCTCCATAAGGATGACGGGCTCGACACCGGCCTGCTTGGCCATCTTCTTGCGGCTGGCTTGCGGATCGATGGGCGCAAACACCGACGTAAAATCGGGGTTGTTGAGCGCGTTATCGAGGCTTGCGACCTCGGCGGCCTGATCGCTCTCGACCACCGGGGCAGCAGGCTGCGTGGGATCGGGAATAGCGGCAAAGAGACCGGACTGCGCAGGCTGAGGAACCGGCGTCGCAGGGGCCATGGGGTCGGGAATGCCGGCCATGGTAGGCTGCGGCGTGGCGGCGCCAGCCTGAGGCTGCTCCACGCGAGCGGTCACGGCCTGAACGGGCTCAAAACCCGCCGTGCCGGAAAGCGCGACATCGCTGGTGGGATTGTAGGCAAAGGGATCGGATGCCGGCTGTGCCTGATCTGCCGGCTGAGCGGGGGCCTGAGCAACAGGCTGGCCCCCTGAATCCGGAGTGGCGAAACGACTGCCCTGGACGCCCGTCTGCGTCTTGGGGGCATCATCGCCCGCACCGGAGGTACGGAAGTGGTTACCCACTGGTGCTCCTTATCGTCGTGCGTTTAAACTACATGAGCGCTTTGTATTTTAGCAGCATTAGCTTTGCTGCACATAAGAAGCATGGCGGGGTTTGGGTCTCACCGGCCAGGCGCAGGGTTACCTCCCAAAT
>ONZR01000791.1_pt1 | contig 11405 bp, 10 predicted proteins | sample 1671691 | NCBI WGS metagenome assembly ONZR01 (sample SAMN06348182, study PRJEB24527) | human gut metagenome | biome: human gut; feature: ankylosing spondylitis patient; material: feces | host: Homo sapiens | place: China | collected 2015-10 | reverse complement strand
TTTTGTACGCCGCCGCCCGCCATCGAGCAGAGTTTTACACCTAATTGGGGATAAAGCAGTTGATGGCTGGCGGCGGTGTCGCCCTCATCGGCATCACTCTTGTCCCTCTGCTCTCCGGCCTGTTCGGTTGATCGTCCGGCGGTGATCGCTTATGGGCGGCATACTCGACAAACTCGATGAATGGCTCCGAGGGCTGCTCATCGAGGGAATCACGGGAAACCTGTCGGGCATGTTCGATACGGTCAATACCAAAGTAGGCGAGATCGCCGGTGAAGTGGGACAGACGCCGCTGGCATGGAACAGCGGCGTCTTTTCTATGATCCGAAACCTCTCTGAAACGGTGATCGTTCCAATCGCCGGGGTTATCCTGACATTCGTAATGTGTTATGAGCTGATCCAGCTTGTGACAGAGAAAAATAATCTGCACGATGTAGACACCTGGATGTTCTTCAAGTGGATTTTCAAAACATTCTGTGCCGTTCTCATTGTGACGAACACATGGAATATCGTCATGGGTATCTTCGATGTAGGGCAAAGCGTTGTGAACAGCAGCGCAGGCGTCATCATCGGGAATACCTCCATTGATATCAGCAGCGTCATCACGGATATGGAGGCGCAGCTTGAAGCCCTGGGCACGGGAGAACTGTTCGGGCTGTGGTTCCAGTCCCTTTTCGTAGGGCTTACCATGAACGCCCTTTCCATCTGTATCATGCTTGTCATCTACGGCCGCATGATCGAGGTGTATTTGACGACTTCCGTTGGACCAATTCCACTTGCCACCATGACGAACCGGGATTGGAGCCATACAGGACAGAACTATTTGAAATCCCTGTTTGCATTGGCATTCCAGGCATTTCTTATCATGGTGTGCGTGGGAATCTACTCTGTTTTGGTACAGAGTATCGCCACGGACGGAAATATCTCAGGCGCGATATGGGCCTGCATGGGCTACACGGTCCTGCTGTGCTTCGCCCTGTTCAAGACCGGCAGCCTCTCTAAGAGCCTGTTCGGAGCGCATTAAGGAGGCTTGATAAATTGGCGTATGTAACCATTCCAAAGGATTTGACGAAAGTAAAATCCAAAGTGCTGTTTGGACTTACCAAACGGCAGCTTATATGTTTCGGAGCGGCGGCACTCATCGGAGTACCGCTTTTCTTTTTGCTCAGACGCACGGCCAGCAACAGTGCCGCCGCGTTCTGCATGATTATCGTCATGCTCCCGTTCTTTCTGCTTGCCATGTATGAGCGGCATGGTCAACCCCTGGAGGTGGTGGCCGGACAGGTCATCCGCTGTATGTTCCTGCGGACGAAGGAGCGGCCTTACCAGACAAACAATTTCTACGCAGCCCTGGAGCGGCAGGCCCAGGCGGAAAAGGAGGTGAAAGCCATTGTTCAGAAAGCGAAAGCCAGAGCCGCAGGCACGGCAGACGGCAAAACCTACGGTAAAGCTCACCGCCGCGGAAAAGCGTGAGATCAGCCGTATCCTGGAAACCGCCAGAGGTGATGGGAAACCTCACTCGGCGCAGGACACCATTCCCTTCCGTCAGATGTACCCGGACGGCTTGTGCCGGTTGGATGATACAACATGGAGCCGTTGCCTGGAATTTGAGGATGTGAATTACCAGCTTGCAAAGCCAGATGACCAGACGGCGATTTTTGAAGCCCTCTGCGATATGTATAACGCCCATGACGCTTCTATCGGCATGGAATTATCCCTTGTTTGCCGCAAGGTGAACAAAGCGGATTTTCGCAAACGAATTGAGATCGCGGCGCAGGAGGACAAGTTCGACACGGTACGCGCCCTCTACACGGATATGCTCCGCGGGCAGTTGGAACACGGCAACAACGGCATGGTCAAGACAAAATTCCTGGTGCTGACCATTGAAGCAAAGAACAGCAAGGAGGCAAAAGCCCGTTTTTCCCGGATCATGCTGGATGCCCTGAATTACTTTAAGGCCATGGGCGCACTGGCAAAGGTGCTGGATGGCAAGGAGTGGCTGGAAATGCTCCACGGCATCCTGCACCAGGACGGAGAACGGTTTGCCTTTGAATGGAGCTGGCTTGCCCCTTCCGGCCTGTCGGTTCAGGATTTTATCGCACCATCTTCCTTCCGCTTCGGTGAAGCACGGAAGTTCACGATGGCGGATAAATTCTGTGCCGCATCTTTTCTGCAGATCAGCGCACCGGAAATGGATGACCGTATGCTCACCGAGCTGCTGGATACGGACAGCGGGCTGCTTGTCAGCCTCCATATCCGCAGCATGGACCAGAACGAGGCGATCAAAACGGTCAAGCGGAAGATCACTGACATTGACAGTATGAAGATCGACGCGCAGAAAAAGGCGGTGCGGGAAGGTTTCGATATGGATATCATCCCCACTGACCTTGCCACCTACGCAGGCGAGGCAAAGAATATCCTCCGTGACCTGCAAAGCAGAAATGAGCGAATGTTCTTAATGACCTTCCTGGTGGTGAACTTTGCGGACAGCAAGCAAAAGCTGGAGAATGATCTTCTCCGTGCGGCAAGCGTGGCGCAGAAATATAACTGCTCCCTGGTGCGGCTGGACTTTCAGCAGGAGGACGGCTTCGTGTCGGCTCTGCCCCTGGGTGTCAACCAAATCAGGATCGAACGCGGTCTGACCACTTCTGCCGTGGCAATTTTTGTTCCTTTTATCTCTCAGGAACTTTTCCAGAGCGGCGAGGCGCTGTATTACGGTCTGAACGCTACTTCCGGCAACATGATCCTTGCAGACCGCAAGCAGCTCAAAACGCCCAACGGTTTGATTCTTGGTACGCCGGGCAGCGGCAAGTCCTTCTCGGCAAAGCGTGAAATCCTCAATGTGTTTTTGGTGACAAAGGACGATATCATCATTTGCGACCCGGAGGCGGAATACTTTCCGCTGGTCCACCGCCTGGGCGGGCAGGTCATCAAGATTTCTCCCACAAGCAGCCAGTATGTGAACCCCATGGATATGAGCCTGAACTACTCCGAGGACGATAACCCACTTGCCCTAAAGAGCGACTTCATTCTCTCATTCTGCGAACTGGCAGCAGGCGGACGCAACGGCTTGGAGCCGGTGGAGAAAACGGTCATTGACCGGGCTGTGCGCGTGGTGTACCGCCCCTATCTTGCCGACCCGAAGCCGGAAAATGTGCCTGTCCTTGGCGACCTCTATGACGAGATCAGGCGGCAGCCAGAGCCGGAAGCACAGCGGATCGCGGCGGCATTAGAGCTGTATGTGCATGGCAGTCTGAATGTTTTTAACCACCGAACCAATGTGGATATCAACAACCGCCTTGTCTGCTTTGACATTAAGGAGCTTGGCAAGCAACTCAAAAATCTTGGGATGCTGGTCATTCAGGATCAGGTATGGAACCGCGTCACGGTGAATCGGAGCGAGGGCAAGTCCACCCGGTACTATGTGGACGAGTTCCACCTTCTGCTGCGCGGCGAGGTTGGCGCCTGGAGTGTGGAGATTTGGAAACGCTTTCGCAAATGGGGCGGAATCCCCACGGGGATCACGCAGAACATTAAGGACCTGCTTGCCTCCCCGGAGATCGAGAACATTTTTGAAAACAGCGACTCAATCAGGCCAGCGGGGATCGGAAAATCCTCTGTGAGCGGCTGAATATCTCCACCCAGCAGGCGGCGCATATCAGTAACGCAGGCCCCGGCGAGGGGCTGATCTTCTTCGGCAATGTGATTTTGCCATTTGTGGACCACTTTCCGCAGGATAATGAGCTTTACAGCATTATGACGACAAAACTTGGTGAAACCGGGAAAGGAGGCACGGTGCATGAATGATGAAAAATATGTGATCGGCAGCGGAAGTTTTCGGCTTCTGATCGGTGATTTGTATGATCTCTATCGTTATCATTTCAGTTTGACCCGCAGACTGGCGGAGGCTGCGGACGAAAAGGCACTTTTGAAAATCCAGAAAAGCGTGTCCGGCTATGAGCGCAGGATGAAGCGCCTTTGCAGGCGTTGGGGTCTACCCACGGATGATACGCCCTGGGCCTACGATACAATGGAGAAATCCATCCGGGAGCGGATGCTCCATGAATAACCTGACCCATGTGAGCCTGTTTTCCGGCATTGGCGGTCTGGACCTGGCGGCGGAGGCTGCCGGGTTTGAAACCGTCTGCCAGTGTGAGTGGGCGGATTTTCCGCACTCCGTCCTCTCCGCACGATGGCCGGATGTTCCCAGGTTCCGGGATATTACTACTTTTACGAAGGAGGCGTTTTTTGAAAAAACAGGACTTGAAACAGTTACCGTTATCTCAGGCGGCTTTCCCTGTCAGCCCTTCTCCACCGCCGGAAAACGGAAGGGCTTTGCGGATGAACGCTACCTGTGGCCGGAAATGTGCCGCGTTATTACCGAGCTGCGGCCCCGTTGGGTGCTTGGGGAAAATGTTGCTGGCTTCATCAATATGGGGCTCGACAAAACGATCTTTGACCTGGCAAAAGCGGGATACGCTGTTCTCCCATTCGTATTTCCGGCTTGCGGCGTCGGCGCATGGCATGAGCGCCAGCGAACTTTTATCGTCGCGGCTGATGTTTCCCACACCCCTTGCCTCCGACAACAACACCGCCAGGGACGCGGCAAGCCTGGATGTGTTCCTGTCGGACAATGGGATATTCCGCAAGAGGAACCGAAACGGGGCGATCTGGAGCCTCAGCCTGTCGGCGGCGGTATTCTATCTGACCCCGGTGGCGTCGGACGGTTTCCGCTCGACCTTGAAGCCGTCGGCCTTCGATCCAGCGAAGAAGGACGGGAACCTGTCGGCGCAGATCATCTCCCAGGAACAGCCGGTGTCCGAAACGGCAGCACTGAACCCGGATTGGGTGGAATGGCTCATGGGCTTCCCGAAAGGATGGACGGACGTATCCTCTGGGCCGCCGAGCCAGAAGGAATCCCCCGCATGACCGAGCGCATGGATGACCGGGCACTGCGGCTGAAAACATTGGGAAATGCGGTCTGCCCGCCCCAGGCCTATCCCATTTTCCGCTATATCGCCATGATCGAGAATGGCACCTGCAGCGACTTCTGCCCCTATGGAAAGGAAGGTGACTGCCTATGAGGGAACTGAAAGCGACCGATAAGATCACGCAGAAAATGACCCGTGACGGTGCGGTATCGGAAAACCTTGCCACGGGAGAGGTGGAACATATCAGCAGCCGGGAGCCGGAAACGGAACTGTCCGCTTCTTCGGAAGAATCCGCTGGCGCTGCGGCTGATCTTGCCCTGCGTGCGGCGGAACACCATGAGAAGAAAAGCGCACGAAAGGCTGAAAAGGCTGATACCCAGGCGGTGCGGGATGGTTCTGCTGCAAGGCAGCGCCCGTCCTATCGTCTGCAATTCACCGAGGAAGAATGTGCCGATCCCGCACTTGGAAAGTACATCGACCGTTCCGACCGTGCGGCGGACAGGCTGGACGCGGCAAAGGCCGCTATCCCCACAAAGAAAGTTCTCCGTACCGAGCGTGTTTTTGACGAGACAGCCGGAAAAGGCAAAACGCAGCTTCACTTTGAAGAAGTGGAGAAACGCCCCAACGGACGCCTGCGGCACAATCCGCTTTCTCGGCCGGTCCATGAGATCGTCCAGGCCGCCCATACGAAGGTTCATGAGGTGGAACAGGAAAATGTGGGTGTTGAGGCTGGACACAAAGGCGAGGTGTTGACGGAACGCGGGTTTGCCTATGGAAAGGGCAAAGTCCGTGCCGCCGTCCACCATCACCGCACAAAGCCCTGGCGTGACGCGGCGAAGGCAGAGCAGGCTTCTTTTAAGGCAAACGCCGACTACCTTTACCAAAAGGCACTGCATGATGATCCTGCATTGGCAGCTTCTAACCCGGTATCCCGCTTTCTGCAGAAACAGCGGATCAAGCGGAACTATGCAAAGGAGCTGCGACAGGCAGAGAAAACCGCAAAGAACACAGCAGCTACGGCGAAAAGTGCGGCGCAGAAAGCAAAGGACGCCTTCAAGGAAACATTCCTCTACATCAAGCACCATAGCCGGGCGGTTCTGCTGGTGATCGGCATTGGCGCCTGTGTTGCCCTGCTGTTTGGCGGGATATCTTCCTGTTCCATGATGGCGGGCTCCGGCGTGGGCAGTGTATTTACTTCCTCTTATCTCTCCGAGGATGCGGATATGCTGGCTGCAGAGGCGGCCTACTGCGAACTGGAGCAGGAGCTTCAATATGAGCTGGACCACTATGAGACTCTGCACCCCGGATATGACGAATACCGTTTTGATCTGGACGAGATCGAGCATGACCCTTATGTGCTGATCTCCATTCTCACGGCGTTCCATGAAGGGGTGTTCACCATCGACGAGGTTCAGGCTGAACTGCAAATGCTCTTTGAAAAGCAGTACATCCTGACGCAGACCGTGGAAGTGGAGGTGCGCTATCGGACGGAGACACGGACAGACAGTGAGGGAAACGACTATGATGTGGAAGTGCCGTACAATTACTATATCTGCAAGGTAAAGCTGGAAAACTTCGACCTTTCCCATGTGCCGATCTACATCATGGACGAGGAAACACTTTCTTTGTACGCGGTCTATATGGCGACGTTGGGGAACCGGGAAGATTTGTTTCCTGGCTCCGGCTATGTAGATAAGTACACCAAACCGCCCACCACCTATGATATCCCGCCTTCCGCACTGGAAGATGAAACCTTTGCGGCGCTCATTACCGAGGCGGAGAAGTACATCGGATATCCTTATGTCTGGGGCGGCAGCAATCCGAACACTTCTTTTGATTGCTCCGGCTTCGTGTCCTGGGTGCTGACGCAAAGCGGCGTCTGCAATACGGGCAGGCTGGGAGCCCAGGGGCTCTACAATATTTCCACCCCGGTATCCTCTGCCAACGCAAGACCCGGCGACTTGATCTTTTTCGTCGGTACTTACGATACGCCGGGCGTTTCCCATGTGGGTATCTATGTGGGCGGTGGAAAAATGCTGCACTGCGGCGACCCCATCCAGTATGCAGATATCAACACAAGCTACTGGCAATCCCACTTTTATGCTTTTGGGCGACCGCCCTACAACTAAAAAACGATATGGAGGTAATTTGATTTATGGCAACGACACAGAAGATCCGCAATGACATTGCGAAAACCAAAGAAAAGATCGCGGAGCAGCAGAAACGCCTTCGTGCGCTGGAGGCCCAGCTTGCGGAGGAAGAAAATCTGGAAATCGTCCGCATGGTGAAAGCCGTGAAGATGGACAACAAGGAGCTGACCGCTTTCCTGAAAGCCTATGCCAGCGGCATGATCTCCCTGCCGGAAGGTATGCTGCAGGAGGGCAACACCGAGAATGAGGAAACGGAGGGATACGAGGATGAAGCATAACTTTATGGCAAAAATGGCATCGGCTCTTTTGGCGGTAGTGCTCAGCACTGCCGCTTTTCCTGTCACTGCCTTTGCCAGCGGCGGCGAGGAAACCACGGAGTCCTTGGCTGAACAGGAAACGGCTGGGGATGTCTCTGATCTGCTTTCCGCTCTGGCAGGCAGCCAGGTCACGGTATCCATCACCGAGGATGGTATCCAGTTCAGTTCCGGCGAAAATGACTCTGAGCAGACCGGCACCGTCACCACGGGCGGCGGCAATCTGAATGTCCGCACGGGCGCCGGAATGGATTATACCGCCTTCGCCCAGCTTCCCAACGGAACGACCGTGAAGGTGATCGGCACGGACGGCGACTGGCTGAAGGTCATCCTGCCGGAGAAAGTCGGCTATGTCTATTCCGGCTACATGACGGTAAGTGACGGCGAGGCTGGTTCCGGGGAAGGTTCTTTCTCTCTGGACGCGGAAACATTGGAAAATCTGCTGGGGATTCTGGGCGGCGGTCTGAATGGCGGTGCCGCCCTGACACCGGACGGGAACCTTTCGCTGATTGACGATATTGGCAGCCCGACCGCCAGCGGCAAGCAGTTTATTACAGTGGAAACGAAGAACGGCAATGTGTTCTATCTCATTATCGACCGTGACGATGAGGGCGAGGAAACCGTGCATTTTCTGAACCAGGTGGATGAAGCCGACCTCATGGCACTCACGGAGGATGGAGAAAAGGCGGAAACACCTATTGTCTGCACCTGTACGGAAAAGTGCCAGGCCGGAGCGGTCAACACCGCTTGCCCGGTCTGCGTAAAAAATCTTAGTGAATGTGTTGGCACAGAACAGAAAGCTGCGGAGCCCACCGAACCGGAGAATCCGGAACCCGAAAAGAAAAGCAATACCGGGGCGATCCTGGCGGTGCTGCTGATCCTTGCAGCCGGAGGCGGCGCGGCAGTCTATTTCCTGGTGCTGAAACCGAAGCAGGGAAAGAAAGTTCCTGCTGATCTGGATGATTTCGACCTGGAGGATGAAGAAGAATATCTGACTGAGGACGAGGAAACGGAGGAAAAGAATGAGTAAACTGATTATCGCAGAAAAACCGAGTGTGGCAAAATCTATCGCGTCGGCCCTGGGTGCTTCATCCAGGGCCGATGGCTTTTATGAGGGCAACGAACTTCTCGTATCCTGGTGCGTTGGGCACCTGGTATCCCCAATGGATGCGGGCGGCTATGACGAGCGTTTCAAGAAATGGCGCTATGACGATCTTCCCATTCTGCCGGAGCCGTTCCACTATGTGCTGGCACCGGGCAAGGAGGACGCTTTTGAAAATCTCCGCACCCTGATGGACCGCCCCGACGTGGATACCGTTGTCAATGCCTGTGACGCCGGGCGTGAAGGGGAGCTGATCTTCCGGCTGGTGTATGAAATGGCGGATTGCCACAAACCGATCCTCCGCCTCTGGATATCTTCAATGGAGGATAGTGCTATCCGGGAGGGATTTTCTGATCTGCGTCCCGGCGCCGACTATGAAGCCCTGTATCAATCTGCCCTCTGCCGCCAGAAAGCAGATTGGCTGGTGGGGATCAACGCCACAAGACTTTTCTCCGTCCTTTATCACCGTACCTTGAATGTGGGTCGTGTGCAGACACCCACGCTGGCAATGCTGGCGGAGCGTGACGCAAAAATCACACTGTTCCACAAAGAGAAATATCATCTGCTACGCCTGATGCTGGACGGAGCCGAAGCAGTGTCGGAGAAGTTCACCGATTCGGCGGAGGCGGAACAGGCAGCGGCTATGTGCAAGGGTGTGACCGTCACCTGTACTTCCGTCACGAAGGAGCAAAAGAAGGAACAGCCGCCGAAGCTCTATGATCTTACTACCTTGCAGCGTGAGGCAAACCGCCTGTTTGGATACACGGCGAAGCAGACCCTCGACTACGCCCAGAGCCTCTACGAAAAGAAACTGCTGACCTATCCCCGCACGGACAGCCGTTATCTGACCTCCGACATGGCGGAAACGGTCTCCTGTGTGATTCATCTGACGGCGAAACTGCCGCCTTTTGATAGCTGCACAGACTTCTTTCCGCTGGTGGAGACCATGGTCTCCGATAAGGATGTATCCGACCACCACGCCATTATTCCCACGATGGAGATTGAAAAGGCAGATATCAAGGGTCTACCTTTGGGCGAGCGCAATTTGTTCCTCCTTGTCTGCTGCAAGCTGCTGTGTGCATCGGCGGAGCCGTATGTGTATGAGACGGTCACGGCCACATTTGACTGCTGCGGCCATTCCTTCACCGCAAAGGGTAAGCGCGTCCTTGCCGAAGGCTGGCGGGAAATCGACCGCATTTTCCGTGCCTTCTTGAAGGAAAAGCCTGCGGATGGGGACGGTGGCACGCTCCCGGACTTCACCGAAGGGCAGACTTTTGACGGTGCGGAGGTTGCTGTTACCGAGCATTTCACCCAGCCGCCGAAGCCCTACACGGATGTGATATTTTGTGAGCGTAAGGAGTGGATAGGAATTGAAGAAAGGAGTTCAGCATGAGAAGAAAAAAAGATAAAAGCAATGGCATTACTGCTTTGTATGAAAGACTGTCTCGTGATGATGATAATGCTGGAGAGAGTAACAGTATAGTTCATCAAAAGCAAATGCTTGAAGATTATGCTATAAAACATGGTTTTACGAATCTTGTTCATTTTACCGATGATGGTTGGAGTGGAGCGACCTTTGACAGACCTTCATGGAACAGACTTGTTGAAGGTGTTAAAAACGGAGAAATCACTGCCTGTATCTGCAAAGATATGTCCAGAATCGGCAGAGATCATCTGCAAGTAGGTTTTTTCACTGACATTCTGTTTAGAGAAAAGGAAGTTCGATTTATAGCAATCAATAATGGTATTGACAGTGACCGTCAAGAAACCAGTGAGTTTGCCCCTTTTCTGAATATCATGAATGAGTGGTTTGTCAGGGACACAAGTAAGAAAATTAAAGCTGTACTGAAATCCAGAGGTTCTTCCGGCAACGCTCATACAAGTAATATCCCACCATACGGCTATTTGAAAGACCCCGAAAACCCCGACCATTGGATTATTGATGAAGAAGCTGCTGAAGTAGTCCGCAGAATTTATCGCATGACTATTGAGGGAAAAGGACCTTATCAGATAGCAAGAGAACTTTCAGAAGAAAAAATAGAAAGACCGTCTTATTATCTTGGAAAAAAGGGACTTGGAAATCATGCAAGCAACTATGACAAAGAAAATCCGTATATGTGGCGAGGAAATCAGGTTACTACTCTGATTGCCCGACCAGAGTATATCGGAAAGACTGTCAACTTCAGGACATTCAAAAATTCCTATAAGGACAAAAAGACGAAAAGGGCAGACAAGGAAGATTGGGTGGTTTTTGATGATACACAAGAGCCTATTGTCGATGAAGAAACATGGCTGCTTGCTCAAAAGTTAAGACAGAATGTAAGAAAAGCAGATCCTATGGGCGAGCCTAATGTTCTGACCGGAAAGATTTACTGTGCTGATTGTGGTGCGCCGATGTATAATCACAGGCAGCGGAAAGGGCGAGAAAGAATATACTATACTGCCAAAGGCGAAAAAAGGACAAGTTATTCCAATCCGGCAGATTGTTATGAATGTTCCACTTATAATCTTGCTTATCAGAAGTATGATCGTCACTGTACTTGCCACCATATTTCAACAAAAGCACTTAAAAGCATCATTCTGAAAACTATACAAGAGACTTGCCATTATGTTTCTTTGAATGAGCAGGAGTTTGTCTATTCTCTGCAAGAAGAATCGGCGATGAAAGATATTGCTGTTTCTGAAACTGTAAAAAACCGCATTGAAAGAAATCAGAAGCGAGTTCACGAACTGGATATGCTTATCAGGAAAATCTATGAAGATAATGTGATTGGAAGATTGCCGGACAGACTTTTTCAGAGTATGCTTACTGATTATGAAAATGAGCAGAACGAGCTGAACAAGATTATTGAGACTGACACCGCTGATATGCAACGGATTATAGGCGGTCAAAATAATGTGGAGCGTTTTC
>ONZR01000788.1_pt1 | contig 11435 bp, 10 predicted proteins | sample 1671691 | NCBI WGS metagenome assembly ONZR01 (sample SAMN06348182, study PRJEB24527) | human gut metagenome | biome: human gut; feature: ankylosing spondylitis patient; material: feces | host: Homo sapiens | place: China | collected 2015-10 | reverse complement strand
TAAGGGAGAAGCGCCATGTCCTGTGTCAATATCCGCGGCTGCTGCATTGGCGAGGGCCGCCCTAAAGTTATTATTCCTATTGTAGAGCCCACGGAAGCCGCCATTCTGGAAAAGGCCGCCGAGTTTTCCACATTACGCGCCGATTGTGTGGAATGGCGCATCGATTGCTTTGAAGGTGCAAAAGACTTTCCGACCATTGTGCACTGCGCCGCAAAGCTTCGTGTTGCCTTAAAGGATCAGCTGCTTCTTTTCACCTTCCGCACAAAGGCCGAGGGCGGCAAAGTCGCTCTGTCTCACGAAGAGTATCTTCATTTTATCCGCGTCGTTCTTGCCACCGACTGCGCCGATCTGATCGACATTGAATTTTTCACCGCAGGCGCAGAGCTTCCCGCGCTGATCGAAGAAGCCCACACCGCCGGGGCTGCGGTGGTGTGTTCCAGCCACGATTTCCATAAAACGCCTCCTCGCACGGAGCTCGTCTCCCGCATGATGCAGATGCAGCGAGCCGGTGCCGACCTGCCCAAGCTGGCTGTGATGCCCCAGAGCCGTGCCGATGTGCTGGAGCTTCTGGCTGCCACCGCTGAAATGGCCGACCGGCATCCGGAGACTCCCATCATTACCATGAGCATGGGAGCTCTGGGCGCGGTGAGCCGCCTTTCCGGCGAAGCCTTTGGCTCTGCCATGACCTTTGCCAACCCCGGGCAGGCCAGCGCCCCGGGGCAGGTATCGTTGGAGGTCGTAAACGAAGTATTGGATGCACTGCATTTATAAATCCAGAAAGGAGCTTTTATGAAAAAGAAGTATTCTGCTCTCCCAGAACTTCTTTTGCGAAGTATTTTTTACACGCTTATCAATTATGTGCTTCTCAGCATGGTGCTGTCTTTTCGGCTTCATTGGAGCTCCATTCTGTTTTCTGCTGCCATGCTGTGGTTTGCTTTGGATTATTCAAAGACCATCCAGCAGTTGACCGGCAAACGGCTTCTCGCAGACCTTTTGTGGCTTGGCTGCATTCTCATCAGCACATTTATTGCATTCTTTGTCGGGTACATTCAAGGCTCGTTCGCATCATTTTAACAAAAAAGACCGGAGCTGTAGGTCGCACTTACAGTTCCGGTCTTTCTTTTTATGTCACAAAGAGATGATTATGCCAGCTTGGCTTCCAGACGGGTGCGGATGGCCTTGATAAAGCCCTCGCTGTCCACAGCGGTGGGAGTGATGCCCTCAGCCAGACCGCACAGGTCTTTCGTCATGATGCCGTCGTTCAGGGTCTGCAGGCTGGCGGCTTCCAGTGCCTCGCCAAACTTCACCAGCTCCGGCAGGCCGTCCAGTTCACCGCGCTTCTTGAACGCGCCAGACCACGCAAAGATGGTAGCCATGGGGTTAGTGGAGGTTTTTTCGCCCTTCAGGTACTTATAGTAATGGCGGGTGACGGTGCCGTGGGCGGCCTCGAACTCGTATTTGCCGTCCGGGCTGACCAGCACGCTGGTCATCATTGCCAGAGAACCAAAGGCGGTGGAGACCATATCGCTCATCACGTCACCGTCGTAGTTCTTGCAGGCCCAGACAAAGCCGCCCTCGCTGCGAATGACGCGGGCAACGATATCGTCAATGAGGCTGTAGAAGTAGGTGATGCCTGCGGCCTCGAACTTTGCCTTATACTCGGTGTCATACACCTCCTGGAAGATATCCTTGAAGGTGTGGTCGTACTTCTTGGAGATGGTATCCTTTGCGCCGAACCACAGATCCTGCTTCACATCCAGTGCGTAGTTGAAGCAGCTGCGGGCAAAGCTGCGGATGGAATCATCCTTGTTGTACTGGCCCTGCAGAACGCCAGCGCCCTCAAAGTCAAAGACGGTGGCGCGCTGCTCAGAGCCATCGGCACCGGTGAACACCAGTTCAGCCTTGCCTGCACCCGGGATGCGGAACTCAGTGCACTTGTACACATCGCCGTAGGCGTGGCGGGCAATGGTGATGGGCTTTTTCCAGTTTTTGACCACCGGCTTGATGCTGTCGATCATGATGGGTGCGCGGAACACAGTGCCGTCCAGCACCGCACGGATGGTGCCGTTGGGGCTTTTCCACATCTCATGCAGCTTATACTCGTCCATGCGCTGGGCATTGGGGGTGATGGTGGCGCACTTGACCGAAACGCCGTACTTCTTGTTGGCAAGGGCGGCATCCATGGTCACCTTGTCGGCGGTAGCGTCGCGGTTGGGCAGGCCCAGATCGTAATATTCGGTCTTGAGGTCCACAAACGGAAGGATCAGTTCGTCCTTGATCATCTTCCACAGAATGCGGGTCATTTCGTCGCCGTCCATCTCGACGAGGGGCGTGGTCATTTTGATCTTTTCCATAGCAGGGTTCCCTTTCCTCTCTTTGGATCGTTTTTCCAGCCGCGCTGCACTGCCAGATGCCGCGCGGGCAGTTCGGCAGAATGTTTATTTGCGGTAAGCGGCTGCCAGCTTTTCAAGGGCCGGCAGGCTGCGCTTGACCTTTTCGGTATCGATGCAGTAGGCAAGGCGCACATAGCCCTTGACACCGAAGCTGTCGCTGGGCACCAGCAGCAGGTCAAACTCCCGGGCCTTCATGCAGAAAGCGTTGGCATCCTCTTCCAGAGCCTTGGGGAAGATGTAGAAGGTACCGCCGGGGCGCTCCACCTCAAAGCCCAGCGCGGTGAGCTTATCGTACAGCAGGTTCATGTTGGTCTCATACACACTCAGATCACTGGTCACATCCTGACAGCCGCTTACGGCCCGCTGGATGATGCTGGGCGGGCAGTTGTGGCCGGTGAAGCGGGAGATCTGGGCCATCATGTCCACCAGCACATCCTCGCCCTCACAGCCCGGACGCACCGCCACATAGCCAAGGCGCTCGCCGGGCAGGCTCAGGCTCTTGGAGTAGGAGAAGCAGGTGAGAGTGTGGGGGTAGAACGCCGCCGGGTAGGGCACCTTTTTGCCGTCGAATGCGATATCCCGGTAGGGCTCATCGCTGACGAGGAAGATGTTGTGGCCGAACGCCTTGCTCTTCTCGGTCAGGATCTCTGCCATGCGGGTGAGTGTCCCGGCAGAGTAGACCACGCCGGTGGGGTTGTTGGGGGTGTTGATGAGCACACAGGTGGTCTTTTCGCCGATCATCTGCTCGAATGCGTCCAGATTGGGCTGGAAGGTCGGTGCCTGCGGCGGCACCACCTTGAGGACTGCCCCGGTGCCCGCCACATAGGGGCCGTACTCCGGGAAGTAGGGCGCAAAGGTGAGCACCTCGTCGCCGGGCTGCGTGACCGCACGGATGGCATGGGCAATGGCACCCGCCGCACCGGTGGTGGGGAAGATGTGCTTCTGCTCATAGGGCAGGCCAAAGGTCTTTGTCAGGTGCGCTGCCACATCGGTGCGGAAGCCCGGGTCACCCTGACTGGGGCAGTAGCCGTGCAGGTTTACCGGTTCTTCGTTGGTCAGCAGATCCTGCATAGCGGCAGTGAACTCCTGCGGGCAGGGCACGCTGGGGTTGCCCAGCGAGTAATCGAACACGTTCTCATATCCGATCTCGGCAGCACGCTGCTTGCCGTACATGAAGGTCTCGCGGATGACGCTCTTATTGCCGAGCATCGCGCGATAAGTCTCGTTCAGCATAATACTTTCCCCCGAGAGTTTATTTGTGGGCAGCCGTATAGCTCTGCTCCACCTTGATGATGCAGCTGTAGGCTGTATCCTGTTCCTTGATGAACTGTTCCAGCTGTTCCAGCAGCTCTACCTTATCCCCTGCATAGCCTGCCGGCAGCACCAGATCGAACAGCACGTTGGTGTGGGTCCTGCCCGGCACGATGCGCAGATCGTGCAGCGAAAGGGCCGGGTCGAGCTGGCGCAGCTTTTCGGTCAGGCGGGCGCGCAGCACGCCCACGGCAGCATCCGAGGTAACGATGGGGTCGTAGTGGATGGTAACCAAAAGCCGGTCATTCTTTAGAAAATCCCGTTCAATGTTGTCGATCAGGTCGTGTGCCTCCAGCGGGTCCTGCTCGGCAGGCAGTTCCACATGCAGGGAGGCGAACTGGTGTCCCGGGCCGTAGTCGTGCACCATCAGATCGTGCATTCCCAGCACGCCGGGATAAGAGAGCACCTTCTGCTCGATGTGGTCCACCAGATCCTCGCTGGGGCTTTCGCCCAGCAGCGGGCTGAGCGTATCCATCACAAGACCCCAGCCGGAGATCAGGATGAACGCCGCCACGCCTACGCCCATCAGGCCATCCAGCACATCCCAGCCGGTCACGCGGCACAGCACCGCTGCAATGAGCACCGCGCTGGTGCTCAGCACATCGTTGCGGCTGTCCGCAGCAGTGGCAATGAGGGTCTCGGAGCCGATGATACGCCCGATGGTGCGGTTGAAGCCGCTCATCCACAGCTTGACGAGGATGGATGCGATCAGCACGGCCACCGTCAGCCAGCTGAACATCACCGGGGTGGGGTGCAGCACCTTGACCACAGATTCCTTCAGCAGCGAAAAGCCGATGCCGAGAATGGTCACGCTGACTACCAGCCCCGCCAGATATTCATACCGGGCATGGCCGAAGGGATGCTCTGCGTCCGGGGCCTTGCCGGCCAGCTTGAAGCCCACCAGACTGACCACGTTGGACGAGGCATCCGACAGGTTGTTCAGGGCATCTGCCATGATGGCAATGGAGCCGAACAGAGTGCCTACGGTCAGCTTGCCCAGACACAGCAGCAGGTTGCATGCCACGCCCACCCAGCAGGCAAGGTTGCCGTAGGCGGCGCGCACCTTAGGGTCCTGCGCATGGTCGGGCTGGCGGATGAAAAGACGAATCAAAAACTGAGTCATAACGGTCCTCCATGGGCAGCGCTGGACACCTGCATACCCTGTCATCGCTTATAGTATAGCATTTCGCTTTATCGTTTTAAAGTATTTTCCGAAAACTTTTGCCCGGTATAGAAAGACCCCGGCAGAGCGGGATGCCCTGCCGGGGAGCTTTATGGGAACGGTAAACCGGGATTCTCGGATGAATTACTTCTCAGAAGGCTTGCTCAGGTCCACGCTGCGGATGATCTTGCGCACCGGCAGGATGCTCTTGGCATTCATGGACAGCTCGTCCACGCCCATGCGCAGGAAGGTCTCGGTGAGGGCGGTGTCTGCGCCCAGCTCACCGCAGATGCCCACCCAGATGCCGTGGCGGTGGCCCGCCTCAATGGTCATCTTGATGGCGCGCAGCACAGCGGGATGGTGCGGGTTGAAGAACGGCTCCAGCTTTGCATTCTGGCGGTCCAGCGCACAGGTGTACTGGGTCAGGTCGTTGGTGCCGATGGAGAAGAAGTCGCACTCGGCAGCCAGCTCGTCCGCGATCAGTACAGCGGCGGGGGTCTCGATCATGGTGCCCACCTCGATGTTCTGGCCCATCTTCACGCCCTCGGCGGTCAGTTCTGCACGGCACTCTTCCAGAACAGCCTTGGCATCCTGCAGCTCCCGCAGGCTGGTGATCATGGGGAACATGATGCTCATGTTGCCGTAGGCAGAAGCACGCAGCAGAGCGCGCAGCTGGGTCTTGAAGAAGTCCCTGCGGGTCAGGCAGATGCGGATGGCGCGGTAGCCCAGAGCGGGGTTATCCTCGTGATCCAGCTTCATGTAATCGACGGTCTTATCGGCACCGATGTCACAGGTACGGACGACCACCTTGCGGGGAGCCAGACTCTCCACCACCTGCTTGTAGGCCTCGAACTGGTAGTCCTCGGTGGGGAAGTCCTTGCAGTTCAGGTAGACGAACTCGGTGCGGAACAGGCCTACGCCGCCGGCATCGTTCTGCTGCACAGCACCCACATCGCTCATGCCGCCGATGTTGGCAAAGACATTGATGGTCTTGCCGTCCAACGTGGTGTTGGGCTTGCCCTTCAGCTCCTGCAGCAGGGCCTGCTTCTTCTGATCTTCCTGCTGGCGCTTCTTCAGGCTCTTGAGCAGGTCGGGGGTGGGTTCAACGTAAACGCAGGCGTTGTAGCCATCGATGACCGCCATCTTGCCGTCCCAGTCGTCCTGAATATCCTTGCACTGGATCAGGGCAGGGATGTTCATGCTGCGGGCCAGAATGGCGGTGTGGCTGTTGGAGCTGCCCTCACGGGTAATAAAGCCCAGCAGCAGGCTCTTATCCATGCGGACGGTCTCAGACGGGGCCAGATCCTCCGCGACCAGAATGCTGGGCTCGGTGCCCTGCAGGCTGGCGTTGTCCACCCCCTGCAGGATGTCCAGAATGGCCTGTGCGATATCGATGACATCTGCACTGCGGGCCTGCAGATACGGGTCATCCATGGCGGCGAACACCGCAGCCTGATTGTTGCCTGCCGTCTTGACGGCGTACTCGGCACACTTTTTCTGGCTGTTGATGATCTCCTTGATGGCATCCACAAAGTCGTCGTCTTCCAGCATCATGGCGTGGATGTTGAACACCTCGGCGATGTCCTCGCCAGCCTCTGCCAGTGCCTTTTCATACAGCGCAGTCTGCTGCTCAATGGCCTTCTGCTGCGCTTCTTCAAAACGCGCCACTTCCGCTGCGGTATCCGCTACCTCTGCGGCAGAAATGGCAGTATCCTTTTTCTTGTAGATCTTGAGCTTGCCGATGGCGATGCCATTCAGGACGCTCTTACCGGTGCCTACCTGCATTGCACACTACTCCTTCTTCATCTGTGCCGGGGCCGCACTGCTCCGACAGTCCAAAAAAAGCCCCCGCAGCTCACCCGCGAGGGCCTTCCTCATCTTAACTGCGGAATCAGACGTTCTCGGTCAGGAACTTCTGGATGGCTGCTGCAGCAGCTTCCTCGTCGTCGCCCTCGACCTTGACGGTAACGGTCTCACCCTGCTTTACACCCATGCCCATCAGAGCCATCAGCTTGCGCATATCGCAGCTCTTGCCGTCCTTTTCCAGGGTAGCGCTGCTGGCAAAGCCCTTGACGGTCTTGACGAGCAGGCCGGCGGGACGAGCGTGGATGCCGCATGCATCCTTAACGGTATACTGGAATTCCTTCATAATCATTTTCTCCTTACTTGATCCCGTGCGGCGCTTCTGCACTTGCACCAGACGCGGCCGAGCCGCGGCACGGTTGATACATCTATTATAAACCCTTGCCGGGAATTTTTCACCATTTCATATTGCTAATTTTTTATGCAAAATTTTGGTACAATTGAACATACAAATGTGACAAAAATGCACGCATTTCACTTTTTCTTCTGCTTGTGCGCAAATTTTAGGCAAATTGCGGCCTGGTTTTGCATCAAAACCCGAAGCTGTTCCCGGTCGTTTCCGGCTTTGGCAGGTCGTTCCGGTGCTCATTCCACCGGGTAGCCCTCGGCATCCAGCGGCAGTTCCGTATAAGGCACAGCCTGCGGCACGGCATCCGGCTCACCGGAGGTCTGCTGGGCGGTCAATTCCTCGTCATGGCGTTCGCCCCAATCGCCGCTGTAGTCCTCGCCGGAGGTCTGCTGTGCCGGTTCGCTGCCGGTCAGCTCTTCGTCGTGGCGCTCACCCCAGTCGCCCTCGTAGTCCTCGCCGGAAGTCTGCTTTGCCTCAGTTTCCGCCATGGCGGCCTGCATGTCTTTCAGGCCCACCACAACGCCGGAGGGCCGTTCCAGCAGGTAAGCTCCCACGGCCTTTTTGCGGTACACCAACAGCACGCCGTAGCGGCTGGTCTCGCCGCTGCTTGCCGCCGGGATCAGCGCCGTCCATTTTTCCACGGTCTTGCCCTTGTAGCGTGCAAGGTCCATACCGCTCTGCTGCACCACCCCGTTGAAGGCCGAAAAGCTGTCATCCCACTTGCGGGGGATCTTGACCTTGTCTGCCGTGATGGATGCGCCGTCCACATCCAGACCGTAGCCGGTGAACCATGTCTGGATGTCCTGTGCACTCTCAATTTTGTTCACCGCCGCCGAGACCGCAACGGTGCGGTTGCTGATGAACCGGCCCAGCAGAGCACTGCCCACCACCAGTGCGCAGCACATGGCACCCAGACCCAGTTTTTTCAGGCTCGTTTTGCTTAACGTGACTACAAACATATCCCCATGCCTCCCCAGCCTGTTTATTGCTCTGAGAACAATTTATTCAGCACAGCTGGGGTGTATGACAAAAGGGCAGGTAAAACCTGCCCTTTTGTCAATATCGATCAATGTGCTTTTGTAAAATCTTCCGAGCTTACTTCGCCGTTCTGGCGGAGCACCTGTTTCAGCACCTGCATCACGCCGTATTCCCGGTGGGACGGTGCCAGAAACGGCACCTGCGCCCGCAGCGGTCCGCTGCCGTTCTCCATCAAAAAGCCGTACTTCGCGGTGGTGAGCATCTCGGCATCGTTGTAGGTGTCACCAAAGGCCATCATGCTGTCGGCCGGAATGCCCAGCAGTGCACCCACCTTTGCCAGTGCTGCACCCTTGTGCACACCTGGGTTCATCACGTCCACCCAGTTTCTGCCTGCCACTGCCACCGAGAATGCACCGCCATTTCCTGTGTGGAATGCGCCGTAGATCCGGTCGAAGGCTTTCTGCGAGTCGTCGTTGGGCAGATAGACGGTAAACTTATCCGCCGCCGCTTCCACCGCAGTCAGGTCATCCACGTATTCCACCCGGGTATAAAAATTCTTGAAAACTTTATCGTATTTCTCGTCCTGCTTTTCCGCGTAGGCCGCCTGCAGTCCGCACAAAAGACCCACGTCTCCGGCCTGCTTTGTGCTGCGGGCCAGCTGCCGCCAGCCCTCGGCAGGCATTTCGGACACAAACAGGTCTTTCCCCTTCCAGCGGGCAGCGCCGCCGTTGTCGCCAATGAGAATGATCTCCTCCAGCAGATCCGGGAACATCGTTTCCAGTGTGTACAGAGGCCGCCCGCTGGCGGCGGCAAACAAGATGCCCTGCCCGGCCAGTGCACGGATGGTCTCGGTAAACTTTGGCGGCAGCTGGCTGTACTCGTCCAGAAGGGTCGCGTCCATGTCCGATGCGATCAGGCGAATGCGGTCCATTGCAGTTTCCTCACTTATCCGATGTAGCTGATGTTCACGTCCATATCGCCCTTATAGCCGGGCAGGCGTGCCGTGCAGGTGCCCTGCCACAGGGCGCAGTCGATGGGGCTGCTGGCAACACCATAATGCGCGTTCCAGATGGTATATTTTTTCAGGCTGTTCAGATTGACACGCTTGCGGTACCACAGGGTAGAGGCATACACACCGGGTTTGTAGCCCTGTGCCTTGACCTCCTCACAGAAGGCGATGGCGCACTTGGTACGGTCCTCCATACCCAGACCGTCGGCACGGCCGGAACCATTGGAAGCGCCGGATGCTTCGGTGTCAAAGAAGATGGGGTAATCCAGCTTGCGTCCGTTCAGTACGTAGGCGCAGGCAAAGGCTTCCTCCTTGGCTTCCTCCTCGGTGGTGGCCTGACTGAAGAAATACACGCCCACCTTCAGGCCCGCATTCTTCACATTGGTGAAATGCTCCTCGAACATGGGGTCCAGCACCAGCGTGCCGGAAGCACCATAGCCGCGGTAGCCGATGCGGACGATCACAAAGCTCACGCCTGCCTTTTTGATCTGTTTCCAGTCGATGTTCTTCTGATACTTGGAAACATCCACACCGAAGGTCTTGCCATTTTCCAGCACACCGTCCGCATTGAAGTAATAGAGTTTATTGTCGATGCACTGGATGCCGGTCACCGGCTTGTTGGTGGTCTGGCTGTAGTAGTAGGTCTTGCCGCCGGAGGTGCGCCAGCCGGAATAGACCGGCTCCGTATCGCTCTTGCCCAGCCAGCCGAACAGGAAATTGAGCAGCCAGGTAAAAAAGCCGTTCTCATTGCTCAGGTCGATGCACTGGGCCTCGGCGGCATCCATGGCACCGGCATCCAGTGCGGCACGGATCTCCTCCGGGGTCAGTACAACGCTGTTTTCCGGGGTGTGCTGGTTCGTGCTGTTCTCCTCCGCTTCAGTGGCCTGTACAGGCGGCGCTTCCGGGTCCTGTGCAGCAAGCTCCGGGGTCTCCGTCTGCAGGGTGGGCATTGCTGTTTCCTGCTGTGCAGAAACAGTCTCGGTCACTGCCGCGGTACTTTCTTCCGGCTGTGCAGCCAGTGCCAGCGGTGCGCCCATTGAAAAGGTCATTGCCAATGCCAGAACTGCCGCTGCGCACCGCGTTTTGCCGCGGGTGCCGTGGGCAGTCAGTTTATTCCAGAACGTTTTTTTCATGCTGTGCTCCAAACCTCATGCATTTTTATCGGGATGCCGCCCTTCGCAAAAAGGGCAGCGTTTCATCTTCTCAATACTCTTTCAGTATACACCCGCGGGCAAGCCCCCGTCAATTGCCGCACACTGCAAAGCGCAGCTCCGAAAAGCTGCCGCCCCGGTATCAGAAAATGCTCCAAAATAGATACGTCTCAGCCCGCAAAAACATTGCACAAAGCCAAAAATTGCAGATATTTCCAGCAAAATCAGCATTTTGTCTTGTTGTCTTGACATGTGTATGGTATTATACTTGACATGCAGTTTTTGCATTGAATCCACCATCTTGAAACAGAAAGGCAGTTTCTCATGTCAAATGTGAAAGATTTCTTAAAACGCAAGGATATCGTCATCACCCCGCAGCGCTATCTCATTGAAGCGCTGGGTGCCATGGCGCAGGGCCTGTTTGCCAGCCTGCTGATCGGCACCATCATCAAGACGCTGGGCCAGCAGACCGGCCTTGACGTGCTGGTAGACCTTGGCGGTTACGCCACGGCCATGAGCGGCCCGGCCATGGCCTGCGCCATTGGCTGGGCGCTGCACTGCCCGCCGCTGGTGCTGTTCAGCCTGATCACCGTAGGCTACTCGGCCAATGCTCTGGGCGGCGCAGGCGGCCCGCTGGCCGTGCTCATCATTGCCATCGTAGCTTCCGAGCTGGGCAAGGCCGTGAGCAAGGAGACCCGCGTGGACATCCTCGTGACCCCGCTGGTGACCATTTTTTCCGGCGTGGGCCTTTCCATGCTGATCGCCGCACCCATTGGCGCTGCCGCAAGTCAGGTGGGCACCCTGATCATGTGGGCCACCGAACAGGCTCCGCTGGTCATGGGCATTCTGGTATCCGTCATTGTGGGCGTGGCGCTGACCCTGCCCATTTCCTCTGCCGCCATCTGCGCCGCGCTGGGTCTGACCGGCCTTGCCGGCGGTGCCGCCGTGGCAGGCTGCTGCGCCCAGATGATCGGCTTTGCCGTGATGAGCTACAAGGAGAACGGCGTGGGCGGTCTGGTCAGTCAGGGCCTTGGCACCAGCATGCTGCAGATGGGCAACATCGTCAAGAACCCCCGTATCTGGATCGCACCCACGCTGGCCAGTGCCATCACCGGCCCGCTGGCTACCTGCGTGTTCCACTTTGAGATGAACGGTGCCGCCGTGTCCTCCGGCATGGGCACCTGCGGTCTGGTGGGCCAGATCGGCGTGTACACCGGCT
>ONZR01000778.1_pt1 | contig 11583 bp, 9 predicted proteins | sample 1671691 | NCBI WGS metagenome assembly ONZR01 (sample SAMN06348182, study PRJEB24527) | human gut metagenome | biome: human gut; feature: ankylosing spondylitis patient; material: feces | host: Homo sapiens | place: China | collected 2015-10 | reverse complement strand
TGCTCGTAAGCGGCGGTTATCCAGAGGCTTACAAGAAGGGTTATCCTATCCAGGGCATCGACGATGTAGAAGGTTCGGTAGTATTCCACTCCGGTACTGCCATGAAGGATGGTCAGGTAGTAACCAACGGTGGTCGTGTCATCTGCGTAAGCAGCTACGGCAAGGACAAGGAAGAAGCCTTGAAGAAGAGCTTTGCCGAGGCACAGAAGATCCAGTTCACCGACAAGTACTTCCGTTCTGATATCGGACAGGACCTTTAGTTTTTTAATGTTTAATGTTGAATGTTGAATGTTGAATTGCCTAACGGACTCAAGGGCGCTAGCCTAATTCAACATTCAACACTTAACATTCAACATTCAACATTCAACATTCAACATTGAATTAGATGTTAAGAAAGAAAACTTTTCAAAATAAAGTAGCGGCTAGCCGCTACTCTTTACCTATTACTGCAACCCTTGCCACGCTGGTTTGGGTTGCAGTAGGTTTATTGGTATCCAATATCTGGGTAGAATTTGCTTTCACAGCCATGTCTACCCTGCTGATGGTGGAACTGAACAATCGTAATGCCCTGATGCGTACATACAGCCGAATGGTATCTTGCAGTTTTCTGGCATTAATGACGATGGCAGGACTCCCCCAACTCTCTTTAAAAAGCAGTATTGTGACGATGTGTTTCATCGCCTTTTATCTCATTATCTGGAATTGCTATCAGGATAAACGCTCAACAGGCTGGACTTTCTACGCCTTTGCCTGCATCGGTCTGGCATCGATGGTTTTCGTGCAGATAGGCTATTTCATGCCTATACTGTGGATCATGATGATGGTGTTTACCCTCTCGTTTAGCGTAAAGACATTCTTTGCATCCCTGGTTGGTCTCATCGTGCCCTATTGGTTTGCAGCCGGTTATTTCTTCTATACCGACAACATACAGGGGTTGGCAGACCACTTCTGCGAATTCATCAACTACAGCGAACTCTTTGATTATTCGCAGGTTACCGACCATCAGGTACTGAACCTGAGTTTCGTTATCCTGCTCACCATCATCGGTTCCATCCACTTCATACGCACCAGCTACGGCGATAAGATACGCACCCGCATGATCTACGAAACGTTTATCATGATATCGGTTGCCTGCATCATCTTCATCGTCCTCCAGCCTCGACATATACAGGAACTGGGCGGCATCCTGATTGTGAATACAGCACCGCTTATCGCCCATTTCATCACATTCACCAGAGGTAAGTTTACCAACATCTCCTTCATTCTGCTGCTTATCATGCTGGTACTTATCATGGCTTACAACATACTCGTACCAGAGAGCATATTACTATGAGTTGGATTATCAGTTTCTTAATCGACTGGGGCTATTGGGGCATGCTTGCTGCAGCTTTTCTGGCAGGTTCTTTCTTCCCATTCAGCAGCGAGGCAGTAATGGCAGGCTTGCAGGCAGCTGGACTAGAGCCTCTCCCCCTCGTTATCTACGGTAGCATCGGCAATGTGCTTGGTTCCATGTTCAACTACGGTGTGGGCAGAATGGGTAAGATGGAATGGATAGAGAAATACCTGCATGTGAAGAAAAAAAGTCTGGATAAGGCTGAACGTTTCATGGCAGGCAGAGGCGCCTGGATGGGATTCTTCGCCTTTCTCCCACTATTGGGAAGTGCCATCACCATCGTTTTAGGCTTGACAAGAGCCAATATTCCGATTTCGATACTCAGTATCACCATCGGAAAAGTACTAAGATATGTTTTATTGGTCTATGGACTGAGTTTTATCGTTTAATTATGAAGAGATTTTTATACCTTATTATAATATGCGCCCTAATGGTTGGCTGCAAAAGCAACCAGCAAAAGGCTGGCATGGCTGAAAGTAATGCCAAGCCTACTGTAACCGTTACCATCCCTCCCTACAAGTTTTTCGTTGATAAGATTGCCGGAGATAAGGTGGATGTCAACGTGATGGTATCGAATGGTAACAATCCAGAGACTTACGAGCCATACGCCCAGCAGATGATGGAACTTTCGAAGAGTGCCCTCTATCTGAAAGTGGGCAGCATCGGTTTTGAGCAGACCTGGATGAAGAAGCTGCAGGACAACGCTCCGGATATGAAAGTGATAGATACTTCCGTGGGCATCAAGCCTGCCAAGACTCCGGGTGGCAACATCGACCCACACGTATGGATGAGTTGCAGCAACGCCCGCATCATAGCCAGCAACATCCTCAAGGCGCTCTGCGAACTGGAGCCGAAGAACAAGGCGTTCTTCGAGAAGAACTACCAGTCGCTGCTGAAGATCATCGACAAGCGAGACAGCACCATCAGAGAGGGTTTCAAGGATAATCCGGAGATGGTTCGCAAGTTCGTCATCTATCACCCTATCCTCACCTACTTCGCCCGCGATTACCAGTTGGAGCAGCTTGCCATAGAGGAAGAAGGCAGGGAGCCTAGTGCCTCCCAGCTGAAGAGCCTCATAGAGAGAGCCAGAAAAGAAAAGATCAAGTTCTGCCTGATACAGGCAGAATTTGCCAACCGCAACACCACAACCTTCATCAAGGAGAGCCACACCAAGCCAATGAATATCAACCCATTGCAGGGCGACTGGAACTGGGCGATGCAGGAAGCGGCAGCAGCGGTACAAGGCAAGAAAATCGTTGTTGGGAAGTAAGCTCCAGACGCCCTGAAAGGGCAGAAGCTCCTAGCCCAGGGCAACACCCTGGGTATAATAGCAGTTAACAAGGCGCCCTGTAAGGGCAAAAGCTTTGTTAAAACAACAACTAATCATAAAGTTCAATGTTCAAAGTTCAAAGTTCAAAGTTAATAGAGATAGAGCATCTTTCGGCAGGCTATGAAGGCAAGGAGGTGCTCCACGATATCAACCTCACCGTCTGTAAAGACGATTATCTTGGCATCATCGGTCCTAACGGTGGTGGCAAGACAACCCTCATGCGCCTCATCTTGGGACTGATGAAACCCACAGACGGCAGCATCCGCTTTTATAAAGACGGAGAGGAAGTTAGGGAAATCAGCATGGGATATCTGCCCCAATACAACCATCTCGACAAACAGTTCCCTATCTCCGTTTATGAAGTGGTACTCTCAGGACTCAGCAAGACCAAAAGTCTCTTTTCGAGATACACCCAGGCACAGCACCAGCAGGTTCTCGACTGTCTGGAACAGATGCAGCTCACGGAGTTGAAAGACCGCCATATCGCAGCCTTGAGCGGCGGACAACTGCAGCGAGTACTCCTCGCCCGCGCCATTGTTTCCAAACCCGATGTAGTGATACTGGATGAGCCCAACACCTACATCGACCGCCGTTTCCAAAAGCAGATGTACGAGATGCTGGAACAGATCAACCGGGAGTGCGCCATTATCATCGTAAGCCATGATGTAGCCGAAGTGCTCAATAACGTAAAGCACATCGCCTGCGTAAATCATCATCTCCACTACCACGATACGGCAGATATGCCGAGAGAGAAACTGGAAGAGCATTTCTTAAATGTATAGGCTTATTATATAATAATGCCTAAAAAACAGGTGCAAAAATCCATATTATCTCATCTTTTTATTATCTTTGCAACTGGAATGTGCCTTTCTTGAAAGGCACAGAGAAAGCATTCAGAAACAGAGAAAGCATTCAGAAAGAAATATAATACATTAAAGTTTAAACAATAATGAAACAGTACAGATTAGTGGACAATATCTTCGGATGGGTCGCATTCATCATTGCGGCGTTCACTTATTGTTCCACAATTGAACCGACAGCCAGTTTCTGGGACTGTCCTGAGTTTATTACGACTGCTTACAAGCAGGAGATCGGTCACCCACCTGGGGCACCATTCTTCATGCTTTTAGGCAATTTCTTCACACATTTCGCCAGCGACACTACCCAGGTAGCCAAGATGGTAAATACGATGAGCGCCCTGCTGAGCGCCGTCTGTATCATGTTCCTCTTCTGGACCATCACCCACCTGGCTCGCCGACTCGTTATCAGCGACTGGAAAGAACTGACCACCAGTAAGCTGATTGCCATCGAGGCATCCGGTATGGTGGGCGCACTCATCTACACCTTCAGCGATACCTTCTGGTTCTCTGCTGTCGAGGGTGAGGTTTATGCGTTCTCTTCTGCCTTTACCGCTGTGGTATTCTGGCTCATCCTGAAGTGGGAAGACCATGCTGACGAGCCTCATAGCGACCGTTGGCTTGTGCTCATCGCCTATATGACCGGTTTGAGTATCGGTGTCCACCTGCTCAACCTGCTCTGTATCCCAGCCATCGTATTGGTTTATTACTACAAGAAGGTGCCACATGCCAACCTCAAGGGCTCGCTCCTGGCGCTGTTCCTTTCATTCCTCGTAGTGGTAGCCGTACTGTATGGTGTGGTTCCAGGTATCATCACCGTAGGCGGCTGGTTCGAGCTGTTCTTTGTCAACACCCTCGGCTGTCCGTTCAATACCGGTGAAATCGTATACATCATCTGTCTCGTAGCCTCAGTTATCTGGGGTATCTACGAGACCTGTAATGCATCAGAGAAGAACGAGAAGAAGCAGAATATCGCCTTCGTTCTCGGCTTCGGCATGCTCGGCATCCCATTCTACGGATATGGCTGGACAGCTGCCATCACTGGCATCATCGTGCTGGTTATCCTCTGGTTCGTACTCGGCTACAAGCGCAAGCAGGAGGTAGTAACAGGCGTTGACGAATCTACTGGCATCGCCAAGAAGAAGATGCAGCTCCTGCCGCTCATTTCAGCACGCGTCAAGAACACAGCCTTGCTCTGCATGCTGATGCTGATGATTGGTTATTCCAGCTACGCACTCATCGTAATCCGTTCTTCTGCCAACCCTCCTATGGACCAGAACTCTCCTGAGGACATCTTTACCCTGGGAAGTTATCTGAGCCGCGACCAGTATGGCGACCGCCCTCTGTTCTATGGCCAGGCTTATACATCACAGGTAGCCCTCGAAGTAGACGGCAACATGTGCAAGCCTGTCATGAAGGAAGGCGCACCGGTTTACCAGCGCAAGGAGAAAGCTTCGGCTGATGAGAAGGACTCTTACTTCGTAGTGAGTCACAAGAATAAGTATATCTATGCCCAGAACATGCTCTTCCCTCGTATGTACAGTTCGGCTCATGCCCAGGCATACGAAGACTGGATGGGCGGTGTAGAAGGCACAGAGATTCCTTACGACCGCTGCGGAGAGAGTATGATGGTGAAGATGCCGTCACAGTTTGACAACATCCGCTTCTTCCTTTCCTATCAGTGCAACTTCATGTACTGGCGCTACTTCATGTGGAACTTTGCCGGCCGTCAGAACGACATCCAGGGCAATGGTGAGCCAGAGCACGGAAACTGGATTACCGGTTTCTCATTCATCGATGATTCACTCTATGGCGACCAGAGCAAATTGCCAGACGACCTGAAGGAGAACAAGGGACACAATGTATTCTATTGCATGCCGCTGATTCTCGGTCTCATCGGACTTTTCTGGCAGGCTTGGTATACCCGCAAGAAGAAGGTAATGAAGAACGGCAAGGAAGAGGAAGTACTCCTCCCTATCGGAATCCAGCAGTTCTGGATTGTATTCTTCCTGTTCTTCATGACAGGTCTTGCCATCGTCATCTACCTGAATCAGACACCGATGCAGCCACGTGAGCGTGACTATGCTTATGCCGGTTCATTCTATGCATACGCTATCTGGTGCGGTCTCGGCGTTCTCGCCATCATCGACATTCTGAAGCGCAAGATGAAGCTCAGCGGTACTGCCGTAACAGCCATCGTAGCAGTCATCACACTTCTCGTACCTATCCAGATGGCATCACAGACCTGGGATGATCACGACCGCTCAAACCGTTACACCTGCCGTGACTTCGGTCAGAACTACCTGATGTCACTCCAGGAGAAGGGCAATCCTATCATCTTTACCAATGGTGATAACGATACCTTCCCACTCTGGTACAACCAGGAGGTAGAAGGCGTTGGAACAGATGCCCGCGTATGTAACCTGAGCTACCTGCAGACCGACTGGTATATCGACCAGATGATGCGTCCTGCATACAACTCACCATCCGTGCCAATCACCTGGCCACGTCTCGACTTCTGTTCAGGTACCAACGAATATGTATCTGTTGAACCTGAGGCAAAGAAGCAGATTCTCGACTTCTACAAGCAGGATCCTGAGAACGCCAAGAAGCAGTTTGGTGACGAACCGTTCGAACTCAAGAACATCCTGAAGAACTGGGTACGCAGCAAGAATCCAGACATGCACTTCATCCCTACAGATACCCTCTATGTCACCATCGACAAGGAGGCTGTAAAGAAGAGCGGCATGATGATGGCATCAGATTCTATTCCAGATAAGATGGTCATCTCTCTTGCCGGCAAGAGCGCACTCTACAAGGGCGACCTCATGATGCTCGAAATGCTGGCACAGTGTAACTGGACCCGTCCGCTCTACGTAGCACTCACCGTAGGCGAAGAAAACTATATGAACCTCGGTGACAACTTCGTACAGGAGGGACTTGTGAACCGTATCACTCCGTTCACCACCAACAAGCCAGGTGCCAAGAACTTCGATACAGAGAAGGCTTATCACAACATCATGACCCGATTCAAGTTCGGCAACCTGAAGCAGAAGGGACTCTACATCGACGAGACAACCATGCGCATGTGCTATACCCACCGTCGCCTGCTCGCCCAGACAGCCCTCCAGCTCATCGCCGAAGGCAAGAAACAGAAGGCTATCAACATTCTGAAGAAGGCTGATACCGAGATTCCTGCCTACAATGTTACGCTCGACTATATGAGCGGTGGCTTGGATATGGCTCGCGGCTGGCTGATGACCGGTCAGAAAGCCAAGGGCAAGGAATATATAGAAGCGGTATGGAAGAATGCTTCACAATATCTCAACTACTATCTCTCGCTGCCAAACGACCGTTTCCTCCAGGCAGAGCACGATTGCATCCGTCAGATCATGATTATGCAGAGCATCTGCGAAGCTGCCGGAATGGTGAGTCCACAGTTGGAGCAGAAGTATGAGAAGCAGCTCAACAACCTCTACCGTCTCTATCATGGCAGAGGTGGCAGAATGCCGGAAGGCAATCAGTAAAAAATAGAAAAAAGTTTGGTGTCGCGAAACACGACACCAAACTTTTCATTATTCATATAAACCTGTTTTATCCATGTTCATAGAGCAACCAGCCAAATGGCTCAGATGGTTATATCCAAAGGCCATCTGGAGAATGGACAAGAAAGACCATTCTGTCTATCTTACATTTGATGACGGTCCGATTCCTGAGTCAACTCCATTCATCTTAGAGACCCTGAGAAAGTACAATATCAAGGCTACTTTCTTTATGGTAGGCGAGAATGTATTGCGCCATCATGACCTCTACAACCAGATTGTGGCAGAGGGTCATCAGGTAGGCAATCATACATTCAATCATATCGGTGCCTTCAAGCACCGCGTCATCTCCTACGTGCTCAACACCAATAAGGCGAACGATATCATCCATGCCCATCTCTTCCGTCCACCTCACGGCTGGATGCGACCAAGTGAGTATTGGTGGCTGCACCGCACTTACAAGGTCATCATGTGGGATGTGGTGACGCGCGACTATTCCAAATGGATGACGGCAGAAGATGTGGTGAACAATGTGAAGCGATATGCCCGCAATGGCAGCATCATCACCTTCCACGACTCGCTGAAGAGCATTGAAAAGCTGAAGACAGCACTCCCTCAGGCCATAGAATGGCTCATGGAACAGGGGTATGAATTTAAGACATTTGAATAAGAAGCTGTTATTCCCAAACAGGAACAGCCCAATAAACACAGACAAGAAATGAGCAAAAGAATCAACAGTTATCAGGCAGTAGCTGCATTTGTAAGAGGTTTCTTCGAAGCTTACGCACGTGGCATCATCGATGCTACCATCGAAGGCAATGACTTCAGCAAGAAGAACGACCCGAAACAGATCAAGCAGATGATGCTGGAGCACTATGGCGAGGTAAACCAATACTTCTTCGACATCATGTTCTCTACCCTCGTACGCCTCAACTACAAGACTGCCGAGGAAGCCAACGAGCGCATGAAGAAGAACTTCGACAGCATGAAACAGGCTGACCCGACCTTTGAGCCAACCATGCTCGACTACCTGCGCATAGCCTGCAAATCGAACCAGCTTTACAAGGCGATGGAGTCAGAATACAAGCGCAACTTCACCTGGCTTCTTCAAGGTAAGTTTACCACTCTTGAAGAGCATGTACGCGATTATACCCACGGCATTCTCATCAGTCTCGCCGACGAGCCGATGGCCATCCATCTCCTGGTCCGCATTATCGTAAAGGCATACGCCGCCGGACTGAAATGTGGCAGCAAGGAGGGCGAGCAGCACCAGCTCCACATGCCAACCCTTCACGGCATGTTGCTGAACAATGTCAACATCCTGCTCAACGAGACTCCGCTCAAGAGCAGCACCGAAGATCCTGTAGCCCTCTTCAAGGAGGCATGCAAGAATGAAGAAGAAAACATCAACGTTCTTTTCAACACATTAAACGATGCGATGAAAGAACTGGCAGAAGAATAAGAGAAAAGCATCATTGATGACGAGCACAGCACCAGATTCGAGAACCATCCGACTCCATATAGCGTAGAATCTCGTTATTCACTTCTTGGCGAATGGAGAGCATGGATTCTCGGTCGCAATCCACCGTAAAGTCAAGGTCTATATCTACCGAGAGTCTTGGCAGTTGGAAAACGGTGAGATTGATGGCTATACCACCTTTCAGCACAAGAGATTTAGACAGCAAAGGACTGTCATGGAAATAGTTCTGTCATTGTTTCTAATTTTGCACAAAAATAGAAAATTTAAATTGTCTATGAGAAAAATCAGAAACTTTTTATGCTGTTTTTATATGTTCTTTCCATCTTAATTGTCCGACTACGGAGGAACAAATCACCGACAGGCAAGTTCTTTTGGGAGTAACCCAAAAGGTTTCGAGTAACTCGAAACATAACTTGCTGTGTCTTTGTGGACACAATGTTTTGAAAAGGCAAAGAAACTGCGTTCTATAATAAGGACATTCAGTTGGGAATAACAAAGTGACAATGATTAAGATTACAAAAGATTTAGATATATAACAAAGCGACAATGATTAAGATTATTAAAGATTTAGATATAACGGCTTCGGGTGTTAGTGTATTTAACCGCAAGTGGCAACCTGTCCATTTACAACAAGGAGAAATGGATGGGGCTTGTGCCGTATATTCCATGATGATGAACCTGCTCATACTAAAGGTTCTTACTCGTAATCAAGTTGTCAACTTGAAAACAACATTTAAGGGAAATACCGCAAAAGGGAGACTCTTCAAAGAGTTCTTTGTGACAGAAGGACTGTGCCGTGATGGATTTTATTTTTCCGAAATAAAAGAAAAGCTATCCCATTCTTTTGCTAAAGAGGTTACATCTTCGCCTCTTCAATATACAGCATCTTTATCAGACCAAACTTCTTTTGTAGAAGAACTTAGGACTGCAATAGATAGCGACACGCCTTTGATTACCGCTCTGTCTTTTAAAGGTGGCGCTCATGCTGTACTTGCTATTGGGTATGAAGAACAAAAAGACGGTGTCAAGAAAATATTCTGTTTAGACCCAAGCTATGCCATAAGTCCGACATCCTTTTGGAATGGTGTAATAATCCTAAATGAGGGAAAAGGAAAGTACAGCCATCAGTATATAACAGATAAAGACGAAAAATATATCAATGTCAGTGAATCATTGAATATAAAAAAGAAATAACGATATGAGCGAAGAATTACAACAGAAATTTCTTGACAAACTTTGAGAAGTTGCAAACAAACTACGTGGCAATCAAGGACCTGGAGGCCAAACGTGCTGACCTTGACAAGGAGATTGAGGGCTATCTGAAAGAGTTGGGATTGTTAGAGTAAACTTTCCACAAGTTGTGGCAGAGTTCCCAGATATGAAAGGGCTTTCATACAGAAACTGGAAGTATATCAGACAATGGTATCAGTTTTATAATGAGCAACTTACAATTTGACAACAAGCTGTTTCCAAATTAGACGAAGTAAATGTGCAATAACTTGTTGCACAATTACAAGAAGGATGTCTAAGCTCATGCCTGAAAACATACAGAGCCAGTTGCCTACAATAGAAGACATTGAAGCAACACTTTCTGATATAAAGGAAACTAAGGATTTCAAAAAAGGTAATGATATGAAAAATAAAGATAATATACCGCAGTTCGTGAATAGCGACTCCTTCATGGCAGACAAGAACTATGTGAAGTGATTGTCTGACCTGAAGAAACGTTTCCGCATGGCACAACTTAAAGCTGCTGTCAAAGTGAATACGGAAATGCTCAAATTCTACTGGAGTTTGGGCGAGGACATTTGCGAGAAGCAGAAACAATACAAGTGGGGTGCAAAGGTTGTAGTTAGGCTTAGCCTTGATATGCGTTCGGAAATTCCTCAGAGTGAGGGATTTTCAAGACCTTTACCATGTAAAACGCTGGTTTGCGTTCTATTCAAGTCAAATTGAAAGAGGATGTGTCATAAGTTTATGATTCACCCTCTTCTATTTGTTGAAAGAGATAGAATATGTTGCTTGAAGAGATAGGATATGTTGTTGGAAGAGACAGAATAAGTTGTTGGAAGAGATAGGATATGTTGTTGAGACAGTCAGTATCTTCGGTCGCACAACAGCTGTTGTGCGCTTGCATAACAGCTGATATGCGCATGCACAACACCTGTTGTGCATGCGGTAGTCAACTGTTATACACCAACTATTATCCAGACTTATGACACACCCTCTTACAGGAAGTGGATAATGCAACAACCCCAATGCCAATGAACGAACATTGCTTGAAATAAAACAGGAAGCCTTTTGTCGTATCTTTGTCGATAGTTACCAAATGGTGAACAGCGGGGTGAACACTTGCCCCAAGCATTCACCTTTTCGGCTCTGGGGTGAACCCTAGTAAAAAGAACTTTGTATATACAGCGCATGCTAGAAATATAAGAGTCTCTATTATAATGGGTTATATAGTGTTTTTAACACATTATTAACGCTAAAGGTTGGCATCAGGGTTCACCCTTCACCGACTTCATCGCCAAGGGCAGAGGACGACTATTCGCAGCAGGATACCGCCCCCGACCTGCCCTTCTACGGGTGGGTAGGGTAAGTAAGGGGAGAGTACTTTCTAAGAGTTTCCTTATGTAAAGGTTCGTTTACTATAGGAAAGATATAGTATATATATAGACTCCCAGAAAAAGCGATTTCCTACTCACCCTAGTTACCCCCCGGCCGTAAACAAGATAGTTACGATGCCTAAGTATCATATTTACGGATGGTATTTAAGTCGCACACGGATCTCACAGATCTCACGGATCTTCTTCGTTGCAAGCAACGGTACTCACTAAGCCTCACAGCCAAAACTCCGAAGGAGCCAAAATCCGTGAGATCCGTGAGATCCGTGCGCGAAAATTCAACTTTCTTCTACAATTTCCAACAAGTTTCTGCTTATCGTAAATCAATCCTCGCTGAGGAGTTTCTTGATTTCCTCA
>ONZR01000773.1_pt1 | contig 11638 bp, 10 predicted proteins | sample 1671691 | NCBI WGS metagenome assembly ONZR01 (sample SAMN06348182, study PRJEB24527) | human gut metagenome | biome: human gut; feature: ankylosing spondylitis patient; material: feces | host: Homo sapiens | place: China | collected 2015-10 | reverse complement strand
GCACGGCGCAGAATGTCGCTTTCGTAGAAGATGCTGCCATCCTTCTTGCAGAGCACGATGTCCAGATAGTCTGGCATATCAGGTATAGTTCCAGGCTCTGACATTTGTGGTCGAAACTCCCCAAACTCTTCCTTCACATACTCGAATAGTCCCCGAGTATATTTTTCGATATCCACCCCTACATATCGAGTATAGGTGTATTTGATAATACATAAAGACATTTTATTTGCCATTTTATTCTTTCTTTTTGGTTATACCTTTATAATATAGTAATATTGAGGGAAAATTTCAAAAAAAAAACGAGGGTGTGTCATAAGTCTGGATAATAGTTGGTGCATAACAGTTGACCACCGCATGCACAACAGGTGTTGTGCATGCGCATATCAGCTGTTATGCAAGCGCACAACAGCTGTTGTGCGACCGAAGATACTAACTATCTCAACTACATATCCTATCTTTTCCAACAACATATCCTATCTCTTTCAACAACTTCAACAACAAGAAGAGGGTGAATCATAAACTTATGGCACACCCTCGCTTGATTATTTAAATGATGTCAACCATTAGAATTTGGTAAGTTGTTCCACCTTGCCGAATTTGATGGTTGTTCCATCTATGATGACCTTTACTTTGTTTTGAGCCTTGTTACCCCTGTCGTAAATATTGATACAAGGAATTGCCGAGAGGTTTGATACTGATGATACCATGTTTTTTACTAGGTCCTTCTAGCGCACTACTTTGGAACAGCCAAGTGGCATAACCTTCTTCAACTAATTCAGAACTGCTCAGATACTCGAGAAGAAACTGCCCCCATGAGATAGGGGAGGAAGATAGATGAAAACGTTGAAAAATCGCCTAATCCCAAAAATCACTATGTTTTTTGGGATTGTAATCCTCAAAATAGGTATAAATTTAGGGATTAGGGCGATTTTCCTTATTTTGCCTAGAACCATCTCTTCTTCATTTTCTTCAAGAAATCCTTGGTGATAGGGAAGCTGAAGGCATCACCTATTACGGAGTCGGTATGGCAGAAGGGACATTCGGCAGTAGGGGGATTATCAGGCAGGTAGTCTGTGATTTCGGATGGCGTGAAGATTTCGCAGCAGAAGAGATTGTCCTATACAATACACAAAAGCCCAAATGCGACAATATCTTCATACTTTCCACCTCAAAAATTGAAAAGTAAAGTTCCATGTCTATGACTTTAGAAGAATGATAAATGTGATATTATAAGTGTTTTTGGTCCGAAAATATCATTCGGACTAAAAACACTTTTCTTATTAATATTAAGTATTAGTGTTCCAATTTTAACTAGATACTAATGTCTTTATTTATTAATACCCTTCACCCAATCATCAGAATTCCCTATATATAGGTGATTGAAAAAAATGTGGGTGAAGGGTAATTAGAATCGATTATCTTGCGTTCTTATTCGTTGGCTTAGAAGTTGAATCTCAGACCCGCATAGATGTTTAATCCATTTCGTTTGTAGCCTGTAGGATCAAAGAAGAAACGCTCTGCATTGCTCTTCGTGTTGTCATCATCCTTAATCTTGTTAAGATTGAAATTAAGGATGTATTCTGCACCAAGGGTCAACTGTAAAGGATAGACAATATTGACATTAAATTTTGCACCTATAGGAACTCGTACGGCATGATTCCATACATCCTTTCCATAGTTTGAAGAGTGATAATCCTTTGTCCCATCATTGTATGTTGCATTTGGTGACTCATACTTGTTGGCAAAGTAGAGACCTTCCCATTGTGCCATAAAATAAGGTACGAATTCCAAGCAATGAGCAAACTCGAATCCCAATCCATATCCTAATCCTGCGTTCATGTAGATTGGACTCTTTACGACATCGCCAGTGTTTGTGGCATAAAGGCGTTTATTATGAATTTCATAAATACCAGTACCAGCTTTCAGCATTATGTATTGTGAAATTCCACTACGGCTTAAGCCTATACGTTTGTCATAAGTAAGGCCAATGCCATAAGAGTGATCCATATATTCACCTGTTATGTAAATGCTCGTGTTTGAGCTAGGCTGATATACAGCTACGTCACCTTTCTTATATGAGGCTTGACCACCGGCAAAGGTGTAAAGATTTGCAGTGCTATCTGCCACATTGCAAGCTCTTGTGGTACTAACCTTTGAAGAATACATTTTACCATTTTTCTCTTTTGTGCGATAGATAGCCACCTTATCACAGTTTTTTAGTCCGTAGATTGTTCCAATGTTTGTAGCGAATGGATTTCTTCCTGTCACTTGTCCACGGATAGCGAAAGCTGGAACTTTAATGGCCATTTTTCTTTTGGTTTTGTTCTTCAGAATTTCTTGCTTGGTGTCTATATCTTTAATTAGCTTTGCTTTGTCAGATGAGACGAAGGATATAGGAACTTTTATTTGGTTATATTTGTCCATGTCATTCCAACTATTGAATACTTGATCAAGGACATCTTTGTTTATCATGACCTTATACACATTCCAACGTTTTTTTCCTTTCTTGGTATTAACGATAAATATGTAGTTGTTCTCTAAGATTGGCAGATAGTCCTCTTTGAGAATGTCGTCTTTTGATATAACTCCGATGGAGGCACGCTCGTCATCAGACTTCAGAACATTTTGCAGTGCTAAGTCTTTTAGACGGTCTTCTGACAATGATGAACCATTGTAGCTAAACAAATAATCAAGTATTTTCTTACCATAATTCTCGCTATTCAAAGTCTCCTCTATTTGCTTAGCCGTATATGTGCTATACGACTGTGGTATTGAGACTTCAACCTTTCTAAATTTGTTACCATATTCCAGCAACTCGTAATTTCCTGCAATACATACGATGTTGCTCTTAGAATCATAAAAAGTTTTCTCTTTTGCAGATAGTGGTGCCGCCAAAAGACAAGAGACAGTGGTAGCGAATATAAAACTTTTGATATTCATGTTATTTTTATTTTTTGATATTCGAGTATGTTATTTTGTATGGACGGCACGGATGTAGAATAAGTCCCTAAACCCACCGACTTTAAATTCCTTGGTATCATAGAGGGAGAAATTATAAACTTCTCTTCCTGTCTGTTCTGATGTATGATACCAAGCTGTAGGCAGAACAATTTGTTTTCCCGAAGGACCAGTCACAATATAATAGTTGTCATGCTTTTCCCATTTACATTTATCCATGAGTTCTTGCCATTGTGCCTTTGTTGGAATGCTCCATCCTTCACCCAAGATATGTGTTGCCACATCAAACTCAGCATTACCTGCAATATTCATAGGTGCTTCTTTTGTTCCGAGGTAGTCCCACATGCCCAGTCCTCCCCATGGATATCCGTCTCCATTAGCAAAAAGATACTGGTGATTCTCATATTGGGTGTTATTGTATCTTGTTATGGCGTTGTTGTGGGCGCTTGTCTTGTCAGAGCAATATTTGCTATATTTATTGTATGCTGAATAGAGTTCTTTGATATCCATGCTCTTTAGATATTCATCATACGTCATAATTGCAGGATAAGTACTATTCTCTTTGTTTGTGAATGAAGGCTTTTCCATAGGCTGCAGGTTCATCTCTTGTTCTAATTCCTGTAGCATTTCGTCAAGTGAAGTCTGTTTGTTCACGGGACTAACGGATCCGATATTAGATGCTGCCCATTTTACAGATAATCCTAAATCTACGTAGCCATAGTATCCTTCTAAACCTTTTCCTTCTGTCCTTTGTTTGCTAGAGTAGGTCTCTGGATCCATTTTTTTGTATTCTGGATGTTTGTCATCTGATTCTGTAAAACTTGTTGGAAAGTTTAGTGCATTTAATTCGTCAATAATTTTTTGCCTGTCAGTTGAAAAATTGTCTCCGACAAACACCTCCATGTCTTTATCTTCACTACAGGAAGACAAAGTTAAGATGCCTCCTAACATAAGGAGAGCGAATGTAAATCTCTTGTTCATAAAATGTTTTTTTTATTATTGAATTGTCTTTAATTACGATATAACCTATAAAGAGTCTTACCACCAATAGTAATGATACACAACCTTAGGGCGGCTTGCGACGTATGCTTTGGCTACCGATTCGGCTGCACGGATGCCAGCCAACTTGACATCTTTCTCGTTTTGCTCTTTTTGGGCTTCTAACTTAAATTCTCTGTCGCTTATGGCTTTGATTCTAGCTCCCATCTCATTTTGCAAGCTCTTGGCTTCAGTTTGTACTTTGGTGGATGGAGCGTCAAGTTTTTCTAGAATTTCATTGGCTGCTGTGGCTCCTTCTTCTGTAGGATTGGCACTCCATGCCGCACGTGCTTGTCTGACAATTTCTAAGTTCTTGTTGTCAAGTGAAGTACTACCATACTGTGCGATGAGCGCTTGGGCGGTTTGGAAGTCCTTATTGTTCATCGGTATAGCAAAGAGCATGTTGATTGCATCGTCATACTTACCTGCTGCTGCCGTAGCTTTGGCTGTTTGGATGATGCTGCCCGACATCTTTTCGTAGTATTTCAATATCTGTTTTTTGCCTTTTAATATGGCTCTCTGCAAGTCTTCCTGGTTAGGATTCACCTTTCTGACTGCATTGGCTATGGCTTGATCTTCTGAGTCACCAATGCCCTTGGCTTCATAACTATAACTGGAGTAAAGCGTTCCGTCTAGCCCGTCCCCCACGTAGATGCCGATATTCACTTGCACAGCATTTTTCTGTGGAAAGGTTTGTGTTTGGCTGCTATTCAGTTTTTGTACATGCGCTGTAATGATAAAGCGATTGTCGAAACCTGCACCTGACATACCATTGGCGGTCGCTATTTGTTGCAACTTGGTAGTGAGCATTGAAGTGGCTTTTTTGCCAAGACCTTCAGTCTCAGAAATGTAAGGGTTCAAGCAAATCAACCCGATGTCCTTGGACGACTGAGCCATTGCCATAGCTGGAAAAGTAATGGCTACGGCAAGGTTGATCAGTATATGTTTGATTTTCATGTGATGAAACTTTTATTAAAACTTGTTTTGTATCGATTCGCCGATTGGCATTATTTTCCTCCTAACACTACGTATGCTTTGCCGATACCGACAGGTGTGGTAGATACGGAAAGTCCAAACTGGGATAGAAACTGGGTGATAGGCTTGATGAAACCATCCATGTTGATGGCTTTTGGCTTACCGCCAAACTTACCCTTACCGAAGAGAGGAAAACGTACCTGCTCATAAGAGAGACGATTGCGTGTCTTGCCATTTTGGGTAAAGGAGCCGTTCACGGTATGCTCGTTCATCCAATAGTCAATTACTTCATTCAGCTCGCCTGTATCTCCATTCAAGTTTACTTCCGACTCGAAGGTGAGAGGACAGTCATTAGCAATCTTGAAGATAACAGAACCTTCACGACCATTTGCTACCAAATCTTCAAAGTGTCGCTGTATGCTACCTGTGAAATTGTCGATGAATCCCAAGACTGATTCTTCTAAGAGTGCAGATATCGGAGCTCCCGAGGCTGAGCTTCTTCCTGTCTCACCACCAATTTGCTTGCTGGTAGCCGCGTCTATGGATGTGACACGAAACTCTACCATATTGCGTGGACCGTATGTTGTACGTGTAAAGGCGATGTTAACCAAAATGTCGGTCTGTGCGACACGAGTCAGTTGGTCGAACTCGTCCTCCACGATTTCACCGTCAGCCTTAGATACCAATGCCAAGTCCATGGCACTCTCATTTTTTAATTCATCGAGGGCACTCTGTAGGTTTTTCAGAGGATAACCACGTTCTTGCATGATGCCACCCATCTTGGTGATAACATTGAGAACATCGTTGTTGAGCAAGGCCTTCTCGTAATCTGGCGATTTCGGGTCGCCATCTTTGACAAACCCTTGGTTGATGCACCAAGCTTTTTCTGGAACCACCATGATGATAGGCTTCATTGCCTTAGGTTGGTTGATATTTTCCGCAGTCGACTGTGCAAAGGCACCTAATGTGCATAGCAATGCCATGAAAGAGATAAATAACTTTTTCATTCTGTTTGTTAATTTAATGATATTTACTAATAACTATAGAACTATGTTGGGAAAACGATTAAAAATAGCTGTTGAGTTTTTTAACAATACCTTCGTCTTCTAGACGCTTACGCAAGTTGTCATACATGACAACAACATAGATTCCCACTTTCCTTCCCTTATCTGTTTTAATGTTGTTCTCGCCTGTAGGGTAGCCTGTGTTGGCATTTTTTACATACTGCAAGAATTCACCTTTCTTGAAGAAGGTGTCAAAGAACTGTTTGTGTTGCTCGTATGCTTCTTTGCTAGGAACAAGTGCAGGTATCTTTCCGGCAATTTCATTTCCTTCCACTCCAGTGAAGATGCAAGCGGCTACAGCGTCTTGCATAGCCCTATCAATCGCCTTGTCGGGAGAACCGGCTATCCCCCATGCTTTCAAAAACTTGGAACCCTGTTGGGCAACTCTAACAATTTGTACTTCGTAACTATGTGTCATGTCGAAAGGATAACTTTTGGCATGGATAGATAGCATACATATAGCCATCATTGCAATTAATAATGTAATTCTCTTCATATTTTTGATTTCCTATTTTATTATTCTTGTTACGAAAACTACTGAAGCTTTAGTTTTCTTGCCCCCATCCATCCAAGTTTATTAATAGACTCGGAGGATAGACTGAAAAATTTGTAATCTTCAGTAACTTTACCTTGTAGTACTAAGTCTTTGGTGTAAATGGTAACATCGTAACCATTTGTTTCCCATTCACCACTCCAGACACAATCATCTTGTGCGACTTCCTTGATGTTGACTTTACCATTACTGTTAAAGGTAATGTGCAATGACTCTGTAAATGTGCTCTTATTCGAGTCACTTTCATCATCATACACGATATCATCTTCCACTTGGCGTGTTACCTTATACACCATTTTCCCTCTTTGTGCAATTATGTCGCTAAAGATTTTAGTAGAATCTACTTGTGGCTTTACAGATTCTGCAATGATGGTATCTTTGGTCGCAGCACTGTCTGTATTTTCGTTCGCTTTTGGCTGTTTGTTGTCGCAAGCAGAGAATGTAGCAACCAAACAAATTGCTAAAGTTTTAACAGTTGATAGTCTCATAATTTTTATTATTTAATTTCTTTTGTAATTTTTGCTGATGCAGCACAGTCATTAGCTCTGACTAATGTAAGGTCTTGCTCGTACTTGTCTGGCATGACATCGAATTTAAGATTGTTGCAAACCGGCATTCCCGTTCTTATAGTATATCCTACATTTGTGAGAAACTTCTTGCCGTTTTGTATCAAAATTAATTTTTCACCTTCATGCATACCGTCAAAATCGTCAATACAGGCTTTCTTTACGCCAGTTTTTTGTAAGGCATCACTTACCTTCATTCCGACAACGAGATTGTTCGCCTTGGCAATGCTATCAGCTCTTGCAATGCTATCAGCATGAGCAATGCTGTCAGCACGAGCAATGCTGTCAATTCTTGCAATACTGTCTGCCTTAGCTTGAACAATGGCGGCAGAATCAATTCCATTCTCATCCTTGTTACTCTTGTTGTTTGAGCAACTTGTGATGCTTGACATGATACATGTAAGCATAGCCATAAAAAAGTATTTTTTCATTTTTATAAAAATATTAAGTTATTCTTTTTAGCTATTTAAGCAAAAGATTTCAATAAATTATATGTATGTTCTTTGAAGAAAATACCGCTGATAGCAGATGTTACTTGCTGCATTATCTGTTATTCGATGTCATGAGGGTGTGTCATAAGTCCATGACGCACCCTCTTGATTATTGAATGATGTGTATTTCCTATATAGCTATAATCTGTTACAAGTCATATCCTTTGCCATTTTATTTTGCAACAGGTCTCTGAACTTATAATCTTCCGTCGTGATAAACATGCTCAACCACTCCGTTAAGACACCAAACTGTGATATTGCTACCCAAACTGCGTAACAATCCACATATCTGGTATTTATTCCATACAGGATGATACACTCTTTCAAACAATTTCACTTTGATACCTTTTATTGTACCAATATAATCATTCAAAATTCCTTCTGGCATTCCAACATAAGGCTCTATTTTTATCATCGCATCTACAGGTTTGTCTCCATATTTTTTTCTGAGCTGAGTTACCTCCTTATACATATACTCATTATCAGCCTTGTTTATCTCTTCTTGTCTCTTGTACTCAGAAGCTTGAGCACCAAGACTGACAAAATCTTCATAACCCATGAGAGGCTTTTTGAGTTCTTCAGCCAATTGCTGCTTTGACATTCCTATATACGACTCTCCAATAACATCTCCTGTACTATTTAGTTTATATCCAGCCACTAATTCGAACTGCTCACTGGACAAACGTTTTGTATTTGCACTCCATAGCGTAGGTTTTACTGGTTTTAACTTCAGATAGCATCCTCCTTTTTCCTGTAAAAATCCATAAAGATTTTCTCCATTTGGATTATATAGGAACGTATACTCTTGACCTTTATATGCAGACAGACAATCAGTCTCTTCTTGTACAGAATAAAGAGTGGCTATAGGTATATTTGCATTAGTACGGCGCATAATAACTCTTCCGTCTAAATAAAGATTTATGCCAGAAAGGCAACCTCCATATTCATCCTTGTAATTAATAGGCTCAATTTTATCCAATGCAGTGGTCATTATCTTGGCATCTTCTCTAAACGAATCATCGCTACTACCATTATAGAATTTTGAAGGTCTGGGAACTTGTTTGATAATTGATACCCATTGCTTAGGGTCACTATTGGTTCTGCAAAGCATGAAAGCAAGACAAGTACCGGTCTTCTTATTTTTAGCAATAACATCCTTCAATGCTCCATTAAAATCATCCCATGCTGTAGGCTCTTGCTGCATAGCATAGAAGACAAAACTCTTCATATAAGACACATAACTCTTTTGGTCTTCTGCATTTTTTAGCTTATCAATACATTCCTTAAGAGTTATCTCCTTGTTTTGATATTTAGCCAAAACATATTCTGCAGTACCATGTGCATAACAGCGTTTTGCAAAAAAGTTCTTCCATTCTGAAAAGTAATTGGCAGGAGTTTCTACTCCAAGTTTGTCTTTATAGTCTGCCTTCAGTTCTTTGTCAACTTCTTCAGGAAGAACCAATTTCTTCTGCCCATTGACTTCCTTGTAGAAAACTATTTCTCTGCTCTTAAGCCATGTGTTGAAAGATGCGTCAACCATTGAGATGTTATATGGAATAAATCTCGCAATATCAGAGATAGACCATTTCTTTGTTTTCAGCAAAGCATTGAGTTCTACAGTTTTGGCAGACTTGACAGAAGAAGCGTTCTGCGCTTTTGTAGTCATACAACTAAAAAGCGCAAAACAGATTATTAGGATATTATAATATATTCTTTTCATATTGTTTTTATTCTGGTAGTTCTATTTCACCTTGTTCTGTATCTTCAGTACTTTCAGTTTTCGGACTATTGAAAACTGGACGCACTAAAAGACCACAATACAAAAACGTTTCATCAGCATTCAGAACGTCTGCTTTTTTTAGGGACGGATTAACCTTCCCGTTTTTTTCAACGGATATCGTAGCTAATATCTGAGCAAGGGATTCCTTGTTGGCAGTTCTATATATAGCCTCCGTCGCTTTTACGGTCATTCCGTTGTATTGTGCTAGTTGTGATAAATTAACGAAAGTCTCATTTTCCGTTATAAATGACATAAGTTTAGCCGATATTTGTTTAGACATTTCCATGTTACTTATTCTTACGTATATATCATTAGGCGGGAAGTAAAGGTAAATGGATTTGCCATTTGGTCCTGTAAATTTCGCAACATATAGTTTGTTGATTACCATATAGTCAAGGGTACAGCTCTCAAACAGTTCTTTCCACTGTTCGGCGGTAGGAATGCTCCATCCCTTGCCATACTTTTTTGTTGCAACATCATACTCTGTTCCTGCAATATTTGTAATGTCAGACTTGAATGTGTATGTATCTGACGTATAAATCTGTTTGGTTGCAGTTTCACCATACGAATAATAGCCACCAACAGAAGTAACGCTTGTTGCACCAATATTTCTATCAGCCCATTTTGTACCGCTTGGCAAACCTAAGTCCACCAATATCGGCTTAGAAGCTGTTTGTTGTGCAGGTCTTTTTGACGCAGTAGTTGGTCTCTTGGTTGTAGTACCTTTTCTTGTCTGTGCTGACAAGGACAATGTAAACATCATTGCACAGGCAATGATAAATAAACTCTTGATTTTCATAATCTTTCAGTTTTTAATTTTATTATATTCGATATCACTAGTGTCCGGATAAAATCTCAGAAGAGGTAACCCTCTATATATTGAGACTCCGGACTATTAATACTTAATTCTTTAGTTACTTTGAATATGGAACGGATGTCATCTTGCTTAAACAGAAGCGGACCAATAGACTTTGATATTGTATGAAGTGTCTGTGGAATATTGAAGTGTTTCTTCGCTATGATAAGTAGCAGATAATCACAAACAGCAATCCACAACTGAAGATAAACGGCATTCTCCGTAGTGCCATAGAACTTCTTAATATGTAGATGTTGTTTAATCCAGCGAAAGTAAAATTCGACACTCCATCTTTCTCTGTAAAGTTCTGCAACTGTCAGAGAATCAATGGTTAAGTTGTTTGTAAGAAACCTATATACGTTGTTTGTTACATAATCCTCGTATACTACCATACGGAGTGGTTCAGGATATTGTACAGAAGGTTTTAAACCTGTCAGACGTATAAGCTGGTCACTTATCAACCCAGTTGATTTGTCAACTTCATATTCCTCTATGATATTGTACAACATGTTGTCTTTTGCTCTGGTTACAAAGTATGCATGCTTAAGATGAAAGCACTCGTAAAGTTGCTTGAAAAAGATATAGCCTTTATCCATAAGGTAAAAGGCATGTTCTTCAACAGGTATCATAGGCATTACCTTCGAATCATGTACAAGACCATTGGTCATGACAATATAAGAAGGTATACTACCTCTGAGGTCGATAAGAGTGTGCATCTTCACGCATCCTTCGCCATGATGAAACTCTGCCCAAGGAGATAACTCAAGACATATTCTTATTGAAGTACTGTCAAGAGCATAGACCATCTCATTCAAGCCAAGGCGAAAGTAGTCATCACGATATAACTCCTTAGCCCACTTGATGAGAACCTTGGCAAAGTCTCTGTAAATCATCCAATTCCTTTTCTCATTGGCTTCTGCCAATGTAGATTTAGGAACTGTACGAAGACCTGCATGGTAAAGACCTTTTCCGCAGAATTCAAGAGTCATTTCAATATCTCTGAGACTTGAACGGTCTGTGAATTGAGCAAAACTCATAATCTTGAACTGATCTAGACAAGTAAGTGTTTTGGCGTGCCAATCACCCTTGTAACGGTCAACACATTTTTGGAACTCATAACGAGAAACCAAAGACATAATCTGAGAAAATATGGTCTTTTTTGTACGCATCACAGTAAATCAGAGCCATTTGAGGCCCATCTGCAAAAGTACAAAATTTAATCCAAAAATTCAAAGAACGATATATTTAATTAATTTTCAACAACTTAGGCTACATGTTCCGGATTTTATCCGGACAATAGTGTTATAGTTTATATTCTCTACTCTTTCTGCGCCAAATACATTTGTTCTGTTTCTTG
>ONZR01000766.1_pt1 | contig 11716 bp, 9 predicted proteins | sample 1671691 | NCBI WGS metagenome assembly ONZR01 (sample SAMN06348182, study PRJEB24527) | human gut metagenome | biome: human gut; feature: ankylosing spondylitis patient; material: feces | host: Homo sapiens | place: China | collected 2015-10 | reverse complement strand
ATCTGTTGTTTCTTGTCGTAGGCTGTCGCCTCGCCAATCAATGTATGTATGTCAAATCTCATTTCTATTCTTTATTTTAATTAATTGCTACACGACTTGTAAATAGTCTTTGTAATAGCGATATAAAAACATGTCTATTCGTCCTAATAGTGCTAGATGTCATCAAGAACAATCTCGATGACTTGTTAGCTGCCATCGAGTATTTTATAGCAAACTTCTAACTATCCCTACATCCGCTGCAGCCCAGTCGAGCCCTTTCAGCTCATCTTTGCTGCACCACTTGCTATCAGCGTGCTCACGCCTCCTGAACCCATTAGCATCGCCTTTTGGCGTACACAGAAAGGCAGTCATGGTTATCGAGAAATCAGGATACTCGTGATTCACGGTCACCAACTCCTCTTCTACTTCTACAGGATACTCCATCTCCTCCATCAGCTCACGAGCCAACGCCTGTTGAGGAGTTTCACCAGGCTCAATCTTGCCACCAGGAAACTCCCATTTATAGCTGGTATACTCAAACTTTGTCTTGCCTTTCTGCATGCAGAGATACTTGCCATCATGGCAAACCACGGCTGCAACCACATTATAATGTTTCATTGTTCTTATCTCCTATTTAAAATATCATTTACTCCATCCACTGGAAGTCTTCCTGCAATTCCTGCGACAACGGATCGTCCATGTGGATATCATACAATATAGAACCATTCGTCGTTACATCCTTTCTCGGATTCTCCAAATGACCAGTTCCTACATAGGTGTACGGCAGGGTGATACCATTCTCCATATTTACCTTCCTCACAAACACAAAGACTCTCTTAGCGGCTTTCTGTTTAGCTTCGTCCTTGTCTGAAATATCATTAATACTTTCCCACTGGAAAACATCTGGCGACAAGAACTTGTCATTATACTTCAAATGTTCATCCAGCGAGGCATCCTTCTTTAAACCAGCAAATACATACATATTGCCATCCTTATAGTAAGTGCCATACTGATTGTGCTTCGGATTCTCCAGGATTTTCAAGAGCACCTGGTCCTGACGATAATCCTGCCACAACAGGAAATCTTCTTTCGTGTCAGCATATCTTGCCTCATATTGCGTCAAACCATAGTTAAGCAAATCTTGCAGATATGCCTCATATTCTTCTTCTCTTTCGCCACACAAATGCACTTCATCCGCTTCTATCTTCACAGCAAATCCCTCTTCCAGGAATCGCAAAGCATGCTCCAGTTGCTCATGCTTGAAACCAGGAATCTCCTCCAGGATATTGGCTTCAATACGAGATAAAGAAGACTCTCCGTTCAGTAAATTCTTGATTACCAAATACTCATGCTCTCTTACCAAAGGCAAAAGACTAGACAGATAATTGATACAAGCAATCTGCTCTTCTGAGAATACCGGCAAGCCCTCTTCTTCTATACCCTTCAAGAAACCATAATAAGAATTGGTTTTCTTGGAGCCAATCTTTATCTTCATGAATTTCAAGAGATTAGGAGCATAATCACTATTCATATAATCCATGTGCGATGGATAAGACGGAGTTTTCAGATATGCCTTGAAGTTCTGATAATCCATCTTCAGATAGTTGATACGGTTGAAATTCTCGCTCTCAATCTTGTCGATAATTTCCTCTTTGGAAAGGTCATCGATGTGTACCTCAACGCCATATTTATCCAAGCCCAAGCTCTTGAAATCATTCCTTACCATGAACTTCAAGAGTTTCTTTTCCAAAATAGAATTGTGGGAAAGACTGCCTAGCGCCAAGGCTATATGAACGCTACGCTTATAGCTGTTGCCAATGAAATCGAGTATCGTAACATAAGGCTTGTTTGTATACTTACGAAGACCTCGACCCAATTGCTGCAAGAAGATGGTACTCGATTCCGTTGGGCGCAGAAAGAGCACCATGTTGACACCAGGAATATCCACACCCTCGTTCAGGATATCTACAGAAAACAAGATTTCCAAATCCCGGTTTTCATCCTGTAAATCATTGTAAGCACGAATACGTTCACCGGTCTTGTTCTTACCGCTCAAGAAAGCTGTATGGTAATAATCACCCAGGTTATCAGCCATCATTCTGGCATGCTGGATGTTTCTACAGAAAGCCAGCGCCTTCAGCTTCTGGTTTCCCATTCGATGCTTCTCTATCTGCTGGTGGATAAACTCGCAGTTTTCAGGTGTAGAAATTTGCGAAATCAAACGGCGTTCGCCAGATGCTGTCAACCCATAATCAACCAGTTCGTCACGAATACCATAATAGTGGAAAGGCACAATCAGATCATTGATGATGGCATCACGAAGCCGTAACTCGTATGGGATATTATTGCCGAAAATCTCTACTACATCCTGATTATCCATTCGGTTCTCGGTAGCAGTCAAGCCCAGCAGGAACTCCGGCTCAAAATAGTCGATGATTTTCCGATAACTGTCTGCTACAGCATGGTGACACTCATCGATGATGATATAATCGAATTCCTTCTTATCAAAGAGTTCGAGCGAACGGCACATCGAAACATTGGTAGAGAACAGGAAATCCTCACCTGTTTCCTTTGCCTCCGCATTATACAGACCGCAGGTTTTAGAGCCACCAAAGACCTTTTGGAATGTCTCCAGGGATTTCTTCAAGATAGAGCCTTCATGTACGATGTAGAGCAATCTGTCGGGGTTAAAATTGAGCGCATCGAATGCTGCCAGATACGTCTTTCCTGAACCTGTGGCAGAAATCACCAAAGCCCTTTCCTGACCGATGGCACGATACCTGTTCAATTCCCTAAGTGCTTTGCGCTGCATATAATTAGGTTTGATTTCAGAATCCGCCATATCATAATCCATATCCCAATGCTCAATAGCAAAACTGAGTTTGGTAGAATATTCTTTAATTCTATCCTGCGATAATTCATACGTCTGATTCCATAGGCTTTCAAATTCATTCATTGCATCAAGATAAGCCTCGGTATCATGCTCGCAATTCACCACCAAATCCCACTCTATGTTTTTCAGCAAAGCATAGCGTGTGATATTAGAAGAACCAACAACCATTTCTATACCATTTTCCAGTTCGAAAATATAGCCTTTAGAATGGAAACCATTGGTAAAATAGTTCTTCTCATCGTGGAAACATTCATCGTCCAGATGACACTCAAAATTAGGATGTTGTGCCAAACTCAAAAAGTAGTTTAACGATTCAACATCCGTGAAATTCTGATAGGTAGAAGTGATGATTCTTCCTTTAGCTCCACGCTCTATAGCAGCACTAATGTCTTTAGCCAAGAGTACCAGGCCGGCTTTCTTGATAAAGCTGACTGAAAAAGCAAATGACTTGCAGCGGCGCAAGTTCATCTGAATGGTAGACAGGAAGGTTGTCTCTGTATAATTGGTCAAGAATCTAGATTCCATAAGTCTTGCATTTCTTTAATTGCGTACAAAAGTACAAAAAAGAATCCATTTACATCATCTTTTCTCCTATTTTTTCGGCTTATTTATCATATTCGGGGCGCCATATAAAGCTTTTGCCCTTTCAGGGCGCCAGACGTGCGGACATAGATACCCAGGGCGGATGCCCTGGGCTAGGAGCTTCTGCCCTTTCAGGGCGTGAGGGGAATGGCAGGGATGCGTGAGGGAGAATGGCGTTTAATCTGTTAAAAACATCACATGTATGTATAATAAATATTAAATTTAAGCGAGTCCTATAGAACTCACTTTTTATTTGGTTATTTGAATGTTTTTTATTACCTTTGCACGAAATTTTGAAATTATGAAAAAAATGAAGCATATTAACAGCAATCACCTCGACTTTATGAAGAAAAGGTGTTTCGGAAGCTTAGGAGAACTCCTAAGCGAGCTGTGGTATGCTATAATTACTAACAATCGGTCGAGATGCCAGGTATCTGCGACCAAGTATCAACTTAATGCCATATCAACAACCAGAAAGTAAACACACAACCTTACCCGCCCCCACACCTTACGATAGTAGGCGCTCGGCAGTTCTCCAGCGGCTTACGCTAAAAACGTTAGCGCAAACACACGACCTTTACTAAAATGAGGAGGAAACAGTTAACAACAAAATCAATAAAAGAAGATGAAAGCATTTTTCTATAGAAAATTTATTCGCTTCGTAATAAAGCACTTTACCATCGTTATCAACAATACCATACAGATGAATGGTGGACAGTATATCGAGCACATGAACAACTATCAGGGAAAGGAGGATGAGAAATGTCTGGACAAAGAGTGATCATCATGAACGCTGGTAGCTCGTACTTCGAGCATGTGGAGAACTATTATGGCAGCAATGCCTGTGAACAAAACTCATGCAGAAATGCTGTGATGCCGGAAGAGCTGAAAACGGAAAAGGCTCAGAGGATTAAGAACAACCTGATAGAGATAGGCATGGTAACTGAAGATTTCATGCCCTCAGGACTGTCATCATCCGAAGCTGCCATCCTTGCCAACCAGATAGGTACAGAGTTGAAAATCGATAATATATGGAGCGTATTCGGCAATTATTGGGGTCCTAATCCGAACTCGATGAGAGCCGCCTACAACCGAGGAATGGATCAGAAGAAAACGATTCCCTTCCTCGAAAAAGTGATGCCTGCTATCAGAGGTTAATCTGGCAGGTAGTACTAGTACGCGTACATAGTACGTACTAGGTAGAAGCGAGAAATTTGCCTTACCTTTGCCCCCGGAATTCAGAACCAATGCGGTCTGAGTTTCGGGGGCTTTTGTGTATCTGCACATCAACCGTGGTGGGAGCCTCCAATCTTCTAAATTATTTAAAATGATGGAAGTGAAAGCGTATGTGTTCAGTCCTCCTCCTTACAGACGGCTGAGAGTGGTGAAAACGGAAGAGGGGATTACCCCACAAACCAATCTTTTATTAACGAAATAACATGACAGAAACACAACATGTAATTGCACTGAACCCTTATCGCAAGGGCAATAAGGGGAAGGTGTTTTCCAACAGTATGGCGGTGTATGACAAGGTGATTGCATCGCCGGAAATCAAGAAGATGATTCAGCAGATTAGGGGCGAACTGCCTATCCCGAAGGTGAATGCCAACGATGCAGAGGCGGTGAAGAAGGCGCAGGACAGGCTGAAGAGCGAACTGCCTTTCTTCTGTCCCCACTACGGCATCTTCAAGAATAATGTGCGCAGACAGGAGAATGCCCAGCCCGAAAGCTTCATGTTCCAGACTATCATCGACGTGGATGACAGGGAGTATGTAGACAAGGCTATCGAGAAGGCAAGGGAGCTGAACTGCTCTGACAGCATCTGGAACGGCTCGCTGCTGCACCTCTGCTACAGTGCCCGGAAGAAGCTGCACATCGGTATCAGACTGCCGGTGGGAATGACCATCGAGGAGACGCAGAAGGCGTATTGCGAGGCGCTGGGGGTGCCGTATGACGAGAGCTGCATCACACCCGAGAGAATGATTTATCTTACGGATAAAGACTCGGAAATCTACAGGTCGAAGATGTGGTGCGCCGTGCTGAGCGAGAAGGAGATTCTGATGCGAAGGCAGGCGTATCTGGACCGCGGACTGACCGTGGACGGAAGAGGAGATGCAAAAGTTAATAGTTTACAGTTTAAAGTTAATAGCAATAGTAATGACAATGTTGAAAATAATAGACTATCGGGCAACGACGGCAATCCTGCTGTTTCTGCTGGCTCTGCTGTTCAGCCTGCCCAACCTGGTGATAGCCATGGTGCTGATGCTCCTCATATCGGGGATTCTGGAGGCAATCAGGATGCTGGCGGACTGAGAGCCAGGGAGAAGAACCTGATTGCGTTTGACCTCTTTACGCAGGCTGCCGGACTCGGGGGTATGGAGATTGATACCGTGGGGTCGAGACACTCTTCGCTGCTGGCTATCATGAGCGCCGGTGCTTCGAGGGTGATGGAGGAAGAGGAACTGATGAAGGTGGTGAGGGTGAAAATGCCGAGCTACTATCAGGAGAACGACTGCCATCAGCTGATTCACGACTTCTATGCGAAATATGCTGACAATACGAAGCCGATGTCGAGGGAAGTGATGAGGGTGAATGCGCTGGCAGAGCAGAAGGCCAGCCAGCAAGTTAATAGTTTACAGTTGAAAGTTAATAGGGCTGAGCAAGTTAATAATTTACAGTTAACAGTTGATAGGGGTAATCAACAAGTTAATAGTTTACAGTTAACAGGTAATAGGGCTGATGAGGATTATCCTGACCCGCCGGAGATGCCGAAGAAGCTGCCGAAGCTGGTGGAGCTGCTGATATCGAGGACACCGGAAATTTATAAGCCGGCTGTGGCGCACGCTATCTTCCCGCCGCTGGCTACGCATCTCTGGAAGACGAGGTTCCGGTATATTGACAACGTGGAGCACGAGGCGAGACTGATGACGCTGCTGCTTGCGGGTACCGGAGCGGGTAAGAGCAGCGTGAACAGACCTATCGATTTCATTATGGAGGATATCAGGCTGAGGGATGCTGAAAACCTGAAGCGCGAAAAGGCGTGGAAGGATGAGATGCTGCGCAAGGGTGCCAACAAGGATAAGCGCAAGAGACCTGAAAACCTGATTATCCAGGAGATTGATGCGGATATGACGAACCCGGCTTTCGTGATGAGAACGGCCGAAGCGCAGGAACATTTCCTCTATACTTCGCTCAATGAGCTCGACCAGTTTGATGCGCTCAAGGGTAGCGGAAGTCAGCAGTTCCGTATCATGTGTCTGGCCGCAGACCCGGGTAATAAATACGGACAAACTCGCGTAGGAACAATGAGTGTAACGGAGCGTGTTACCATTCGGTTCAACTGGAATGCATCTACCACCATCCAGAAGGGTCAGCGTTACTTCTCTAAGGTTCTTACCGATGGTCCTATCAGCCGTATCAACTTCTGTACCATTCCCGAAAGGGAAATCGGCGAAGATATGCCTGTTTACGGAACTTATGATGAATCGTACCGTGAGGCGCTCAGGCCTTACATCGAAAATCTGAACAAAGTAACAGGTCTGATTGAGTGTAAGGAGGCGTTTCAGCTTGCCCTCAAACTGAAGGATGAGAATGCTGAGTTTGCCCGGCTGTCACAGGACAGGACGTTTGAGAATCTCTCGTTCCGTGCCAACGTCATCGCTTACCTGAAGGCGTGCGTGCTGTATGTAGCCAATGGTTGCAAGTGGGAGCCGGAGATTGATGAGTTTATCCGCTGGAGCGAGCAGTATGACCTGTACTGCAAGATGCGGTTCTTCGGCGATATGATTGCGAAGGAGAACTATACGGCGCAGAAGAGTTCGAAGCGTGGGCCTCAGAATCTTTTACAGATACTGCCCGATAACTTTACGGCTGCGCAGTTGCTTGCCATCCGGCTGGAGCATGGACTGGATGCGAAGGGTACCGACATGATGATCAGGCAGTGGCTGCACCGGAATTATATCAGGCGGGCGTATCAGTATACAGGCAAGCGTGACAGTTGTGACAGTTGTGACAGTTTTGAGAAGCTTAAGTACCGCCACGACGGTATGGTTATTAAATCTTAAATTTATTTTTACTTATGCAGATAGTTTTAAAACGTATAGCGAAGAAGAAGACCTACACGATAGGTCGCCTTTACATCCTGAAGGATGAGGATGTGAAGAAGCGCACGATTGAGAGTGTGAACAAGTGCAGGGGGTTGAAGACGGTGTGCGAGGTGCCATCGGAGAAGCTGAATGCGGACTCGTATTTCTGTGATACGATGGAGCCGTGCTGGCGCAACCTTCTGGGTGTAGAGCTAAGTCCTGCCGAGGAGAATGTGCGGTTGGGGCGTGTATCGGGCAAGAAGGCGCAGAAGATGAAGGGCAAGACGGCGATACCTGAGGGTACTTATCCGCTGGTGATCAGCAAGTCGCCGAGGTTTCAGATGTGGTTGCCGCTGCTGTTGGGTGTCCCCAATTTTGAGGGCATCCGCATCCATGCCGGCAATTATCCCGATGATACGCAGGGCTGCATCCTGGTGGGTGAGAACCGCGTAAAAGGCATGGTTGTGAACTCCCGCATCTGGCTCCATCGCCTCATCAATGCCATCACCGCTGCGAGAGACAGGGATGAGAGCATTTGGATTACGATTTTGTAATGTTGAATGTTGAGTGTTGAATGTTGAATTAGGCTAGCGCCCTTGAGTCCGTTAGGCAAAAAATCAACATTCAACATTCAACACTCAACACTAATAATTCAACATTCAACATTCAACACTCAACATTCAATTTAACATTTTTATATCATGGAAAAAAATTATAAAACAAAAAAAGAAGAAATGAAGAATGAAAAGACAGCGGGTAATGCTGTTGTGTTTGAAAACCCTGAATTCGGTAAGATTCGCACCTTGACCGATGAAAACGGGGAGCCCTTGTTCTGTGCGAAAGATGTCTGTGACGCGCTGGGATATAAAAGAGCAAGATGCGCTGTGTACCAACTAGTTAACCAACATGATGCTGTGAAACACAGCATAAGGGTAACGACTGGTATCAAGAAGGATGGAAGTGAGGCAAAGCGCTGGTGCCAGCTTCTTTTCGTCAACGAGAGCGGATTCTATGCTTTGGTTCTCGGCTCCAAGCTTCCAACGGCGGTGAAGTTCAAAAACTGGGTTACTTCCGAGGTGCTGCCACAGATTCGCAAGACGGGCGGTTATATTCCGGTAAAGCAGGGCGAGAGTGATGAGGAGACGATCCGGCATGCTGAAGAGATTCTCAGAGCTACACTCAAGGAGAAGGAGAATCTGCTGAAAAACCAGCAGGTGCAGATTGATCAGCAGAAGAAACTCATCGGAGAACAGGATACGGAGATTCGTCGGCTGAACGGTGTGGTGGACGAACAGGTGGTTTGCATCGCCAAGAACGGTGAGAACATCATCCAGTTGGAGAATCAGGTGGATCATCTTCTGCCGAAGGCGCTCTACACCGACAATGTTCTCAACTCTGTTTCCTGCTATACCACCACACAGATTGCGAAGGAGCTGGGTATCACGGCACAGGAGTTGAACCGCCAGCTCTGTGCCCTTCATATCCAGTACTACCAGAGCGGCCAGTATCTGCTCTATGCCGATTATGCCCACATGGGCCTGGCGAAGAGCCGCACCCGCTACTCTACCCTCCCCGACCCTCACTGCGACGGGGTACAGGAGAAGCTGGGCACCGCCTACACCCACACCTACCTCGTATGGACAGAAAGAGGAAGGAAGTTCATACATCTTTTAAAGGTAAAAAAGTAAAAAGGTAAAAAAGTAAAAAGAAGCTTTAACCCCTTCCTGTCCCCGTTCCCAGCGATTCTATCGCTGGTCCCCTAAAAAAGGTAAAAAGAGCCCCTAGCTAGCTTGCCCCCGCTAGGCTCTTTTTTACCTTTTTACCCTTTTACCTTTTTACCTTTAAATCCCCCCTAGCTAGCTTGCCCCCGCTAGGCTCTTTTTTACCTTTTTACCCTTTTACCTTTTTACCTTTAAATCCCCCCTAGCTAGCTTACCCCCGCTAGGCTCTTTTTACCTTTTTACTTTTTTACTTTTTTACCTTTTAAAATTTGGTAGTTAGTGAATAAAGCCGTAACTTTGCATGCTCTTAAGCAGAATAAAGGAAATAGATTAGTAATTAAAAGCAAATATGAATAATCATACGACATCAATAACGACGAACAGGAAACATCACTACCGGGAACTGCTGGCTATCGGCATTCCTATCATCATAGGACAGCTGGGTACCATCATCCTGGGATTTGCTGATACGCTGATGATAGGCCATCACAGTACACCCGAACTGGCGGCTGCCGGACTGGTGAACAATATCTTCGGTCTCGTTTTCGTATCCTATATGGGATTCACCTACGGACTCACTCCTATCATCGGACGACTCTACGGCGAGGAACGGACCGACTGCATCGGACAGAAAGTGCGCAATGCCTTCTGTGCCAACATGCTGACGGGCATCATCTTCACCCTCGCCCTCGTTGTGCTCTACCTGAATCTGGGGCGCATCGGACAGCCTGAAGAGCTGCTCTCGCTCATCCGTCCTTACTTTCTGGTAAACCTCGCCTCGGTACTCTTCATGGGCATCTTCTTCACGATGAAGCAATTTCTTGACGGACTCGGACAGACCAAGGTGGCGATGTGGGCGATGATTGGCGGCAACGTAATCAATATCCTGGGCAACTGGGTACTGATTTATGGTGTGGCGGGTTTCCCGGAACTGGGATTGCTGGGAGCCGGTATTTCGACGCTGGTGAGCCGCATTCTGATGGCGCTGGCGATGGTGGGCATGCTGATGACGGGCAAGAATTTCGGGGAATACAGACGCGATATTCTGCACAGTTCTCTGACCAAGGCTGACTTCAGGGAGATGAACCGGTTGGGCTGGCCTGTGGCGCTGCAGCTGGGCATGGAATCGGCTGCCTTCACGCTGAGTTGTGTGATGGTGGGTTGGCTGGGAACCATTCCGCTGGCGGCTCATCAGGTGATGATTACCCTCTCGCAGCTCTTCTATCTCGTGCTTTCGGGCATGGCGGCAGCGCTGGCTATCCGCGTGAGCCATTTTATGGGACAGAAGGACTACGGGGCAGTTCGCCGCAATGCCTACGACGGGTTCCGGCTGAACCTGCTGTTCTCGCTGTGTATGGGTTTGCCGGTGTTCCTGCTTCGCCATCAGATAGGTGGCTGGTTTAATGATAATGTGGAGGTGCAGGCGTATGTGGCTACGCTGATTATCCTGTTGATGGTATATCAGTTTGGCGACGGACTGCAGTATACCTTTGCCAATGCGCTGCGTGGCATCGCCTGTGTGAAGCCGATGGTGCTCTATGCCTTTATCGCCTATTTCGTCATCTCCTTGCCGCTGGGCTACACCCTAGGTTTCCCATGCGGCTTGGGCATTCTGGGCATCTGGTTAGCTTTCCCGTTCGGTCTGACCATAGCGGGAGAAATGTATCGCAGAAGATTTGAGAAGGAATTGAAAAAGATTGAAAAGGAATAAAAAAGGGTGTATCATATTCTATTTCTAGAAGTATGAACACCCTTAAGTATAATACAACTGCAATTTATTTTTTACTCAGCAACCTGCTCAGCACGATCATCTACGTTCTCACCCTCTGTAGGAGCGAGAGTAGCCTTGAAATCGGTGATGCCGTACTTAGCAAAAATGTTGTACCACTGGAGGAGCTTCTTGATATCGCTGTCGTGAACACGGTCGCGATCGTAGTTAGGAAGAACCTCAGCAAAATAAGCGTGGAGTTCAGCAACAGGCGCCTTCTTGTAGTTGAAAGTGCTAGGTTTGCCCTCTTCCTTCTTGCTTACGCTGTCGAGCACTTCCCAGAGTGGCACCTCATCAGCGTCTGTATACATAGCGATGTCACCAAGGCTTGTTACGCGGTCGGTAGCGAAAGCTGGGATACGCTTGTGAGTCTCATCGAGTGTTTCTACGATGAGGTTTCTGTTACCTCTTGATACCAATTTATAAAGGCCTGGTTTGCCTGCAATTGAAAGGATTGTTTCCATTGTCTTTTCTATTATTCTTTATTATTAATGATATCCAATAATTTCCTTACCTGTGCTTCGATATCCTGCTCGCCATCGTTCACAATTTCGAAATCAGAGCGGGCTGCAAGCTCTTCCTGCGGCATGACGGCATCTATCCACTGCTGCGCCTTCTCTGCCGGGATATGATCGCGCTGCATGATGCGCTGGATGCGGACCGGTATGGGAGCCGTTACGCAGACCAC
>ONZR01000758.1_pt1 | contig 11820 bp, 8 predicted proteins | sample 1671691 | NCBI WGS metagenome assembly ONZR01 (sample SAMN06348182, study PRJEB24527) | human gut metagenome | biome: human gut; feature: ankylosing spondylitis patient; material: feces | host: Homo sapiens | place: China | collected 2015-10 | reverse complement strand
AGGAGAAGCCGGCCTCAACGCAGGCCTTGCAGCCCTCGTAGGTGCCGTGGTCCAGGTGCAGGGCAACGGGAACGGTGATGCCCATGGTCTCCACCATGGAGCTGACCATGGCGGCAACGGTCTTGAAGCCGGTCATGTATTTGCCTGCGCCCTCAGAGACACCCAGGATAACGGGGCTCTTCATTTCCTCGCAGGCGGTCAGGACTGCCTTGGTCCACTCCAGATTGTTGATGTTGAACTGGGGCACACCGTAGTGGCCATCGCGTGCCTTGATCAGCATTTCGGTTGCATTTACCAACATTATTCATTACCTCCGCAAAATCATTTTGGGGTGAAAAAGCCGTTTTGGATACAAGATTGCGCATCCTTTAACGAACCTAAGGGTAGTATACCCCAATTACAGGATAAAATCAAGGCGGTTCCCGCGGCGTTTTCAACACAAATTCACATTGGGCATTTTGATGTTGGAGATTCTGGCAAAAACCACTGGATCTCCCTTCAAAAAATTGTCATAATTCCGACTTGAATTTTACAAAAAGTACGGCGGAAAGTTTGCGTGTCGAACCTGGGAGGTTGAAAACTCGGTGGAAACTGTGGAATTCCACCTGGAAAGTGGGCGTACAAACTTGATTTTTGAACATTTTCCACCGGGTTTTCAACATGTGGAAAAATTTGAGCCGAATTACCGATTGTATAGCCTGCTGAATGTGGAAAACTTTTGCCTTCGGCAAACATTGCGAAGAATGCCGGGGTATGCTATACTTTAGAATGTATCAGTGTCAAAATATAGTAAAACTGAAACAGAACGAAACCATGGCGCGGCTCAAACGGCCCGCCTTGCCATAGAATGGAAGGAGAACACATCAATGGACGAACAGAAAATGCCGCGCCGCCCCCGCCGCAGCAGCACGGAGGAGCAGCCCAAGAATGAGAGCCTGGTCTACGGCAAAAACCCCGTGACCGAGCTGCTCAAGAGCGGTTCCGGCGTGGATACCGTGCTGATCGCGGAGGGCATGGCCCCCGCCGTGGCAGCTTACTATACCGCCATGGCCAAGGAGGCCGGGGCCGCGGTCAAGCGGGTGCATCCCAACAAGCTGCGCCTGATGACCGGCACCGAGAGCCATCAGGGCGTGGCTGCCTTTGCCAGCGAGATCGAATATGTGACCGTGGAGGACCTGCTGAACGTTGCCAGAGAGAAGGGGGAGCCCCCTTTCCTGGTGCTGAGTGACGGTATCGAGGACCCCCATAATCTGGGCGCGGTGATGCGCTCTGCTCTGCTGTGCGGAGCCCACGGCATCGTCATCCCCAAGCGGGGCGGCGCGTCCGTGACCCCCACCGTTATCAAGTCCAGCGCCGGTGCGGCCGAGCGCCTGCCTGTGGCCCGCGTGGCCAACATCGGCGAGACCATCCGCCGCCTGAAGGATCAGGGGGTGTTCGTCTACTGTGCCGATATGGACGGCGTGCCCCTGCGCAAGAACAACCTGACCGGCCCCATCGCACTGGTGCTGGGCAGCGAGGGCAGTGGTGTATCCCAGCTGGTGAAAAAGCTCTGCGATGGTGTGGTGCGGCTGGATATGGCCGCTCAGGGCACCGGTGTGGACAGCTTCAATGTCTCGGTGGCGGCTGGCATCATCCTGTACGAGATCCAGAGCCAGCGCGCCGCAGAGTAAGAAACAGCGGCCAGACCGCCGTGACCAGAACAGGGAGGGACTAGGATGCCAAAGGATGATAAGCGCAAAGAGCTGACACAGGAAGAGATCGATGCGCAGAACGAGAAGTTCCGCACGTTTTTCAGCACCAGCGTGGCACAGGTGCCCGAAGAGATGAAGCGCCGCGATGAGGAAAAGGAGAGCACCGGCAGCCTGCTGGGCAAGCTCTTTCACCGCGAAAAGGACAAAGAGGAGCCTGCCGCCGCCCCGGCCGTGCAGAATGAGCTGCCGCCCACGGGTGAGATCGTGCTGGGCCATGAGGAAGAAGCCGAGGCCGGCCTGGAGCTGGCATTGGAGCCCGGAGAGCTGGAGGAAGCAGAGCCTGTGGCTCTGCCCACCGCGCCGGAAGCCCCCGCAGCGCCGAAGCCGGAACCCCGGCCCGCACCCCAGCCCGAGAAAAAGCCGGAGCCGCCCCGCCGCCGGGAACCCCTGACCCCGCAGGAGCAGCAGGAGGATGCAGAGATGGCCGAACTCAAGGCCATGCTCTATGGCACCCCCAAGCCCGCCCCGGTGGAGGAGGTGCAGGATGCCCCCGAAGAGGTGCTGGCCGTGGAGCCGGAAGCTCCCGCAGCGCCTGAGGGCCCGGCCATCCCCATGGTGTTTGCCGAGGATCAGTCGGTAAAGCAGGCGAAGTCTGCCCCGGAAGCCGCGCCAGAGGTTGAGCCGGAACCGGAAACGGCTTTCCAGTTCTTTGGCAAGGGCGCGGACGAGAACGAGCCGCAGGCCCCTACCCGCACCGAGGCCCCCAGCAAGGACGACAGCATGAGCCTGCCGCTGATGGGGCTGGAAGAGGACGAAGCACCCGCCCGGCCTGCCGCACCGGCAGAGGAGGCCCCGGCCCAGCCTGCTGAGGAAGCGGCCCCTGCCGCGCCGGAGGCTGCGGAGAAGCCTGAAGAAGAAACCGGGCCGGAAACGCCCGAGCAGGTGGGGGAGAAGCTCCGCCGGATGGGCGCGGAGCTGACGCTGCGGTGTGTGCTGGAGGGCATCCTTGCCGTGGTACTGCTCCACTTTGGCCTTGTTGCCGAGGGGCTGCTGGCCCCTGTGGCCTCCCTTGACCCCGTGATCGCCCCGGCGGCGTTCTATGCCGCCAACCTGCTCTTTCTGGCCGGTGCGCTGGCTGTGGGCTGGCCTGTCCTGCGGGATGGCCTGCAGGGCCTCAAAGGCCGCCCCAGTGCAGACACCATGCCGGCGCTGGCCGCCTGCGGTGCGCTGGTGCAGGCTGCGGTCGCCCTGCTCAACGCCCAGAGCTATCAGAACTCCAGCTGGACGCTGCTTTCCGGCGTGGCCGCACTGGGCCTGTTCCTGGCCCTGCTGGGCAGCCGTGTCCTGCTGACTGCCGTCAGAAACGGCTACGACCTTGCCGCCCGATCCCCTGAGGGGCTGCAGGGCGCATTCCGTGTCCGGGATAAGGACCTGATCCGGGTGCTGGCCCGGAGCCTGGATCAGAAAGACCCCTGGGTGCTGCTCAGCCGCCCTGTCCAGTGGGACGAGGCGCTGGTGGAGCAGAGCTTCGGGGAGCGCGCCAGTGAGCGCCGCGCCCGCAAGACAGCCCTGATCCTGCTGGGTGCCGCCGTGCTCAGCGGGCTGGTGTTCCTGCTGTTTGGCGGCGGGCCCAACGGCATGGCCGCAGCCCTGACCTCCATGCTCTGCATGGGTGCACCGCTGTCCTCCACCCTGGTTGCGGGCATCGCGTCTCTGCGCCTGCAAAAGACCGCCGCCGCCGCCGGTGCCGTGGTGCCCGGCTGGGCTGCCATTGAGGAGCTGGGTGGTGTGGACACCGTGCAGGTGGATGCCGACGAGCTCTTTACCGCCGACAGCGTGAATCTGGAGGACATCCGCATCTTCAAGGGCGGCCGCATCGACCGCGCCATCCTCTATGCGGCCAGCATCCTCAACCACAGCTGTGAGACCCTGCGGGGCCTGTTCTGTCAGATCATCGAGGACCGCACCGAGATCCTGTACCCTGTGAAGGACTTGGAGGTCCACCACGGCCTTGGCTTTGCCGCCTGGTGCGATAACAACCGGGTGCTCATCGGCAACCGGCTGTACATGGAGCGGGAGGGCGTGCCCCTGCCTGAGCAGGAGTACGAGGATGAGCACTCCCAAAACGGCGCGCTGCAGATCCTGTATCTGGCTGTTTCCGGCAGCCTGCACGCCATGTTCGTGCTCCATTATGTGGGCGGCCGCAACGCCGCCCGCGGGCTGGAGGTGCTGCAGCGGGAGAACATCCGCCTGCTGGTCACCTGTGAGGACCCCAGCCTGACGGCCCGCCACATCACCGAGGCTTACCATCTGCCCGAGGGGATGATCACCCTGCTGGATCAGGAGCAGTGCAGCGCGCTGACCCCTGCCCAGCCGGACGAGACGGCCCGCTGCTGTATGCTGCATGATAAGGGCTTTGCCAGCCTGATCGGCGGCCTGCGCGCGGCGGAAAAGGCCCAGAACGCCGAGACGAGCGCCACCACGGTGCAGATGGTCTCGGTCTGGTTCTCGGTGGTCATCGGTGTTCTGCTGACCTACGCGGGCAGCATCGGCACCCTGTCGGTGGCCGCTGTCCTGATGTATCAGGCAGCTTGGAGTGCTTTGAGCATTGCGGTCTGCGCTCTGAAACAGCATAACTGAGAAATATTCTTAAAATAAATAGGAATTATTCTTGATTTCAATTCGGAACTCTGGTATAATCAGTGCAGAAGGAACGCCCCGGCGGTCACCGGCGGCGAAATGATACACCGCACAAACAAAAGGAGAGCATGAATATGGAACTCAAGGGTACCAAGACCGAGAAAAACCTGTGGGAAGCCTTTGCAGGCGAGAGCCAGGCCCGCAACAAGTATACCTTCTTCGCCAGCGTGGCCAAGAAGGAGGGCTATGAGCAGCTGGCAGCGATCTTTGAGGAGACGGCTGCCAACGAGAAGGAGCACGCCAAGATGTGGTTCAAGGCCCTGAACGGCGGCTCCATCCCCGATACCATGACCTGCCTGGAAATGGCAGCCGGCGGCGAGCACGACGAGTGGACCGAGATGTACCCCCGGATGGCCGCAGAGGCCAAGGAAGAGGGCTTTACCCAGCTGGCTGCCCTGTTCACCATGGTGGCGCAGATCGAGAAAGAGCACGAGGAGCGCTACCGTGAGCTGGCCGAGAACCTGAAGAACAACAAGGTTTTTGCCCGGGAAGAGCAGCAGGTCTGGCAGTGCCGGAACTGCGGCTACACCTATATCGGCAAGTCGGCTCCCCTGAAGTGCCCGGTCTGCGCACATCCCCAGAGCTACTTTGAGCTGAAAAAGCACAATTATTGATCCTGTCCGGAACGCCGCAGCTCCCACGCCGGGACTGCGGCGTTCTTTTTGCACAAAATTTTCCGGAAAAACTGGTATAGTCCACGAAATCGGGTGCGAAAGCACAGCACTTTGGGCGAAAAACTTGACCCACATTGGCCGGACGTGTAAAATGAATCAGTAGTGAGAAAAATCATGGACGCGAAATTTTTCCATGTGTGCGGCATTCCTTTGATCCCATGGGATGAAACAAGGAGGGAAGTTCGACCCAATGAAATGGAAATTCCAAACCGCGGGGCGGCTTCTGGCCCTGCTGGCTCTGAGCGGGGCCCTGCTGGCTGCCCCTTTGCCCGCGCAGGCCGCGCCCGGTGTGCTGACAGGCCTGACCGGAATCGGCTCCAAGCTGGAACTGGAGCTGACCGAGATGGAACTGGAGATCACCGATGATGACCCCCGCCCCAAGGGCTACCTGTACACCAGCGGACAGAGCGATTATTACTTCATCGTCTGGATGAGCAGCAACTCCAATGTTGCCACGGTGGATGGCGACGGCAAGGTGACGGGCCGCAATGCAGGCACTGCCATCATCACCGCCATCTCCGACCACGGCGAACGTGCCGCCTGCAAGGTGACCGTGACCCGCAAAAATGAGGAAGCAGCCAGAAAAAAGCCCACGCTGGATACCACCAGCCTGAGTCTTGTGCTGCAGTACAATGACCTGCACCCCACCCACCAGCTCCAGCTGACCAACAGCGACCACTCCTTCCTCTATGTCTACCAGTGGATGAGCAGCAACCCTGAGGTTGCCACAGTCAGCGACAAGGGCCTTGTCACGGCTCAGGCGGCGGGCACCACCACCATCACGGCAATGGTCTCCAACGGCCAGGCTTTGCGATGCAGCGTCACGGTGACTTCGGATATCGGCAAGGTGACCTTGAACAAGAGTGACCTGCTGCTCCGCACCGTGGGCACCCAGGAACGTCTGACGGCCACCGTTGCGGTGGAGGGCGGCGGCAGCGTGCCCATTACATGGGTCAGCAGCAACCCGGGTGTCGTTACCGTGGATGCGGATGGCGTGGTGACCGCCATTGCCGATGGAGAAGCCAAGGTCACGGCCCTTTCGCCCGCCGGACGCTTTGACGTGTGCAGCGTTGTGGTGGGCATGGCGGCGGAGAAGTACGAATCTGAAGCCGACCTTGCTGACGAGCTCAAGCTCCCGGACCCCTACGTTGCCGTAAGGCTGAATAAACTGGCATAAAGAAAAAGCACCCGCCCATGGCTGTTTTTGACAGCTATGGGCGGTTTTTGCGTGTATGGAAACGGATGCGCTGGGAAAAACTTGCCGAAGAGGAATTTTTTTCAAAAAATATTTTGCGTTGCATGGTGTGATGTACCTGACACATCCGGCCGCCTCCGGCAGGTGAAAAAGGACAAAATGGCCCGAATGTTGTTTAAGACAGGGAGCGGCTGCCCCACAGAGCGGCGAAATCTCTGCAAAAAAGGCGGCTGTCCGGCTTGAATGACACATTTGACAAAAATTTGACGTGAAGTGATTGAATTTGCAACTCTTGACAGAAGGCGGGACAAACCATTATCCTTTTATCAGAGGAAAGTATTTTATGTCGCCAGACGTTGGAATGCCTGGTGGACAAGTGTGTGTCAGGAGGGAAAGAATATGACCAACTACCGGAACCGAATCGGGGAAGCCATTGCCTTTGCCCGGAACGTGGCGGGCAGATCCCAGCAGGAGCTTGCGGATATGCTGGGGCGGGGCAAGCGCACCATTCAGAAATGGGAGCGGGGCGAGATCCGCATTGCGCTGGAGGATTATCTGGATGTATTCGATACTCTGCACCTGCCGGTGGGGCCCTATGAAATGTGGATCCGGCATCCGGAACTCTTTCCGCGCGGCATGGAGGATATCAAGGGCTTCAGCACGGAGAAAAAGCGGCGGGTACTGGCGGATTATTACCTGCATCAGGCTGCACCGCTGGAGATCGAGCAGGAGTATTACATCCTGTTCGGTGACCACGGCAGCAACAGCTGCGGCATCCGGCAGGAGCAGCTGGCCAACCTGCAGACTCCGCTCCGTGACCGCAAACGGATCGTGAACCAGATCATCGACAACTACTATGAGGCCCGTGCCATCGGACATCTGACCGACCCGGAGGGCCAGCAGCCAGTGATGCCCATTCTGGAAGCCTGCTACGATGCCAGTGCACGGAGCGTGGAAGCCAACGAGAACCGGTACAGCATCGGCAGCATCGAGGACTATCTGGACGATGCGGAGGAGCCGGCAGAAGAGTGAACCGAACAGCAGACGGCCATGTGCAGCCGCCTGCTGTTTTTGCGTTCGGCTGCCTGCGGGAAAATATTGTGAAATTTGCGGATTCCTGCTATACTTATCCTATTGATGAAAAAGAAGGGTGAGATAAATGGCATACAACATGGGCGGTCGGCGCTTCCGGCCGGTGGGCAGCGGAAAAAAGCGGACTGCGCCGCAGTACGGGCCGGTGGGCACAGGCTGCCCGTTTGTGGAGGAGGCCGTGGCGCGGCTGTACCGGGAGCAGAACGAGGAACATTTCTGGAGCCTGATGAACGCCCTGAACTATGCGCTGGAATTGCAGACCAAGGTGCTGGTGCCGCTGGATGCGGCGGTGGACCCCCAGAGCGGAGCCGCCCCCTGGGCGCATCTGCCCATCCCGGAGGAGCGGGCCGAAGGCCTGCAGCCCTGGCTGCTCCACGCCCGGAAAGAGCGGCACTATCTGCCGCTGTTCACCTCGGTAAAGAACGCCGAGGCGGAAAAGGCCAGCGCCACCCGGCCCATGGTGGAGCGCAGCCTGCGCAGCGCCATGGAGTATGCGCTGGAAACGGACGGCATCGATGGTGTGGTGCTGGACCCGTGGACAAGCTCTGCCACGCTGGATGTCTCCCTGCTCAGCGGGCTGCTGAGATCGGAGCGGGGGAGCGACAACCCCGGCGCTCAGGAGCTGGAAGCCGGGCACGCCGCCGCCCGGGCCGGGGATTGGCCGGAGGCGGCGGCACGCTACACTGCCGCCGCCGAGGCGGGCAGCGCCGAGGCGCTTTCTGCTCTGGGGGACTGCCTGTATTATGGCCGGGGTACCCGGAAGAATAAGACCCAGGCCCGGCGGATGTGGAAAAAGGCCGCACAGGCCGGGGAGGTGCAGGCCATGATCGCCCTGGGGGATGACTGTGCCGCATCGGGTGGGGAGATGGCGGAGACCCTGCAATACTACCGCCGCGCCCAGAGCGCTGCCCGGGAGGTGCCGGACATCGCCTACACCCCGCAGGTCTGCCTGCGCCTTGCCCAGTACGAGACCCAGTACCTCTCCCGCAAAAAGGCGCTGTTGCAGGTGGCCGAAGCCGTGCAGGGCTTTCGGATCCTGCAGGCCGAGGGCGAAACGGATGCTGCCGACTGGCTGCGGGAGACTGAACTGCTGACGGATCAGCTGCTGGCCGACGATAAAAACGCCTGAAACACAGTTTCTTTACATTTGTTCTAAGAAATCGTCATAGGAAACCGGTAAGATATTCAAAGAAATATTCTGCGCCGAAGAAAAGAGGACAAGCACTATGAGCAAAGTGATCGGAATCGACCTTGGCACCACCAACTCCTGCGTGGCGGTGGTGGAGGGCGGCAAGCCTGTGGTCATCACCAACGCCGAAGGCGAGCGCACCACCCCCAGCGTGGTGGCCTTTACCAAGGATGGCGAGCGTCTGGTGGGCGGCGCGGCAAAGCGCCAGATCGCCACAAACTCAGGCCGCACGGTGTCCAGCATCAAGCGGTACATGGGTTCTGATCACCGGGTGCATATCGATGGCAGGGACCTGACCCCACAGGAGATCAGCGCCATGATCCTGACCAAGATCCGCCGCGATGCCGAGAGCTATCTGGGCGAACCGGTGACCGAGGCCGTCATCACCGTGCCTGCTTATTTTGACGACAGCCAGCGCAAGGCCACTCAGGACGCGGGCCGCATTGCGGGCCTGAATGTTCTGCGCATCATCAACGAGCCCACCGCCGCCGCGGTGGCCTACGGCCTGGACAACGAAGCCCCCCAGAAGATCCTGGTCTATGATCTGGGCGGCGGCACCTTTGATGTTTCGATCATCGAGATCGAGGATGGTACCTTTACGGTGCTGGCCACCGGCGGCGATACCCATCTGGGCGGCGATGACTTTGACGAACGCATCGTTGAGTGGGCTGTGGCGGAGTTCCGCAGATCTGACCGCATCGATCTGACCAAGGACCCCGCCGCCATGGGCCGCCTGAAGGAGGAAGCGGAAAAGGCCAAGAAGGAGCTTTCCAGTGCGCTTTCCGCCCAGCTGAACCTGCCGTTCATCGCGGTGGGCAAGGATGGCCCCCACCATCTGGATCTGAGCCTGGGCCGCCCTCAGTTTGAGATGATGACCGGCGACCTGCTGGCACGCACCGTTCAGCCGGTGCAGAACGCCCTGCGGGATGCCGGGCTTTCCGCCAGCCAGCTGGGCAAAGTCCTGCTGGTGGGCGGCAGCACCCGGATGCCCGCTGTGGAGCGGCAGGTCCGGGAGCTGCTGGGCTGTGAGCCCAGCCACACCCTGAATCCCGATGAATGCGTGGCCATGGGTGCCGCCGTGCAGGGCGGCCTGCTGCAGGGCGGCGGAAAGCTGGCCGGTGCCACCGGCGCGGCCGCGCAGGGCCTTGTGCTGATGGATGTCACCCCGCTGACGCTGTCCATTGAGACGCTGGGCGGCGTGGCCACCCCCCTCATCACCCGCAACAGTATGATCCCCACCCGCAAGAGCCAGATCTTTACCACGGCCCGCCCCATGCAGACCAGCGTGGAGATCAATGTGCTGCAGGGCGAGCGCCACTTTGCCCGCGACAACAAGAGCCTGGGCAAATTCAAGCTCACCGGCATCCGCTCCGGCTTCTCCTCCAAGCCCCAGATCGAGGTCACCTTTGACATTGATGTGAATGGCGTGGTCAAGGTGTCTGCAAAGGATCTGGGCACCGGCCGGGAGCAGAACATCACCATCACCGGCAGCACCAATCTTTCTGAGAACGAGATCCAGCGCGCCATGGCCGATGCCGCCGCCTACGAGGAGGAGGATACCCGCCGCAGGGAGCGGCTGGAGCTCCACAATCAGGCCGAGATGCTGGCTTACAAGGTGGATGAGGCCCTCTCCAAGTGCAAAAAGGAGCTGGACAAGGACGAGAAGAACCGAGTCAAGAACGACCTTGCCAGCCTGCGCCGCTGCCTGCGCAAGGATAAGCCCGAAAAGATGAACGAGACCGAAGAAGCGAACCTCCGTCAGGCAAAATCCCAGCTGGAAGCCAGCGCAAACCACCTGATGGTGCTGTACAGCACGGAGCAGGATGCCGGCCAGCAGTAAGCAGGCAATTCCCTACTGAAAAACTTTGTTGAAAGGGTTGACAAACCCGGAAGAGTGGGGTATTATGTATGCAATATCACAAAAATGGCTGTGAAGAGAAGAGTAGGTTTTCGCATTGATCCTTCCAGAGAGCCCGGGCGGTGGAAAAGGGCAGGAAACAGGGGACTGAAAATGGTCTCGGAGCCGCGGGGGCGAAGTGCAAGAGTGCTAAGCCTGCGACGGGAGCGCCCGTTACAGCGTCCGGTTGTCGCGTTGCAAAACGCCGCAGCAGTGAGGCTGCCTCTGTGAGGGGACAGTAAACCAAGGTGGTACCACGGAAGTTTTACGCTTTCGTCCTTGTGGGTGTATGCCCGCTGAGGACGGAAGCGTTTTTTATTTTGCTTCCGGTGCAAAAGGGTGCGGATTGTGCCGCACCGCACAAAAACATTTTTGTAAAAGTAGAGAGGGAAAACAAAATGTCTAAGATCACTCGTCGTAATTTCCTGAAAGTTTCCGGCGTGGCCGCTGCTGCCGCTGCCCTGACCGCCTGCGGCGGCTCTTCCTCCACCGCAAGCTCCGCCGCTTCCGGCGCTGCATCCTCTGAGGCTGCCTCCACCGCTGCCAAGCTGGACAAGATCAAGGTCGCCGTTCCCAACGACACCACCAACGAGGCCCGCGCTCTGACCCTGCTGGAGAAGAACGGCTTCTTCAAGCTGAAGGCAGATGCAGGCCTGACCGCCACCAAGAACGACATCGAAGAGAACCCCCTGAACGTCAATGTGGACGAGGTCGAGGCTGCTCAGGTGCCCAACGTCCTGCAGGATGAGGACTACGCTGTCATCAACTCCAACTACGCCATCTCTGCCGGTCTGGACCCCATGACCGACGCTCTGGCCATGGAGGATGGCACCTCTGCCTACGTTAACGTTCTGGTCTGCAAGGAAGGCAATGAGGAGGAGCCCAAGATCAAGGCTCTGGTCGCTGCCCTGCAGAGCCAGCAGGTCAAGGACTTTATGACCGAGAGCTACGGCGGCGCTGTGGTCTCTGTTGTGGAAGACCCCACCGACGGCTATGATCCTTCCGTCGATTATGACGCACTGAACGGCGAGACTGTCAGCTGCGCTGCCACCCCCGCTCCCCACTGCGAGATCCTGGAGGTCTGCAAGCAGATCCTGGCCGACAAGGGCATTACGCTGGACATCCAGGAGTACGATGACTATGTGATCCCCAACACCATCGTTGAGGATGGCCAGTGCGACACCAACTACTTCCAGCATCAGCCCTACCTGGACAACTTCAATGAGGAGAAGGGCACCCACCTGGTCTCCGTTGCCGGCATCCACGTTGAGCCCATGGGCATCTACGGCGGCAAGCAGAGTGACCTGAGCCCGATCGAGGGTTAAGCGAACTCCCCCAGTCACCTTGCGGTGACAGCCCCCTCGGGGAGGGGGCCTTTGCTT
>ONZR01000757.1_pt1 | contig 11838 bp, 8 predicted proteins | sample 1671691 | NCBI WGS metagenome assembly ONZR01 (sample SAMN06348182, study PRJEB24527) | human gut metagenome | biome: human gut; feature: ankylosing spondylitis patient; material: feces | host: Homo sapiens | place: China | collected 2015-10 | reverse complement strand
CACCTTTCTTAATGAGAATGATTTGCTGCGAGGATGGGCGTTCTCAAGACGCGGAAGCCAAGCCAGCCCCGTTCAACTCGTTGACAGCGGCGAACGGCATCACCCTCAAAGCCGGTGAGTCCCTGCTGCTCAAGGCCGGCGCCACCTGCACCAGCGCGACCCAGACCATCGACGGCGCCTCGGTCAAGACCGGCCTGCGCGTCATCAACTCCAAAGGCGCCAAGGACGCGCCCATCACCATCGGAGCGTACGGCGAAGGCGCCGCGCCCATCATCGCCGGTGCGGGCGTCAGCGAGACCATCCTGCTGAAGAACTCCGAATACATCACAGTGCAGGGCTTCGAAGTCACCAACACTGATGCGAACGCGGCCGATTACGAGAAATACATGCGCCGCGGCATCGCCGTGGACGCTCGGCAACGCCGACAACACGAAGAACAACGACACCGGCGGTGCCACTCGGCGCCCGAAGTCCGAACTGAACCAGACCGACGCCGTAGTCTCCGGCGAGTACGCGGCGAACAGCTCACCCCGTACAAGGGCGACACCATCAACCAGCGCACGCTGTCCGCGACGCCGGGCAAGACGTACCGTCTCGGCCTGTGGGCGACGCTTGGCAAAAGCAACGACGACACCCCGTCCACGCTCAAGGTGCAGGTCAAGTTCAACCTCGCGTCGCTTGGCGCCGTCAGCTCGTTCAGCCAGTACCGCAAGACCGTGCTGAGCGAGACCGTGGACGCCGAAAGCAAGGAAGGCGGCAAAATTCACTACAGCGGGTCGTTCATCGTGCCGCTCGACGTGGACCCGTATGCCGCGCTGTGGGTCGCCATCTCACAGACCGATCTGGCCTCCGGCTCGTTCGCGTACATCGACAACGTCACGCTCGTCGAGGACTCCGCGGCCGTGTCCGACGTTGCGTCGATCGCCGTGACCACTCAGCCGACCAAGACCGAATACGCCATCGGCGACGCGCTCGACCTGAGCGGCATGGCCGTCACCGCCACGATGTCTGACGGCACACCGCCGAGCTCGGCGAGGGCGAATACACGGTCTCCGAGTTCGACTCGTCGACCGCCGGCGAAAAGACCATCACGGTGACGTACGCCGCCGATACCTCGCTTACCGCCACGCTCAAGGTGACGGTGAAGGAGGCCGAGCCGGTCGACACCGTGCCGCCGGTGATTTCCGGTGCGGATGACGTGGCCGTGGAGTTCGGTGCGTCGTTTGATCCGATGGCGGGTGTGAAGGCGGTTGATGATGTGGACGGTGATGTGACCGGTGCCGTGAAGGTGTCCGGTGACACAGTGGACACGAGCAAGCCCGGCGCGTACACGTTGGTGTACACGGTGAGCGATGCGGCCGGTAACGAGGCGTCCGTGACCCGTGTGGCCACCGTCAAGGAGAAGTCCGGCGAGACGCCCATCGAGCCTGGCGACAAGGAGCCCGACAAGGAGCCGGGCAAGGATACCGACAAGGACGGTGATAAGAATGACCAAGGCAACAAGAAGCCGGGCCTGTCCGCGACTGGCGCCTCGGTGCCCGTCGTTGCCATCGCCGCAATCGGCCTGCTTGCGACGGGCGCCGTGTCTGTGGCGGTTCGCCGCCGTCGCGACATCTAAGGCGCGGATTTCCTGAGTCGCGTTGGCCCTGATCGGCTCAGGGCCAACGCATGGCATTGATGCCGGTCGAATGGCTGTCCCATTCGACCGGCATCTTCGTCTATTTTGGCCTTGCCCGGCGTGATTCCACGATGTATGTGCTGCTATCTTCGTTTCGAGGGGTTGATTCCACTGCCTGGGAACATCTATCTGCGTTTCAGGGGGTGGCCAAAACACTATGCACGGAATATATAGGGCATTTGCTCATTGAAATCATGCGGTTTGCGTGATGTTTATACTTTGCTACCAACCCCCTGAAACGCAGATAGATGTTCGTCGCGGCCTGAATCAACCCCTTGAAACGCAGATAGGGGCGGATTGCGAGGATCACCCGGGCGGGGCATGCTTCCAGCGGCGAATTAGGGGTGATTTGACTCGGGCGCACCCTCTCGACGAAAACAAAAAAGGTCAGAATCTTTCGATTCCGACCTTGCTTGTGCCCCCGCAGGGATTCGAACCCTGGACACGCTGATTAAGAGTCAGCTGCTCTAACCAACTGAGCTACAGGGGCGTTGGTCATTTCTTGAGCCGAGTGATAACTATACTCAGAACTCGCTGCGATGCAAATCGGCGTGTTGCGTACGGCGTGTCGCGAGTAATTCCAATGGGTTCCACATGACTGCACCCAAGTGTGCATGGCAGGGCAGGGTGTGAATCAACGGGGATTCTGCCGTTCAATCCGCCCGTATCGCCGTTCGTCAAGGGGTAAAGTGTACAATCACGTCGTTTGCTTTCGCACCCAGCGAAATTGAGTCGCCGGGAGCACGAGAGAAATCCAATCATCCAGAGACCGTGAGCAGTCAGCCATGTCTGCGATGCGGTGGAGAGAAAAGAAGAAGCCGTGGAATATTCCCTCTTTACCAAGCTGGCTGCCGAGTTCTTCGGCACCGCCATCCTGATGATCTTCGGCAATGGCTCGGTCGCCAACGTCGAACTCAAGAACACGAAGGGCCACCACGCCGGATGGCTGAACATCGCCATGGGCTACGGTTTCGGCGTCATGTTCCCGGTGCTCATGTTCGGCGGCGTGTCCGGCGCCCACATCAACCCGGCCATGACCCTCGCCCAGGCGATCAACGGGCTGTTCCCGTGGAGCGACGTGCTGCCGTACATCGTGGCGCAGCTGCTCGGCGCACTGCTGGGACAGTTCATCGTGTACCTGACGTATTACCCGCACTACAAGGAGACCGAGGACGCGGAAGCGATCCTCGGCACGTTCTGCACGACCGACGCCGACAACGACAAGATCAACTACTTCCTCAACGAGATGTTTGGCACGCTGGTGCTGGTGTTCGGTGCGCTGTGCTGCCTGATGCTGCCGTGGGGTTCGAAGGATTTGGCGGCCGCGTCGATCGTGGTTGGCTTCATCGTATGGGGCTTGGTGACCTCGATGGGTGGCCCGACCGGCCCCGGCCTGAATCCGGCTCGCGACCTGATGCCGCGTCTGCTGCACGCGATTCTGCCGATTCCGAACAAGGGCACCTCGCGTTGGGGAGAGGCGTGGATTCCGGTCGTCGCTCCGATTGTGGGCGCCATCGTCGGCGCGTGGCTGTACGTGTTCTTCTTCGCGTGATTTTTGCGCGAACCGCGTGAGCCTTGGCGGGCTCGCGTGACGCCACGCGTGTTGCGCGGCCCCACGGCTGACGGGATACAATGCTGGGAGAGACGCCTGCGAAAAGTGTGCCCTTGTGCTCGCGCTTTCGCGGGGCGGCGCGGCTTGACCTATGACGTTGCTGGGAGTGATTGAAGTTGCAGCGGTTGCGTGGTGACGATATGCGTCGGGTGTTCCGCGCCCGGCGCATTGCCGTATGTGCGGGGTTGATTTTGGCGCTCGTGTTGTTTGTTCTTGCGGTGCGGGCGAGCGTACTTCGCGTGCCGGGCATGGGCGGTGAGCGGTCGTCCATCGCGCAGCCAGGTGCAACAGCGCAGCCGCAGTCTGCGGGGGAGCAGAAGGGCGGCGATTCCGCGAAATCGTCGGCCACCGCGAAATCCACTAATTCCGAGGCACAGTCAAACGGGTATGACCCCTCGAAGCCGTTCTCGCAGGCGCAGCGGCGCGAGATTCTCGAGAAGGCGCAGCAGACCGCGGCGGCCAGCGGCAAACCCCGCCACGAATACCATTACTGCGTGTCCACCAAGGGGAGCGTCGGCGATACCGGCGAGTTCGGGCGCACGGTGTACGCGACGCTGAATGATTCGCGTGGGTGGCCCCGTGCCGGTCTCACGTTCGTGGAGAGCGGTTCCAGCAAGTGCGACATGACGTATATCCTGGCCGCGGCGGAGTATATGAAATCGTTCTCGTCGCTTTGCTCGTCGCAGTACAGCTGCCGCGTCGGCAATCAGGTGATCATCAATTATGACCGCTGGCGCGAGCCGACCGACAGCTGGCTGAAGGGCGGCGGCAATCTGGCGAATTATCGCACGATGGTCATCAACCATGAGACCGGTCACCGGCTCGACCATCGCGACAATGAGACCGTATGCCAGCAGGCAGGCAAGCCGGCGCCGCTGATGCAGCAGCAATCGATATCGTTGCGCGGCTGCACGATCAACGAATGGCCGCTCGACTCGGAGCTCTGGGCGCGGTGGTGATCGGACGATTCGCGCCGACGCCGTCCGGACGAATGCATATCGGTAACGTGTATGCGATGCTGGGTGCGTGGCTGTCGGCTCGTGCGGGTGGCCCAGAGCGTACAAGCCGGACGGGCGGTGGAGCGGGCGATGCGGATTGCCTGAATAACGTGAATCGCGTGGATGGCATGAGTGGCGCAGCCGATCCAGGCGATGCGGACGGCGGGCGAGGGCGCATGCTGCTGCGCATCGAGGACATCGACACCCCGCGCGTGCTGCCGGACGCGGACCGCTGGATCATGGACGATCTGGCATGGTTGGGACTGGACTGGGATGGAGAGCCGGTATACCAGTCGCGGCGGCTCGACATCTACGAGCAGGCGTTGCGCGCGCTTCAGGGCATTGACTTGCGAGACGCTGCCGCGTTCGGTGGCCGTGATGGCGTTGACGGCACCGAGACCACTGCGCTGATATACCCGTGTTTCTGTTCGCGCGCCGACATCCGTGCGGCCTCGGCGCCGCAGGAGGGCGACCGTTTCGTCATGTATCCCGGCACATGCCGGCGCGCGCTCGCCGAGCATCCGCGACAGGTCGAGCAACGCTTGGCGAATGGTGATCGGCATTCGCTGCGCATCGCCATGCCTGTCGCCGGCGACGCGCGTGCCGCGGTCACCGTGCATGATCGCGTGTTCGGGAACTGCCGATTCGATTTGCCGCGCGATTTGGGCGATACGGTGGTGCGACGGGCGGATGGTCTGTTCGCCTATCAGCTGGTTGTCACGGTTGACGACTTGCTGATGGGTGTGGATGACATCGTTCGCGGGCGTGACCTGTTGCGATCCGCCGCGCTGCAGCTGTACATCCGTGAGCGTCTGCTCGACGCCGGCTTCGGGGATAGCTCGGATGGCGGCGTTGCCGCGGCTCATCGCGATATCCGTTTCGCACATCTTCCGCTGATCGACAATGCGGCCGGGCGGCGGCTCGCCAAGCGTGAACGGTCGCTGGATATGGGAACGTTACGCAAACATGGCGTCACGGCGCATCGGGTGATCGGCTATTGCGCGTGGCTGCTCGGATTGCAGCAAGAGCCCGAGCCGTGCGCTGCTGCCGACCTGTTGCATGGATTTTCGTGGGATGCGCTCGCCGCGGATTCGCAGGATCGTTCCATCCCCGACGACCCGTTCAGCATCGGATTGTGAGATTCCTCCTCTATATGCTGCATGCGGAGCCGTTTCGCGCTTCGCCCCCCCCCAGTCTCGCATCGCTCGACACCCCGCCAGCGGGGGCCACACCCGAAGTTCCCGGTTTCTCTAGCCGATTCGCCCTCATCCGTGGGCATACTAATATATGGTGCAGCAAGACGGATAGGGAGCATATGATGACCGCTTACATGGATCACAAGGATCTGACCAGTGAAAGCATCGACGAGACGCGGGCGACGCAGATTCGCGATGGCGTGCATCGCGTGCTTGACGCCATCGCCGAAGCCGAGTCGGCGGCCGGTTGCGCTCCCGGTTCGGTGAAGCTGCTGGCGGCGACGAAGACCCGTGACGTCGGCGAGATCATGGCGGCGATCGATGCGGGCATCCGCATGATTGGCGAGAACCGCCCGCAGGAGGTCATGGCCAAGGCCGAGGGACTGCGTCGCCTGTGCGCGGACCGGGGATTTGCGCTCGGCACAGGCGACGGCGACACCACTCGACCGTCTGACGCCGAACACATCCCGTTCCATCTCATCGGCCAGCTGCAGGCCAACAAGATCGGTAAAATCCTCCCCGACGTCAACACCATCGAATCGGTGGACGGCGTTGAACTGGCGCAGCGCATCGCCCGCCGTGCCGTCGCCCGTGGAATCACGGTCGGCGTGCTTCTGGAAGTCAACGAGTCCGGGGAGGCATCGAAATCGGGTTGCGACCCGCAGGCTGCCGTCGACATCGCCGCACAGATCGCACAGCTGGACGGCATCCGGCTCGAAGGCCTGATGACCATCGGCGCGCACGTCGATGACGAGGCCACGATTCGCGCCTGCTTTGCGCATCTGCGCGGCACGCGCGACACGATTCTCGCCTCTCGCGCGCCCGGCACCGAGCACTGCACGGAACTGTCGATGGGCATGACGCACGACATGGCGCTCGCCATCGCGGAGGGTGCGACGATTGTGCGCGTCGGAACGGCGATTTTCGGCGAACGCGCGTTTATCTGACGGATTGCGGCAGGCCTCGGCGGAAAGGGGCCGGGCTGTAGCGCCCGCGCTGCGCTGCCGGCTTCTCGACTGCCGTTTGATGGTGGGCATACGATGGGGGTATTGGTGTCGGCTGACGGCAACGTGAGGTGAGTGCGGTCATGAAACGTGATGATATGCGGGCGAGCCGCGGCGCGCGGACTGACGAGAGTGAAGAGGGTGCCGTGCCGGTGTCATCGAGTGATGATATCCGTGTCCATGCCGTGGTGGCGGGTCTGGTGCAGGGCGTCGGATTCCGGTATTTCACGGTGATGACCGCCGGCAAGCTCGGCCTGGGCGGTTGGGTGCGCAACTGCTACGACGGCTCGGTGGAGGTCGAGGCGCAGGGGGAACGCGGCAAGGTCGCCCGTCTGATTTCGGCACTGAAGCAGGGGCCGCGCTATGCCGATGTCGAACGAGTGGACGTCACCGAGATCCCGCTGCAGGAGCTGAAGCCGGCCCGTCATGGGTTCCCCTCGTTCGGCGTGTTCTACGAGCGATAGTTTCGGGTCTATTGAGACGGAACTGTTCCACCGGCAGATGATGGTAAATGACGTTAGCCGATGGTTCAGCCCACTGTCAGAAGCAATATATAACTCTGCCCCCGCTGGCTGGCTCTTGCGAAGCGGGCAGGAGCGGTTTGCGTTCCTAAGTGCGCGCTGAAACGTTCAGCCTGCGAACATAAGAACGCAAATCGCACGTTTTGCGTTCTTATGTTCGCGTACTCGTCGATACGGCGCGCACTTAGGAACGCAAAAGAGTCTGCGTAATCTCACGACGAGAGCCTCCCTCAGTCTTGTTGTGCTTTGGCGGGAGCAGACACTTCGCTGATACAGCGGTATACCGTTATGTAAGAGGCCTCAGGCCTTGATCTAAGCCGCATCTCGGTATATTTCCCAAGAATTTTCCCCGTAGGGAAGGGGGTATGGCCTGATTCCCGAGGACCTTATGCCGCAAGGGCTGTGAAAGCGGTTTTTCTGCGGGGGGGGGGCATGTATTCGGCGTTATTTCAATGTTTCGGGGGATTGCGTCGATTTTTGGGTGCGGATACGGTCAGGAGTTAACAGGCCGATGGAAGTCGATGATTTGCGCGTGCTGCGACGGTGAGAGTCGCAATCGTGAGTCTTTGTCGAACTGCTGAACGCCGGATGAAGAGTTTTGGAAATGATGGAAGGGATGCTTATCGTGACTAAGCAGGATCGGAAACCATCGCATACGAGGGCGATGCGCTCTCGCCTGATCGCGGCCGCCGTATCCGTCGCGACCGTTCTTGGACTTGCCGTCACCGGCACTGCGATTGCGGCCGATGCAGGGACAGCCGCACCCGAAGCCGCGCAGTCGGCCACGACGCAGGCATCACAGGCCGGCACCGGCCCGATCAGCGGCGTCGCACAGGGCGACAGCGCTCAGCAGGGGGCGTCATCTGCCCTGACCGATCGCGCCGGGACTGGTGCTTCGGGGCAGACCGCCACGGTCAAAGCGTCGGCTGCGCCTCGCGCCACGGCGAACGACGGCAAAGTGAAGATAAACCTATTCGATTATTGGGACAGCCGTGATCCGAATGGCCCGGCAAAGGCCGCTGGCAAAGAGAACGTGAACTATGCCACGGGCGGTACCAGCAGAAATGAGTCGGCTGCAGCATTCTACTTCAACGGAAAAGGTAAGGATTGGAACGGCTGGACTGGCAGTGCAGAAACCTCTCCGGGCATCGTCAAGACGAACCTCACCAAGACCGGCGCTGACGCAGTTCCGCAGTTCTCTACGATGGTGACCAATAAAAATAATGCACAGACCGACATGACGTATTTGTTCACAGAAAGCGAGTGGGCCAAGGCATATACCAATGGCGGCAATGGGCTGACGGGGCTGTTCGATCCGACGGAAGAGGCCAAGGGCCACTATGTGTACGACTCCAATACGACGTACGCCGCGCTGAACAGTGCCGGTACCGGATTTGACCGGTCAGCAACATGGACCGAGAGAACTGACGCGTGGATTCCGAAATTCCTGCCGTTCAATGCGGATAAAAGTCAGCTGCGGATCGGCTTTCATTCAGTGCGCGGCGCCCGGTACGCCTTCGGTATGACCGCATACGCGAAGTTCATGCAACCGAAAGAAGGCAAACTCGTTGATGGTTCCCCGATGACGTTCAACTTCACGGGTGACGATGATCTGTGGCTGTTCGTCGACGGCATGCTTGTGTTGGATATCGGTGGCATCCATGATGCCGCCAGCGGCTCCATTGATTTCGCGACCGGTGTGGTGACGATTGTCAGCAATAAAACCACTACGACCACGTTGCAGGCGTTGTTTACTCAGGCGCTCAGGGACCAAGGCAAGTCGGATGCCGAGATCACCGCTTGGATGGAATCCAATATGGTCAAAGCCTCCAATGGCTCCTACACCACGTTCAAGAACTACACCAGTCACGAGATGAACATGTACTACTTCGAGCGTGGCCATAGTGGTTCCAACTGCAAGCTTGACTTCAATTTGGTGACTCTTGACTCCAGCCATATTCAAATCGGCAAGGAGACGGAGAACGTTCCTGAAGCTGACAAGGACAAGAACTATACGTTCAACGCTTATGTCAACTATGAGGGAACCGACAGTGACAAGGATTACACGTTGTACACGGGTAAATACGACGTGTACAACACCGCCACCGGCACCAAGGACGGTGAAACCCGGACCACGGATTCCAATGGCGTGATCACGCTCAAGGCGGGCCAGTATGCCGTGCTTTTGGGCAGCGACGCCAAGAGGATCACCGAGTCCTCGAAGTACAAGGTGACGGAAATCAACGTTGACCAGGACACGTATGCGGTGAGCGCCAATGGCGGTCAGGTCAAGGTGACGCAGGAGAAGGATTCTGCGACCACGGAGCCGGTGTCGGTCGGTGAGGTGCCACGTATCACGGTGACGAACACGGTCGTCACGGCGCCCCGGTACCGCAAGTACATCAAGGCGAACAATGATGGCACCTATGACCTGTCCCTGAACGTGACCGGCACGCAGTCCGGCTCGTCGCAGACGACCGTGTCCCCGGCCGACATCGTCGTGGTGTTCGACACCTCCGGTTCCATGAGTAACCCGATGGGACACAACTCTCGTCTTGAGGTTGCGAAGACTGCCGTCAACAGCATGGCGCAGCATCTGCTGACGTCTGAGAACCAGGGCAAGGATAGCAACATCCGGATGGCGCTGGTCCCCTTCTCGACGACGGTGGGCAATGTGTCGAACTTCACCGACAACGCAATGGACATAGTCAGTGCCGTTAATGGTCTGCGCGCCGATGGTGGCACGAATTGGGAGGCCGCGCTTAAAGCCGCCAATGCCAAGCTGACTTCCGGTCGTAAGGGCGTGAAGAAGTACATCGTGTTCATGTCAGACGGCGACCCGACGTTCCGCACGAGTTCCGTGCGGACCGGCACTGATTGGTGGGGCCGTCCGACCTATGATGACGATGATCGCAGGGGTCTTCCTGCCGGGGTTCATGGTTCTGGCAGCAGTGATCAATATGGGGCGAATCTCAGCTCCGCTGTTGCCGAGGCTAACAGGCGTGGCGATGCGACGTTGTTCTCGGTTGGCGTGTCCTCCGATCCGACCAAGATGCGTGGCTTCGCCGATCAGACGAAGGGCTCGTATTACAGCGCCACCAGCACGGATGAGCTGAACAAGGCATTTGCCGATATCATCGGTCAGATCAACAGGAAGTCTTCGTACAAGAACGTGTCCATCACCGATACGCTGTCGGACTACGCGGAGTTCGTTAATGCTGACTTCGGCTCGAATGATGTGACGGTGACGGCATCTAAAGACGGTAATAGTGTCGATCTCAACGAGAGCGATTACACGGTTACCGTTTCGGGCAAGACGGTGAAGGTCACGTTCGCGGACGGCTATGAGCTTCAGGATGGCGTGACGTATACGGTCACGTTCAAGGTCAAGCCGACGCAGAAGGCCTACAACGAGTACGCCGCCAACAAACAGAATGACGACAAGACCGGATATAAGGATGTTCTTGGTGCCGACAACACTGATGCGGATGGTCACCATACTTCGTCCAATTTGCCCGGCTTCCATTCGAATGCGGATCACGGCGCGAAGCTGGAGTACACCGTCGTCAACACGGTCGGCGACCAGACCACCGAGACCCCGGGTTCCGTGGAGTACCCCCACCCCGTCCTGCAGGTAAAGACCGGCAAGATCCAGGTGACCAAGAACTGGTCCGATGGAGCGGAGAAGCATGGGAATGGCTCGGTGACCGTCACGTTGAAGCAGTGCAATGCGCAAGGTGAGGATTGCAAGGACATCAACCGGACCGTGACCCTCAACAACCAGGGTCAGTGGGCTGGTGCGTTCGAGAACCTCGCCCCTGGCACCTACCGCGTGGAGGAGTCCAGCGTGGACGGCTACACGGCGTCCTACGACCCCGAGAACCAGTTGGTAACCTTCACTGCCGACGACCTGTGGGCGGCTCCGGATAACAACAACATGACGACCTTCGACAACGTCAAGACGTACCCGGTCACGATCACCAACACCCGTAATACGGTGGATCCGGTCGCCGGTTCGGTCAAGGTGACGAAGACGGTCCAGGGTTCGAGCACCGACAATGATTTCTCGTTCACGCTGAAGTCCGCCACGGATGACCCGAATGCGAGCAAGGTAATCTGGCCCGACGGGGACAGCAAGCAGTTGACGACATCGATTACCGGCCACTTCAACGCAGGCGAATCCAAGACCAGTGTGTTTGCGGGCAAGCTGACGTTCCCGGCCGAGGAGGCAACGTACAAGTTTGTCGTGACTGAGGACGGTGCCGCCGATCCTCCTGTTGGCTGGAAGTACGACACCAGCGAGCGGACGATTACGGTGGATGTACGGCAGGGGGATGACGGTACGTGGAGTGCCGCTGCCACCCCCGATATGGCCGAGTTCACCAACACCTTCGTTGCCGTGTCCGCTCTGCCGATGACCGGCGGCGCCACGACTCGTGACTGGCTTGTGTATGGGGGCGGCTTCGGCCTGCTCGCGGCACTGGTCGGAATCGGATACTTCATCTGGCGCAAGCGTCGGCTCGTCTGACCTGCGGCGGATGCTCCGCCCTCCTCCCTCGTCGGGGAGGGCACACGGGGGCGGCGACCAGTCGCCCCCGACAACTCAAGATTTGCGGACTGCGGAAGACTCAACGACTGCCGCTTCCGCAGTTGCAATAAACAAAACAACGAAAGGAAGATGAGTTTCTCATGAAGTTCAAGAAGCTTTTCGCGGGTGTCGCAGCTGCGGCCACCCTTCTCGCCGGCATGGCGTTCGGCACCGGTGCCGCCAACGCGGCCGAGACGACAGTGGACACTGCTGCAACAGATCGGAAGAGCGTCGTGTAGGG